>Ga0306925_10000812_pt1 | contig 23994 bp, 22 predicted proteins | sample flu12Cox44000176_FD_203755 | JGI IMG/M metagenome (GOLD analysis project Ga0306925, IMG submission 203755) | Lab enrichment of tropical soil microbial communities from Luquillo Experimental Forest, Puerto Rico - flux8day.12C.oxic.44.000.176 (v2)... | ecosystem: Environmental > Terrestrial >... | reverse complement strand
CCGTCCGACCTGCCGGTGCAGGCGCCGACCAAGTACGAGCTGGTGATCAACCTCAAGACCGCCAAGGCTCTCGGCCTCACCGTGCCGGATAGCCTGCTCGCCCGCGCCGACGAGGTGATTGAATGAGCAACTGTGTTGTTGGCTCAGACGGATCGCGGCTGCCATGCAGCATTATCGCGGAGCATAGCGTTGAGGGTTGTGATCATTTTTCGCATGACGGCGACGATGATGACCTTGGATTTTTTGTCGGCGGCGGCGAGGCGTTTGTGGAAGGTTTTGAGGGCGGGACTGTAACGGCTTGCGCTGAGGGCGGCCATGTAGAGGACGTTACGGACCGGCATCCGACCACCATAGATGCTGCGGTGTCCCTTGAGCTTGCCGCTGTCGAAGTCATACGGTGCGAGGCCGACGAGGGCGGCGATCTGCTTGCGGCTCATCTTCCCGAGTTCTGGCAACAGGGCGATGAGCGTGAAGGCCAGCACCGGGCCGACGCCTGGCATCGAGGTCAGCAGCTCATAGCGCTGAGCGAGAGCACCATTGGCGGCAACCATCTCGGCCAGGCGCTTGTCGAGGAGGCGGATATCAGCCTCCAGTCGCGTCTGGCGGCGTTTGCTGAGCCGCCTGAGCATGGCATCTTCGAGATGAGCCGCCTGGTTCTCGGCCGCAACATGCTCGTCACACAGCTGTCGCCGCATGGTCACGATCTCGGCGAGTTTTTCGACCGCAGCGTCCCGCTGCACAACTCGTGTCGGCATGATCGCGACGTACTCTGCGATCAGCCGCGCATCGAGGCGGTCGTTCTTGGCCAGCACGCCGCGGGCGCGGGCGAACTGACGAAGCTTGTTCGGGTTGATACGTCGCACCGACAGCCCCGCCGCGAGCAGGGCACGGATGATCCCGCGCTCGTAACCACCGCTCGGCTCAAGGCCAATCGCGGAGACTGTGAGCGGGCGCAACCTTGCGACCAGCTCGGCCCAGCCGGCTGTGTCGTTACTCACCGAAAAGAACCACCCCTCAGGCAGCACCACCACGTCCAAGCGGTCCTTCGACACGTCGATACCGCAAAAAGAGAGCATGGCCATCTTCGTATCCCATCCTTGCTGATGCGGGCTCGTGCCCTGGCAACTGTACGGGTATGGAAGAAGCGACCGGAGCACCAAGCTCACTCGCGGTCTGATATCCGAGGCGCCTGCGGGCTTCCGGTCGCGACGGGGGCTGAGCTATGACGACTCGGCCCCTGTCACCCCTCACAATGCTCCTTTCCCGACATACAAGACGCCGCCGGTTGGATCGGCGGCTTTGCCTCAAGTCCTTCACGCGCAGGTCAGCACGGCAGTCTACATGAGAGTGCCGCCGCGTGTGCTATCGTCCGGCAAGACGCGGTCGGTATGCCGCTGCCAGGTAGGGCTACGCCCATGGAACGCACCAAGCCTCCCTTCCGCGCCGACCACGTCGGCAGCCTCATCCGACCCGCCGCGCTCATCGACGCGCGCGAAAAGGCGGAGAAAAAAGAGATTTCGGATGCCGAGCTCAAGCGTATCCAGCACGCCGCAATCCGCGACGTGGTGCGGCTGCAGGAGGAGCTCGGGCTCAAGCTCGTCACCGACGGCGAATACAACCGCCACTCCTGGCACCGGGATTTCATGCTGAAATTCCGGAACGTGCGGATGATCCCGTCCAAGCTCACCGTGCGCTTTCATTCGGCCGAAGGCGATCGCCTGCACAGCCCACCGACCATGCAGGTGACCGGCAAGCTCGCGCGGCCCAACGGCGGGGGAATCTTCGTCGACGATTTCAAGTTTCTCGCGTCGGTCGCGCGGGCGACGCCGAAGATCACGCTCCCTTCGCCAACCGTGATGCATTTCCGGGGCGGACGCGGCGCGATCGATGCCGAGGCCTATCCCGACATCAACGCGTTCTACGACGATCTCGCCCGTCTCTACCGCGAGGAAATCCGCGACCTCGCCGCGGCCGGCTGCCGCTATTTGCAGATCGACGAGGTCAATCTCGCCTATCTGTGCGATACCGAACTGCGCAAGCAAGTCGCCAATATCGGCGAGGACCCGACCACCTTGCCGCGGACCTACGCCAAGCTCCTCAATGCCACGATCAAGGATCGGCCGCGGGACATGACGGTGTGCATGCATCTTTGCCGCGGCAATTTCGCCGGCGCGTGGGTGGCGGACGGCGGCTACGAGCCGATCGCCGAGCTCATCTTCAACGAAATCAACATGGACGGCTATTTTCTGGAATATGACAGCGCGCGCGCCGGCGGCTTCGAACCGCTGCGTTTTCTGCCCAAGGGCAAGGTGGCCGTCCTCGGTCTGGTCACGACCAAGCGCGGCAAGCTCGAATCGAAGGACGAGCTCAAGCGTCGCATCGATGCGGCGAGCAAGCACGCCCCGCTAGAGCAGCTCGCACTGAGCCCGCAATGCGGATTTTCCAGCGGCATTGGCGGCAACACCATGGACGAGGAGGGCGAGATCGCCAAGCTCCGCCTCGTGGTCGAGACCGCGCGCGAGGTGTGGGGCTCGGCGTGATGCATCCTATCCGCGCCTGCGTAGCCGCAAGCTTTGCTCTCTGATACCGTTGGGCGCGCAAGCAAGATCGTTGGGAGGTACCGTGCAAGAGCAAGTCGCGAGCCGCGAAGAGACCAAAGCGTCCGAACCGCGATACAAGATGACGATCGAGAAGGACGTCGACATCCCGATGCGGGATGGCGCCAAGCTCAAGGCCGACGTGTTCCGGCCCGATGGCGACGGGCATTTTCCCGTGCTGATCAACATGGGCATCTACCAGAAGGACAAGCTCTGGATCCCGCCATCCGATCTGGAAGAGAAGCCCAATCCCCACATGAACTGGGAAACCGTGAACCCGGAATGGTGGGTGCCGCGCGGCTATTGTTGCGTGCGCGTCGACGAGCGCGGCTCCGGCAAGTCGCCTGGGCAATCCGTGCTCTATTCACCGCAGGAAGCGATCGACTTCTATGACGCGATCGAGTGGGCCGGCCATCAGCCCTGGAGCAACGGCCGCGTCGCCACCATCGGCATCTCGTTCTTCGCGCGCACCCAGTGGTGGGTGGCGAACCTCAAGCCGCCATCGCTCACGTGCGTCGTGCCGTGGGAAGGCGCGGCCGATCAGTACCGCGACATCCTCTATCACGGCGGCATTTTCGGCTCCGGCTTCATCGTCGGCTGGTTCACCACCCACATGGCGCATCACTTGCTCGGTCGCGCCTACCGGAACAATCCGGACACGTTTCAGGACAACGTGCTGTGGCGCTTCATGCGCAACAGCCTCGACAGCGGCGTGTTCAAGAGCCAGCAGGCGCAATGGGACAAGATCGATCTCCCCATGTGGGCGGTTGGCAATTGGTCCGGCATGGGGCTGCACCTGCGCGGCGCCACCGAGGGCTACATGCGCGCGGCCTCGAAACACAAAAAGCTGCGCATCCATTGCGGCACGCACTATCACCCGTTTTACAGCGAGGATGGTCGGCGCGACCAACTTCGCTTCTTCGATCACTGGCTCAAGGACATCGACAACGGCGTGATGCGGGAACCGCCGGTAAAGCTCGCGATCCGCACCGGTCACGGCGCATACCATTTTCGCTACGAGAACGAGTGGCCGATCGCGCGCACGCAGTGGACCAAGCTCTACCTCGATCTGTCCAAGTCGGACACCGGGGGCGACGGCGTTGCGGGCACGCTGGCGAAGGTCAAGCCCTCCGTGCTCACCCGGCGGAGCTATTCTGCGAGCGGCGCGTCACACGCCGGCCACGCCTCGGCGTCTTCGACGTCGCTTGCCGCCGGCGGCGGGGGCGGACTTTCGTTTGTGACGCCGCCGCTCGAGCGGGATACCGAAATCACCGGCCCGCTCGCCGCTCAGCTTTGGGTGTCGAGCACGACCGAGGACATGGATTTGTTCCTCACGCTGCGCAACATCGACCCCGACGGCAACGACGTGCTGGAGATCGGGCAGCAAGGTCAGCCGGTGCCCGTCGCAAAGGGCTGGCTGCGGGTTTCGCATCGCGAGCTTGATCCGGAGTTGTCGCGGCCCTATCGGCCCTATCACAAACATCTGCGGCGGCAGTGGCTCAAGCCCAATGAGATCGTCGAGGTGCAGGTGGAGGTTTGGCCGACCTCGATGGTGTTCAAAAAAGGCCACCGCATCCGCCTCGACATCCAGCCGCGCGACGGCATCGGCAGCGCGCCGTACACGCATTACCACGCCGACTACAACGTGGGAGAGAACACGATCTATTCCGGCGGCGACAAGGACTCGTTCCTGCTGTTGCCGATCATCCCACCGAAGTAGCTCTGTTCGCTGGTAATCTTCTGCTACAGCCGAGAGCGGTCACTCCGCCTTGATGCCGGCGCGCGTCACCACGTCGATCCACATGGCGCGTTCCTTCGCGATGAAGGCGGCGAATTCCTGCGCCGGCCCGGTTCGCACCTCGGCGCCGAGCTTGCCCAGCGCCGCCACGATATCCGCGGACTTGAGGCTTTCGTTGATGGCGGCACTGAGTTTGGCGACGATAGTCGCGGGCGTGCCCGCCGGCGCTACCACCCCGGTGAATGTGAGCGCGACGAAATCGGGTATGCCGCCTTCGATCATGGTCGGCAAGTCGGGCGCCAGCGCATTGCGTGCCGCACTCGCGACGCCGAGCGCGCGGATTTTCCCTGCGCGCACGAGCGGCAGCAGACCCGCGACCTCCCCGAACAAGATGTGCACCTCACCGGCGACGATGCCGGCGACCGCTTCGGGGGGGCCCTTGTACGGGACGTGGACGAAGTCCGTCCCGGTCTGCAATTTGAACAGTTCCGCGGTGAGGTGAGTGAGGTTGCCGTAGCCCATGGAGCCGAAGTTGAGTTTGCCGGGACGAGCCTTGGCGTAGGCGACGAGCTCCTGGACGGTCTTCGCCGGGAAGTCGGGCGCAACCACGAGCACTTCATACCCCTCGGTGACCTTCGCGATCGGCGTGAAGTGCTTGACCGTGTCGTAGTCGCGAAAGCGATAGACCGCCGGGCCCACCACCAGGGCGCTGGCATTCCCGAACAGCAGCGTGTAGCCGTCGGGCTCGGCGCCCGCGACCGCTTTGGTGCCGAGCGCGCCACCGGCGCCGGCGCGATTCTCGATGATCACGGTCTGCCCGAGGATCGGTCCGAGGCGCTGAACCACGAGCCGCGCCGTGGTGTCGATCGGCCCTCCAGGCGGGTACGGCACCACCATCTTGATCAGCCGGTCAGGATAGGCTTGCGCCTCGACGTCACCGGCCGCGCTCAACACCGCGTTGATCGCCGCTAGGGCGCAAAGAACGAGGCGGCAAGCAATCACGGACGGCCTCCCGGCGTGTGCTATTCGCGGTTATCATCGTCGCAATCCTCGCGCTTGCCTAGCTGGCCGATGGGCACGCGATTGCTATAACGGAACGCCGCCGGAGCGCCGGCAGCGGCACGAACGGGAGGAGGTTTCGTTCATGGTGACATCAGTCAAGTGGCGCAAGCAGCCTGCGCGCGCATCCAAGCGGCACATTCGTTCCAAGCCGGGCAAGCCGGCGCGGACCGCAGCCAAGCCCGCGAGATTGCGGGGCCCCGCCGCCAAGCCGACGGTCATCGATGTGCACGCCCACGTCCTCGTGCCGGACGTGATGAAACGGACCTATGAGCATTCGCAATACGCGCGCGCCGTGGCGGGGCCAGGCGGCGTGCCCGAGCCGCTGTTCCAGCGCATGACCGATGTGCCGCTGCGGCTGCGGGAGATGGATGCAACCGGTATCGACATCCAGGTCATCAGCCCGAGCATCATGCAGCAATGCACTTATGGGATGGAGCCGCCGGAAGCGCTCAAGATGGACCGTTTCGGCAACGACCGCGTCGCCGAGGCGGTGGCACAGCACCCGGACCGGCTGGTGGGGCTCGGCTCGTTGCCGCTGCACGACGTCGCGCTCTCGGCCGCCGAGCTCGAGCGCTGCTTGCGGCATCTCAATCTGCGCGGCGTCATCATTTCATCGCACGTCAACGGGGTCGAGTTGGGAGACGAGCGCCTGCGGCCGTTCTGGGCCAAGGCGGAAGAGCTCGGCGCCGTGATCTTTGTCCACCCTGCCGGCAATACCGACAAACGCATGCTTCGCAATCGGCTGATGATCACGGTCGGGCAGCCATTGGAGGAGGCCTACGCGTTGTCGTCGTTGATCTACGAGGGCGTCATGGATCAGTTTCCCAAGCTGAACATCATGGTCGCCCACGGCGGCGGATATCTGCCGTTCTACGCCGGTCGGCACGATAACGATTATCGCTATGGCCGCTCACCGCATCTCAAGGGCGACTTCAGCAGCTACCTGCCGCGCTTCTTCTACGACACCGTGCTGTTCAATCCGGACATGCTGGAATTCCTGGTGACCAAGGTTCCCTCGAGCCACGTCATGCTGGCCTCCGACTATCCGTTTGCGGAAAAGCGGCCGGTCGAATATGTCCGCCGCGCCAAGAAAATCGGGAAGAAGGAACAGGATGCGATTCTCGGCGCCAACGCCGCACGGCTGTTCGGCATTTCCATTTGATCGCGCGGCCTGCAATGCGTGGGTAAAGGACATCTCTCTGCGGGAAGGGCGCGAGCTCCGGCGGACCTGCGGCATGCGAGCGCATAACCGCGTCACTCCCCTCTTCGGCAGTACAAGGACAATGTGCGGTGGCTGACGTTGAGATCGTTCTGCATCCGATTCCGACGCCGCAGAGCAAGCCGTACATCATCGTATTCGGTCCGGATCGGCACCTCTGGTTCTGCGAAAGCGGGACATCCAAGATCGGCAGGATGAATCCCGGCAATGGGCGCTTCATCGAATTCGATACGCCGACGCCGAACAGCCGGCCGATCGGAATCACCCCGACGGGCGATGGGACGCTCTGGTTCTGCGAGAACGCCGGCAACAGGATCGGGCGGATCACCACGTCAGGCGCGGTCACCGAATTTCCCGTTCCGACGGTCGGCGCCGGGCCGGACGGCATCGTCGCGGGTCCGGACGGAAACGTGTGGTTTTCCGAAGCCCACGTCAGTCACGTCGGCCGTATCACGCCCAGCGGCACGGTGACGGAATTTTCGGAGGGCCTTACGCCGGACTGCCGCCCGCTTTCGCTGGTGGTGCGCGACGGCGAGCTCTGGTTCAGCGAATATCAAGCCGGCCAGATCGGCCGGATCAGCATGGACGGTCACGTCACCGAATACAAAATCCCGACGCCGAATAGCGAGCCCCGCGCCATGGCCGTGCATCCCGACGGCAACATCTGGTTCGTCGAGACCAGGGCCAATGCGCTCGGGCGTATCGACGCGCAAGGCCGCGTCACCGAGTGGCCGGTGAAGACGCCGGACGCTTCGCTGCGCGGCGTGACGGTGGCGCCGAACGGCGATCTCTGGTTCACCGAGAATTTTTCCAACAAGATCGGCCGCATGGCGCCGGACGGCACAGTGATCGGTGAATATGCGATTCCGGTCGACGGCTGCGGGGCACGCGCCATCGTCGCGATTCCCGATGGCCGACTGTTCTTCTCCGCCCACGACGCCGGCGCGATCGGCGAAGTCATCCCGCGGCGGTGAAATGGGGCGAATAGGGAGCGGCAGCAGCTCGTCTTATTCGCTATTCGCTACTCGCCATCCGCCCCGACTGTATGGGAGTAAACCATGACGACCAACAAGAGCCTCGAAGACCGAATCCACGCCATCGAAGACCGGCTCGAGATCTACAACCTGATCGCCAGTCACCCGCCCAGCGCCGACACCGCCGGCAAGGACCATATCGCGGCGAGTTGGGTGGAAGACGGCGTGTTCGACCGCGGCGAGAATCTCTCCAGCCCGCGCGGGCGCGACGGCATCGCCAATCAAGTGCTCAGCGCCGACCACCAAGCGGCGATCGAACGCGGGCTTGCGCATTTCACCTCCCTGCCCCATGTCGCGATCGAGGGCGACACCGCCATCGTGACGTCCTATCTGCAGATCCTGGTGCCGCAGACGCAAGGCGATCCCGTCGATGTCCCCAACCACGGCAGCTCCAAGGGCTTCCGGGTCCATCGCATGACGGCGAACCGCTGGGAGCTCGTGCGCACGCCGCAGGGCTGGAAGATCAGACGCCGCACGTTGCGTCAACTCGACGGCTCGGAGCCCGCGCGGAAGATTTTGCGGCAGGCGATTGCGCGGTAGGACACCCACATTGCGGGCGATCGGCGCTCCTGCGATCGCCGGCACCGTTGTCGATTCAAATCGGGATCGGCCGCCCGACCCCCGCGGCGAGCGCGCGCTGATAGACGAGCTCGGCAAAGGCCACATCTTCGAGCGCGATGCCAAGCGACTTGAACAGCGTCAGGTCGGACGGCGATGTCCGGCCGGCGGCCTTGCCGGTGATGAACTCGCCGAGCTCGCGGATCGCCGACCAAGCGAGCTTGCCGGCTGCGACCAGCTCGCGAAACTCGCCTGCTTCCGCCTTGGCCTGCTCGACGTGATCGGTGGCCTTGACGGCGGCGCGCAAGACCGTCCCCGCATCGACCTCGCGACGATCGTTGGAATTGGCGCCAGCGACGTTGACGTGTGCGCCTTCGGCAAGCCATTGCGCCCGACACACCGGCTCGGCCGACTTGGTGATGGTCACCACCACGTCGGCCTCGGCCACGCAGGCCTGCGCCGAGGATGCGGGCAGCACCTCCACGCCGAGGTCTTTTTCTACCGAACGCGCGTAGGCCTCGCGGTGCTCCGCCGTGCGGGAGAAGACCTTGACCCGCGTGATCGGCCTGACCGCACACACCGCGGCGATTTGCGCGCGCGATTGTTTGCCCGTGCCGATGACGGCGAGCGTATGCGCATCCGCATTGGCCAGCAGCTTGGTCGCAACTCCGCTCGCCGCGCCCGTGCGCATCTGCCCGAGCAGATCGGCCTCGATCATCGCCTTGAGCTTGCCGTCGAGCGAGGAGTAGAGCAGCGTGTGGAACTGCGCGCCCTTCACCCCGGCGTAGGCCTTGAGGCCGTGCACACCCTTCGCACCATAGGCCGCGCCCATCAGATTGAAGGCGCCGCCCGCAAGTCGCGCGCGTTGCCGCGGCAGATTGCTGGTGGAGGGCTGTCCCCAGGTGGCAAACAACGCTTCCAGCGTGGCGATGGCGTCCTTGACCGTGACCAGCCGGCCGACGTCCGCTTCGGTGAGGTAGATCGGGGGCGTGGACATTTTTCAAAATTCCCGGCTCGTCACGGAGGGGCCGGATCAGGCTCCGGGCTTGAGCACGTCTTCGATCCAGTCCCACATGTAATGCACGGCGATCGTGACGTTGTCGACCTGGCAGTGATGGAAGCCGCCTTCCTCGCGCTCGAAGACCTTGAAGGTCTTTTGCTTCGAGCCGACCGCGGCGAAGCATTTTTCCGCAAGCGCTAGCGGAATCTGCTCATCGCCCGCGCCATGCAGGAGCAGGAACGGACAGGCCATCTTCTGCACGATGCCGTCGAGCCGGAAAGCTTCGAGCTTCTTGAGCGCCGCCGCCGGGCTCGACACCCCGAGCACCCACTGCAGATGCTCCGGCGGCACCGACAGGGAGAGCACCTTGCCGGACGAAAGTTCGTCGAGCCGCTTCGCCCAGATGGCGTGATAGTCCCATTGCGCCCCCCAGGCGACGCAACAGGCAAAGCGCGGCTCGAGCGCGGCGGCCCGCGGCGCATAGTAACCGCCAAGGCTCAGCGCCATCACGCCAATGCGGCGGGGATCGAACTCGCGCCGGCCGGCGAGATACTCGTAGGCGGCGGTGGCGTAGCGCTCGGTCTCGGCGATGAGCGGCAGGTTGCGGAAGCGCACGCTCTCGCCGTTGCCGGGACCGTCGACGATGAGGCATCCGATGCCGCGCGCGGCGAGGTCGGGGACGCCGTAGCCGTATTGCAGCTCCTTGGTGACGTCGAAGCCGTCGAAGAACACCATGCACGGCGCTGGTCTCGATCCGGCAGCATCGGGCTCGGGATGCACGAGCAGCGCCGGCAGGCTGGTGCCGTCGTAGGGCACCTCGACCGGCTCGATGCGCGGATGGCGGATGATGGCGGCGGCGTCCTTGAAAATTTTCACCGAGGTGGCGTAGACGGCCATGCTGCGCTCCGAGCGCGGCTGGGTGAAACGCTCGCCGGTCTGGTAGTAGCGCGTCGCGCGCATGAAGCAGGATGCCGCGGTGAGCCTGTGTCCTTTGCGCTCCTCGTCGCGGCCGCGCGCCGCGATCTTGTCGCCCATGCGGGCCCACTCCTTGAACCAGGCGGCGTCGTCGCCAAGGCGATTTTCGAGCACGCGTCCGACGCGATTGACCTCGTCGATCTCGACACCGGTCCAGGGCGCGGCGCTCAGGCAAATGAGCAGGCCCATGGACCAGCGGTAGTTGGCGGGAAAGTAAAGGAAGGCAGGGTCGTCTTTGCGGCCGATCACGTGTTGCTCCTAATCCAAGGTGAGCGAGCTGAAGCGGCGTGTCCCGGGCGCGGCGCAGTACGAAGCGAAGCGGAGTGGTGCGCCGCAGACCCGCGATCGTTCCACTCTGCGGCGGTCCCGGATCAGCAGTGCACCGCTGCGCGTTGCAGCGTAAGCTCCCTCACACCGGCTTCTCGCCGAGGATGGTCACGCGACGCATCAGGCGCCGCTCGTTGGGGCTGAAATCGGTTCGTGCATGCAGCGTGCAACGGTTATCCCACATCAGGAGGTCGCCGGCACGCCAGACGTGCTCGTAGATGAATTCGCGCCGCTCCTGGTGGTCGAACAACGTTGTGAGCAACTCGTCGCTCTCCTGCGCGGGCAGCCCCTCGATCCGCACCGTCATCAGGCGGTTGACGTAAAGCGCCTTACGGCCCGTCGCCGGATGGGTGCGGACCACGGGATGCACGTAGGACGGCACGCCCTCCGCCAGCCGCGTGCCGCGCCTCATTGCCGCGGTGTCGTAGTCGTAGGCGTTGAGCGCCTTGCGACCCTCGATGCGCCGTTTGATCCCATCCGGCAGGGTTTCGTAGGCCATGTAGCCGTTGGCGAACAGCGTGTTGCCGCCCGTGCTCGGCACCTCGAGGGCGTAGAGCATGGAGGCCATTGCGGGCCGCTCCTGGTGGCACTGGTCGGTGTGGAAATGCATCTCGCCGTCGGGCAAAGCGCCGATCGGCTTGCCGTCCTCGCGGATGTTCGAGATCAGCATCACTGCTGGATGATTGCGCACGAATTGCTTGGTGTGGATCACCGCCGGGGGGCCGAATTTTTCCGCGAAGCGAACTTGGTCCTCCTCGCTCAGCTCCTGACCGCGCAGGAGGATGACGAGATTCAGGTGCCAGGCGTCTTGGATGTGCGCGAAGGTGTGATCGTCGATCTCTTCGCTCAGATCGACGCCGATGATCTCGGCGCCCAGCGCCGCCGATAGCGGTCTTAAGGCGAACGGCGGCGGACGAAGCTCCGCCTCGGCGCGAGCACGTTCCATCCCGATCGCTCCATCGATGCCGTGGCGCTCCTGCGCGGCGCGCTTCGTCGGATTATGGGCCGCAACGCAGCCGATGCTCAAGGCTCCTTCGCATCGACCAGGATGAAGGCGATGCGGCAGGGCTCGGTGCCGCGATTGACCCAGGCGTGATTGGTGCCCTGTTGCACCAATACGTCGCCCGCCCTGAGATGAATTTCCGAATCGTCGAGCAGCATGTCGATCTCGCCGGCCATGACGACCGCATAATCCACCGTGCGCGTGCGGTGCATGGCCGGATGGCGAGGCGGCAGTCCGCGTTTGGGCGCACCGTCGCCCAGGCTTTGGTGCATTGTGTGGGGATCGAGCTTGCTCGTTTCGGACGTTTCCGGCGGAAAATCGACGATGCGAAAGACCGTGCCGCCGCGCGGCGGCATGATGCCGATATCGATCGCGGCCCGGTCGGCACTGCCGGACAGGTCGGCCGGCGTCTGATCCGTGACCCACAGCAGCCGCGACACGGTCTGCGCCTGCGGCCGCACCTTCTTGTGTGGATTGGCGCCGTCCAGCAACACCACGGCCTTGTCCTTGCTGTCGATGGTGGTGACCACGCGGCGAACGTTTGCACTCAAAGCCATGATGGCGTTTCCTCCTGCGTTTGCGAGAGCGGCTAGGCGGCCCATCATACTCTGTCAACGTGACGTTGTGGGGCTAGACCGGCTCGGCATCGATCAGCACGAAAGCGACATAGGCCGATTCATCGGCGCGGTTGCTCCAGGCGTGATTGGTGCCGCGCTGAACCAAGACGTCGCCGGCCTTGAGCAGAACCTCGCCCTCGTCCATCAGCGCGTAAATCTCACCCGACAGCACGATGGCGTAATCCACCGAGCTGGTCTTGTGAAAGCCGGGATGGCGCGGCGAGCCGCGATCGAACGCGGCGCCGTGACCGGAGCCGTCGTCGGCGCTGGCGCGCTCGCGCTCGAGCGCGACGAGGCGCTGCCGGTCCGGCGGATATTCGATGACGCGGAAGACCGTCCCGTTCTTGGGCGGCGCGAGCCGAAAGGGATGGTCGGTGGCCTCGGCATTGCCGCCATTGTCGGCGGGCATTGTCCGCGTCTCCCACAGTTCGGTCACCACCGCGCTGCCCTGCGTGCGCTGGTAAACGTGCGGCGCCGGCGCATCCATGATGAACACGGAGCGGCCAGCGGCGTTGCGGCCGGTCACGACCCGGCGGATCGGCTTGGGCATCGATGTCTCCGAGGAATGCGGCTATGGCTGCACGCCGACCTCCCGCGTGGCGGCGTGCCCACCCCGATCAAATCAAATCGCGGATCACATTTGCCGCTCGACCATCATCCGCTTGATCTCGGCGATGGCCTTGGCCGGATTGAGGCTCTTCGGGCAGGCCTTGGCGCAGTTCATGATGGTGTGGCAGCGGTAGAGGCGGAACGGGTCCTCGAGATTGTCGAGGCGCTGCCCGGTCGCCTCGTCGCGGCTGTCCTTGAGCCAGCGGTCGGCCTGAAGCAGCGCGGCGGGTCCGAGGAAGCGCTCGCTGTTCCACCAATAGCTCGGGCAGGCGGTCGAGCAGCACGCGCACAAGATACACTCGTAGAGGCCGTCGAGCTTCTGGCGGTCTTCGTGGCTCTGCTTCCACTCCTTCTGCGGCGTCGGCGAAGTGGTCTGCAGCCACGGCTCGATGGCGGCATGCTGGGCGTAGAAGTTGGTGAGATCGGGGACCAGATCCTTCACCACCGGCATGTGCGGCAGCGGATAGATCTTCACCGCGCCCTTGATGTCCGCCATCGCCTTGGTGCAAGCGAGCGTATTGGTGGCGTCGATGTTCATGGAGCAGGACCCGCATACGCCCTCGCGGCAGGAGCGACGGAAGGTCAGCGTCGGGTCGATGTTGTTCTTGATCCAAATGAGCGCGTCGAGAACCATCGGCCCGCAATCGCCGCAGTCGACGTAATACGTATCCATGCGCGGGTTTTTGCCGTCGTCCGGATTCCAGCGGTAGATGCGATATTCGCGCACGTGATGGGCGCCGCTGGGATATGCCCAGGTTTTGCCTTCGGTGAGCTTGGAGTTTTTCGGCAGCGTGAATTGGACCATTTGACTGTCGCGTCAGCGCCTCTAATACACCCGCGGCCTGGGTTCGATGTACGACACCTCGTTCGTGAGCGTGTAGGCGTGCACCGGCCGGTAGTCGATCGTGACCTTGCCGTTGGCATCGAGCCAGGCCAGCGTGTGCTTCATCCAATTCTTGTCGTCGCGTTCGGGGAAGTCCTCGCGCGCGTGCGCGCCGCGGCTCTCGGTGCGGTTCTTCGCCGAGTCCATGGTGACGACGGCCTGCGCGATCAAATTGTCGAACTCGAGCGTCTCAATCAGGTCCGAGTTCCAAATCAGCGAGCGGTCGGTGACCCTGATGTCGGCGACGTCGCCGTAAACCTCGTGAATGAGCTTGTGACCTTCCTCCAGAACCTCGGCGGTGCGGAACACCGCGCAATTGTTCTGCATCACCTTCTGCATCTTCAGGCGCAGCTGCGCCGTGGGCGTATTGCCCGACGCGTGGCGGAACTTGTCGATCCGCGCGAGCGCGTGGTCGGCGGAATCCTTGGGCAGATCCGGGTGGCTGTCCCCGGGATGCAGAACTTCGGCACAGCGCATGGCCGCCGCGCGGCCGAACACCACCAAGTCGATCAGCGAGTTCGAGCCCAGGCGATTTGCGCCGTGCACGGACACGCAGGCCGCTTCCCCGAGCGACATCAGACCGGGCACCACGAAATCGTCGTTGCCGCTCTTCTTGGTCAGCGCCTCGCCATGATAGTTCGTGGGAATGCCGCCCATATTGTAATGCACGGTCGGAACAATCGGGATCGGCTCCGTGGCGATGTCGCATCCGGAAAAGATGCGCGCCAGTTCCGCAATTCCCGGCAGTCGCTCGTGCAGTACCGCCGGATCGAGATGGTCGAGGTGTAGATAGATGTGGTCCTTGAGCTTACCGACGCCCCGGCCTTCGCGGATCTCGATGGTCATGGCGCGCGAGACGACGTCGCGCGACGCGAGGTCCTTCGCGGACGGTGCATAACGCTCCATGAAGCGCTCGCCTTCCGAATTGACGAGATAGGCGCCCTCGCCGCGCGCGCCCTCGGTGATCAGGCAGCCCGCGCCGTAGATCCCGGTAGGATGGAATTGCACGAATTCCATGTCCTGGAGCGGCAGGCCGGCCCGCAGCACCATGGCGTTGCCGTCGCCGGTGCAGGTATGCGCCGAGGTGCAGGAGAAATAAGCGCGGCCGTACCCGCCGGTGGCGAGGATCGTCATCTGGGCGCTGAAGCGGTGGATCGAGCCGTCGTCGAGCTTGATAGCGACGACCCCGCGGCAGCGGTCCTCTTCGTCCATGATCAGATCGATGGCGAAGAATTCGATGAAGAATTCGGCGGCGTGACGTAGCGCCTGGCCGTACATCGTGTGCAGCATGGCATGGCCGGTGCGGTCGGCGGCGGCGCAAGTGCGTTGCGCGGTACCCTTGCCGTAATGGGTGGTCATGCCGCCGAAGGGCCGCTGATAAATCTTGCCGTCCTCCCGGCGCGAGAACGGCAGACCCCAATGTTCGAGCTCGTAGACCGCCTCCGGCGCGCTGCGGCACATGTATTCGATCGCGTCCTGGTCGCCGAGCCAGTCCGACCCTTTCACGGTGTCGTACATGTGCCAACGCCAGTCGTCCTCGCCCATATTGCCGAGCGCGGCGGCGATGCCGCCCTGCGCCGAGACCGTGTGCGAGCGGGTCGGGAACACCTTGGTGATACAGGCGGTTTTGAGCCCCGCCTCGCTGCAGCCGACCACCGCGCGCAAGCCCGCCCCGCCGGCGCCGACCACGACCACATCGTAGCTGTGATCTTCGATCGGATAGGCGCGGCCGTTGACGGCCGGTCCCTTGCCATTTGATCCGCCATTGGTAGCCACGGGTCACACCTTGAAGCTGAGCATCAGGATGGCGAAAGCCGAGGCGAGCCCCACAGCAACGGCGAAGAACGTATTCGCCATCAGCAGGAAGAGCTTCCTCCCCTCGTCGTGCACGTAGTCTTCGATGATAACTTGCATGCCGATGCGCATATGCGTGGTCACGGACATGATGAACAGCAGCATAATCACGGCAATGAGGGGCGAGCCGAGGATCTGCACCACGGCGGCATGGTTGCGCCCGAGCAGCCCCACCGCGATGAGAACGAAGGCGATGGTCAGCGGCACGTTGGCAACTGCAGTCAGGCGCTGGCGCCAGAAATGTCCGGTGCCGGATTTGGCCGGGCCGAGACCGCGCACGTGCTTGAGCGGGGTGCCCATATCGCCAGCCATCAGCGCGGCCCTCCCATGAACAGGTAGCCGACGATCCAGATGACGACGGTCAGGCTGATCGACCCGACGAGGCTCGCCACCGTCAGCCATTCGCGTTCGTGGGGACCGAAACCGCGCCCGGTGTCCCAGATCAGGTGTCGGATGCCGCCTAGCATGTGATGCATGAGCGCCCAGGTATAGCCGAACAGGATCAGCCGGCCGACGAACGAGCTCATGAACGACCCGACGCCGGCATAGGCATTGGGGCTGGATGCCGCCGCGATCAGCCACCAGGCCAGCAACAGCGTGCCGAAATAGAGACCGGCACCGGTGATGCGATGGACGATGGACATCGTCATCGTCAGCGTCGGCTTGTAGATGAACAGATGGGGAGAGAGCGGCCGCTCAGCGGGCGCCTTGGTTTCGGCCATTGCTTTTCTCCGTCTCGCCCGCGCGCGTTGCGTTCCTAACCAAAGCTATAATCCGCCGCCATCCACGAGTTCGCGGCGGTCCTGGCTTTCGTCAATGGCGAATATGATACTCAGGCACTTGGCGGACAATAGGTATTTCGCGTAGCTTTCCTTCGTCGAATTCGAAGGCAAATCGATGCCACGGGCCAAATTTGACTGCAACGGACCATGCGCTTCGACCTGATCGATCTCAGTCTGTTTCGCCACGTGGTCGAGGCGGGAAGCATCACCGGTGGTGCCGCGCGTGCGCATCTCGCGCTGGCTGCAGCCAGCACGCGAATTCGCAATATGGAAGAAGCGCTGGGTGCGGCGCTGCTCGTGCGCGGACGGCAAGGCGTGACCCCGACGCAGGCCGGCCGCACGCTGTTGCAACATGCGCGCGCGATCTTGCGTCAAGCCGAGCGTCTGCGCGAGGACCTCGGCGCCTATGCCGGCGGGCTCGCCGGCCAGATCAGGGTGCTCTCCAACACCAACGCGCTGACCGAATTTCTGCCCGAAGCGCTAAGTTCGTTCCTCTCCACGCACCCCAATGTCAGTGTCGACCTCGAGGAACGGCTGAGCGACGAGATCGTGGGCCTCATCGCCGAGGGCGTTGCCGACCTCGGCATCGTCGCCGCCACCGTCGATGCGAGCGCATTGGAAACCTATCCCTTTCGTAAGGACCGGTTCGTGTTGGTGGTGGCGCGCAACCATCCGCTCGCCAGACGCTCGAAGATTTCCTTCGCGGACGTGCTGGATCACGACTTCGTCGGCCTCGATCGCGCGAGCGCGTTGCAGCGTTTCCTCGCGGACAAGGCGGTGCGCATTGGACAGCCGCTGCGACTGCGCGTGCAATTGCGCAGCTTCGATGCCGTATGCCGCCTGGTCGAGTGCAATGTCGGGATCGGCATCGTGCCGGAGACCACCGCACGCCGAGTGGCGCGGACCATGGCGATCGTCCCGGTGGCGCTGACCGATCCCTGGGCAGTGCGCGAGCTCACGATCTGCATCCGCAGCCTCGACGAGCTGCCGCCCTATGCCCGCCAGCTCGTCGAGCACTTGCGAACGGCTGCGTGAGCCACGCCGCGCACTTGGTGCGCTTTCCCCATTCTCGAACTCTATCGCGGCATCAGCACCCAATAGTCGAGATCGAGCAGTACCGCGGGGTCGTCCTCCTCGCCCGACTTGAGCGGGAAGCCGGCGCAAGGATGATCCTTGGTGGCGACGGTGCGCAGCCGCAGCGCGCCGACGTCGTCGCGGTCCGGTATATCGGCCTTAGCCAGCACCTCGGACCAGGCAAACACGGTCGCGCCGGCAAACAGCGGCGATACATGCCGCCCGCCGTTGATCGCCGCAATGTGGAAGGCATTGGCGAGCCCGTTGAACGAGAGCGCGCGGGCGAGCGAGATCACGTGGCCGCCGTAGATCAGGCGGCGGCCGAACCGGCCTTGCGCCGCCGAATACTGGTCGAAATGGATGCGCGCGGTGTTCTGATAGAGCCGTGTTGCGATCTGGTGCTCGGCCTCTTCCACGGTTATGCCGTCGATGTGGTCGATTTTCTCGCCGACGGCGTAATCGCCGAAGCGATAGGGACTGCCCGCAAGCGTGAAGTCGTAGGCGGCGACGTCGATGCGCGGGCAGGCATCGCCGAGCGTGCTCGGGATCACTGCTTCCGGCAGGCGCGGGACATGATCGCCGGGCGGCGCCGCCGCCTCGTCGCGCTTTCGCACCATGACCCAGCGTACGTACTCGAGCACCTTGCTGCCGTCTGGCTTGCAGCCGGTCGAGCGCACGAAGACGATGCCGGTCTTGCGGCTCGAATTCTCCTTGAGCCCGATGACCTCGGATTCGGCATTGAGAGTGTCGCCGGGATAGACCGGCGCGAGAACACGGCAGGCGGCATAGCCGAGATTGGCAACCGCGTTGAGCGAGATGTCCGGTACGGTCTTGCCGAACACGACGTGGAAAACGAGGAGATCGTCGACCGGCGAGCACGCATAGCCGATCGCGCGCGCGAACACATCCGAGGACTGCACGGCAAAACGCGGGCCGAACAGGCCGTTATAGAGCGCCGCGTCCCCGACCGTGATGGTGCGAGGAACGGCGTGCTTGATCACCTGGCCGACGCGGAAGTCCTCAAAGAAATTGCCGCCACCGGTCTTCGACATATGTCTCACCAAATCGCTGTTGGGCCGGACCGATCGAACCGTGCGTCCGGCGAGCCCTTGTTCACGTAGCTCGGAGGCGGGCGTCGGCGGCACGGGAACGTGAAACGACCGGCCCGCGCGAATTTGCTATAGGTCGCTCGATTGCAGCTCAATTGCAGCTCAAGTGCAAAAGCCAAGCCATGTCGATCGGAGCTACCCATGATCAGGCCTTGACGCCCGCCGCGCCGGCGGGCGCGGTCATCCATCCGCCCTGGGTGCGCCTGACCCATTGGGTGAATGCCGTGGCCATGGTCGTCATGATCGGCTCGGGTTGGGAGATCTACAATGCCTCGCCGCTGTTTCCGTTCGTGTTTCCCCGTGGGATCACGCTCGGAGGCTGGCTTGCGGGCGCGCTGCTCTGGCACTTCGCGGCAATGTGGCTGCTGGCGGTGAATGGTCTCATTTATCTGGCACTTGGTATCGCGACGGGGCGGTTCCGGCGCAAGCTCGTTCCGATCCGCCCGGGCGAGGTCTTGGCCGATGCGAAAGCCGCGCTCACCGGAAGGCTCGCCCACGACGATCTCTCGGTCTACAACGCCGTGCAGAAGCTCGCCTATCTCGGCGTCATTCTGGCCGGCATCGTCATCGTGCTGTCGGGCCTCGCCATCTGGAAGCCGGTGCAAATGCAGGAGCTGACCGCCGTGTTCGGCGGTTACAATGCCGCCCGCTACGTGCACTTCTTCGCCATGGCGGCAATCGTCGGTTTTCTCGTCGTCCACGTGGTGATGGCTTTGCTCGTTCCGAAGTCGCTGCGCGCCATGATCACCGGCCGATAGCGCCGACGTTCAAAGTCCAGGAGCAACGAGGATGTCACGCATTCGAAAAAACCCAGCCGGCGTCGATCCCGAGCTGCTCGGCAGGGATGCTGCCAAACTCATGCCCGATCCCACGCGCCGCCTCTTCCTTCGCGGCGGCGCGAGTCTCGGGGCGCTCGCCTTCCTCACCGGATGCGACATCGTCGACAGCGCGTCGGCGGAACACGTGCTGATGAAAATTTCCTATTTCAATGACCGGGCGCAAGCATGGCTGTTCAATCCGAACAAGCTTGCGCCGACCTATCCCGACAGCGCGGTCAGGCGGCCGTTTCCATTCAACGCCTATTATCCGGAGGAGGACGCGCCCGACGTCGACAAGGACGATTACAAGCTCGAAGTCGGCGGCATGGTCGACAACAAGAAATCGTGGACTCTCGACGAGCTCTACGCACTGCCGCAGGAAACCCAAATTACCCGCCTCGTCTGCGTGGAAGGTTGGAGTGCGATCGGTAAATGGACCGGCACGCCGTTGCGCGAATTCCTCAGGCGCGTCGGCGCCGATACGCGCGCGAAATATGTCTGGTTTCGCTGCGCCGAGGGCTATTCCACCTCGATCGACATGCCGACCGCGCTGCATCCGCAGACCCAGATGGCCTTCAGGTTCGACGGCGAGATCCTGCCGCGCAAGTACGGCTTCCCGATGAAGGTGCGCATGCCGACCAAGCTCGGCTTCAAGAATCCGAAACACGTGATGGAGATGGCGGTCACCGACAAATATCTCGGCGGATATTGGGAGGACCAGGGATATAACTGGTTCAGCGGAAATTAACCGCCGACGAGAAGCTTATCCTGTGGCCGGCGGCGGAACCTCGGTGATGAGCCGCGCGCCGCGGTGAAACGTGACGTAGTCCCACAGCCATGTGAACGCCACGATGAACCGATTCTTGACGCCGATCAGGAAATAGATGTGGGCCAGACTCCAGAACAGCCATCCGACGAAGCCCTTGAGGCGCAGTTTGCCGAACTTCACCACCGCCGCCCGCCGCCCGATGGTGGCGAGCTCGCCGACTGACCGATAACGAAACGGCGCAGGCGAGGATTCCCCGGCGACGCGCGCCGCGATGAGCCGGCCGACATAACGGCCCATTTGCTTGGCGGCCGGTGCGACACCTGGAGCCATCGCCCCCTTTTCGTCACGGGCTGCTGCCGCGTCGCCGATCACGAATATCTCCGGATGGTTCGGCACCGAAAGATCGGGGCGGACCAGCACGCGGCCGGCGGGATCGTGTTCGGCGCCGAGCCAGCGGGCGGCGGGCGAGGCAACGATCCCCGCGGCCCAGATGATGGTGCTGGCATCGATGCGTCCGCGATCGAGGTCGACGCCGCGCCGATCGCAATTGGTTACGCGCGTGGAGGTCCTCACGTCGACCCCCATGCGCGTGAGCGTGCGCTCGGCATACGCGGAAAGATCCTCGGGCAAGGTGGGCAGGACGCGCGGACCCGCCTCGAGCAAGATGATGCGGGAGCTGCGCGGATCGATCCGCCGAAAATCCTTGGCCAGGGTCTGGCGCGCGATCTCGGCGATGGCGCCGGCCATTTCGACGCCGGTTGCGCCCCCACCGACGATGACGAAAGTGAGCAGACGCTGCCGCTCGGCATCGTCGTGGGCGAGCTCGGCTTGCTCGAATGCCAGCAAAATGCTTCGGCGAATGCGGGTTGCGTCTTCGATACGCTTGAGCCCCGGTGCGAAATCAACCCAATCGTCGTGACCGAAATAGGAATGCGTCGCACCGGTCGCGATCACAAGATAGTCGTACGAAATTGGACCCGCGCCGGTCTGAACGAACCGCCCTGCGAGGTCGATGCCGCTGACCTGCGCCATCAACACCGTCGCATTGCGCTGCTGCCGTAAGATGTGCCGGATCGGCCAGGCGATCTCGGCCGGCGACAGCGCGGCGGTCGCAACCTGGTACAGCAACGGCTGAAAGCAATGATGGTTTTGGCGATCGATCACGGTCACGTCGACGGCAACGCGGCTGAGCGCCTTCGCCGCTTCGAGGCCGCCGAAGCCCGCGCCGACGATGACGACCTTTGGACGCCGTTGTGACATGCGCGTTCCTCCGCCGCCTCACTCTAACCCGCCATGAGCAATGCGACAGCCCGAAACGGTGAGCCCAGCTTGCCAAGCCATGCGCGCGCCTTTAGCAATCCGCGTGGGGATGCACTCAAGCGAGGCAATGCGCAATGGCGACCCACAAACTCCTTCTTCTCCCCGGCGACGGCATCGGGCCGGAGGTGATGGCCGAGGTGAACAAGCTCATCGCCTTCATGAATGCGCACGGTTTAGGCGCCTTCGAGACCGAGGAAGCGCTCGTCGGCGGTTCCTGCTACGACGTACACAAGCTCGCCATCACCGACGCGACCATGGCCAAGGCGCACGCGGCCGATGCCGTGATCTTCGGCGCGGTCGGCGGCCCAAACTGGGACGGCGTGCCGTACGACGTGCGGCCGGAGGCGGGACTCCTTCGCCTGCGCAAGGAGCTCGGCCTGTTCGCGAATATCCGCCCGGCCATCTGCTATCCCGCGCTCGCGGAATCCTCGAGCCTCAAGCGCGAGGTGGTCGATGGGCTCGACATCATCATCTTGCGTGAATTGACCGGCGGGGTCTATTTCGGCGAACCCAAGACCATCATCGATCTCGGCAACGGCCAGAAGCGCGCGGTCGATACCCAGGTCTACGACACCTACGAGATCGAGCGCATCGCCCGCGTTGCCTTCGAGCTCGCGCGCAAGCGGCGCAACAAGGTCACCTCGATGGAGAAGCGCAACGTGATGAAGACGGGCGTGCTGTGGCACGAGGTGGTCAAGGAGTTGCACGCCCGCGAGTTCAAGGACGTCAAGCTCGAGCATCAGCTCGCCGACGCCGGCGGCATGCAGCTCGTGCGCTGGCCCAAGCAGTTCGACGTCATCGTCACCGACAATCTGTTCGGCGACATGCTGTCGGACATCGCCGCCATGCTCACCGGCTCGCTCGGCATGCTGCCATCGGCCTCGCTCGGCGAGATCGATGCCAAGACGAAAAAGCGCAAGGCCATGTACGAGCCGGTGCACGGCTCCGCCCCCGACATATCCGGCAAAGGCGTCGCCAACCCGATCGCCATGCTCGCCTCCTTCGGCATGGCGCTGCGCTACTCGCTCAATATGGCCAAGGAGGCCGACCAGATCGACCAGGCGATCGCGGCCGCGCTCGCGCAAGGGCTGCGCACCGCCGACATCAAATCGGAGGGCGCCAAAGTCGTGACCACGGCGCAAATGGGCGACGCGGTCGTCGGCGAACTCAACAAGCTCGTGGCCTGAGCGCCGCCCCCGGGCGCCGGCACGCGCAAAAGCGCGGTGCGCAACGATGGCAGCCAGCACTCATGCGATGACTCAAGTCGCCGGACGGAGGTTCGGCATTCGCAGCGTCGCGCTCTTTGTCGTAGTGCTCGCGGCACTCGGCGCCGCCGGTGCTCGCGCCGACACTTATCCCAATCGCCCCGTTCGCCTGATCGTCCCCTTCGCGGCGGGCGGCTTGAACGACGTCGTGGCGCGACTGGTCGCGCCTTATCTGGAGCGGTCGCTGGGCCAGCCCTTCATCGTCGACAACCGACCGGCCGCGAGCGGCATCGTCGGCACCGACGCCACCGCAAAGGCGCCTCCGGACGGCTACACGCTGCTGATGGTGGCCTCGAGCTTCACGGTGGTCCCGGCCACCAATCCGAAACTGCCCTATGACGCGGAGCGCGATCTTGCACCCATCATCATGGTGGCGAAGAATTCGCTGTTGTTTCTCGTAAATCCAAAAGTGCCGGCCAACTCGCTCGCAGAATTCGTGGCGCTCGCCAAAGCCAATCCCGGCAAGCTGAATTACGCCTCCCCCGGCGCGGCCACCCAAACCCATCTCGTGGTCGAGCTGTTCAGCCAGAGAGCGGACATCAAGCTGCAGCACATCCCCTATCGCGGCGGCGCGCCTGCCATGACCGCGATGGTCGCCGGTGACACCCAATTCACCGCGATCTCGACGTTGCTGTCGCTGCCGCAGATCCAGGCTGGCGCGTTGCGCGCGATCGCGAGCGGAAGCCTCAGCCGCGATGCGCAGCTGCCCGATCTCCCCACCGTCGCGGAGCAAGGCTTTCCCGGCTTCGAGGCAATCCAATGGATCGGCTTGCTGACCACAGCCGGCACACCGAAGGACGTCATCGAGCGCATCAATGGGGAGCTCAATCGCGCGCTCCGCGATCCCGATCTGATCGCCAAATTCGCCCAGCAGGGTCTATCGCCGACAGGCGGAACGCCTGCGGATTTTCAGCGCACCATTGCCACCGATCTCAAGAACTGGACCGAAACTGCGCACGCCGCCCATATCACCGCGCAATGAGGGCGGGCGGCGCTCCGCGCCGGCCAAAGCCGCGAGCGCCAGAAGCGTGCAGCGCCGAGTTACCAACCGTACGGATTATAGCGGCTCGGAAGATCGAACGGTCCCGGCAGCGGCGACTGGTGCCAGCCCACGCGCCCGCCCGTGCTTTGCACCACGCTCAAAGGCATCGAATATGAGCCCGCAGGGAAGGCGTAATCGGTGAATTTGCGCTCGCCCGGCAGAACTTCGGTCCCGGCGTCAAGGAACGACCGGGGCGCCACGGTGACCCGCGCCCGCGGGCGAGTAACGGGGCGGTCGGGCGCGGTGGTGTAGACGTATTGCTTCTTCTTGGTCTGGGCCGCGACCGGCGCAGCGGCGATTGCCGTCGCCGCGATCACCGCAAGGCAAAGCCCGGCCGCG
>Ga0306925_10000809_pt1 | contig 24024 bp, 24 predicted proteins | sample flu12Cox44000176_FD_203755 | JGI IMG/M metagenome (GOLD analysis project Ga0306925, IMG submission 203755) | Lab enrichment of tropical soil microbial communities from Luquillo Experimental Forest, Puerto Rico - flux8day.12C.oxic.44.000.176 (v2)... | ecosystem: Environmental > Terrestrial >... | reverse complement strand
CGGGTTCGCGGGCTTGGCCCGCGCCCCGGAATGAGGGCTCGAAATTACCACGCATCATGCCGCCGCGAGCGCCTGCTCCAGGTCGGCGATGATGTCGTCCTTATCCTCAAGCCCGATCGAGAGACGCACCACGTCCGGCCCGGCGCCGGCCTGCACCTTCTGCGCATCGGTGAGCTGCCGGTGCGTGGTCGAGGCGGGATGGATGATCAGCGAGCGGGTGTCGCCGATATTGGCGAGGTGCGAGAACAGCTTCACGTTGGACACTAGCTTGACGCCGGCGTCGTAGCCGCCCTTGAGCCCGAAGGTGAACACGGACCCGGCGCCGTTGGGCACGTATTTCTTGGCTAGGTTGTGATAGCGGTCGCCGGGCAGTCCGGGATAGCTCACCCAGGCCACCTGCTTGTGGCCGGCGAGCCATTGCGCAACCACCTGCGTGTTGTCGCAGTGGCGCTGCATGCGCAGCGGCAATGTTTCGATGCCGGTGAGGATGAGAAAGGCATTGAACGGCGAGAGTGCCGGCCCGATGTCGCGCAGCGCGAGTACGCGGCAGGCGATGGCGAAGGCAAAATTGCCGAAGGTCTCGTGCAGCACGATGCCGTGATATTCCGGGCGCGGCTCCGACAGCATCGGGTAGCGCTTCTCGCGCGACCAGTTGAACGTGCCGCCGTCGACGATCAAGCCGCCGATCGAGTTGCCATGGCCGCCGAGAAACTTGGTCAGCGAATGCACCACGATGTCGGCGCCGTAGTCGATCGGCTTGCACAGGTACGGCGTCGCCAGCGTGTTGTCGACGATCAGCGGCACGCCGGCGCTCTTGGCGATCTTGGCGACCGCCTCGATGTCAGTGATGACCCCGCCAGGGTTGGCGATCGATTCGATGAAGATCGCCTTGGTCTTCGGGCTGATCGCGCGCTCGAACGTAGAAATATTGTCGGGCTCGGCCCACACCACGTTCCAGTTAAAATTCTTGAACGCATGATTGAACTGGTTGATCGAGCCACCGTAGAGCTTTTTCGAGGCGACGAATTCCTCGCCCGGCCGCATCAGGCAGTGCATCACGATCACTTGCGCCGCGTGGCCGGACGCGACTGCGAGTCCCGCGGTACCGCCTTCCAGCGCGGCGACGCGCTCTTCGAGAACCGCGTTGGTGGGATTGCCGATGCGCGTGTAGATATTGCCGAACGTCTGCAGGCCGAACAGCGAGGCTGCGTGATCGACGTCCTCGAATACGAACGAGGTGGTCTGATAGATCGGCGTGGCGCGCGCGCCAGTGGTGGGATCGGGCTGCGCGCCGGCGTGGATCGCAAGCGTGGCAAAGCCCGGGGTGCGGTCGGTCATGGCCGGTCCTTGTGCTGACGGGACCTAGCGGCGGTCCGCGCATCCGAAGTTTGTTTATCGGAGCGGTTGCACGCGCTCAAGCGTAGCCCGGATGGAGCGAAGCGAAATCCGGGGTTATTGCCACGCGGCACGGCAGCCCCGCATTCCGCCATAGCGCGTCGAAGACGCGCGTAAACGCGCTTATGCGTCCATGCGGGCTACAACCTGACGATCACCCGCCGTTTGGATCGATCTTTTGCGCCCGCATCGCCTGTTCGGTGGCGCCGCCCGGCGTGGTGACACGGTTGAGGGCCATTCGCTGGATTCCGCGGCCGAACAGCTGCGCCTTCTTGGCGGTCAGCGTGCGCGTGTTGACTCCCATCCAGGCGATTTCCGAGGAGAGCCGGCCGTATTCGATCTTGGGGCAGCGGTTCATCACCACCTTGAGACCGTTTGCCTCCGCGAGCCGTGCCGCTTCGTCGTTGCGGACGCCGAGCTGCATCCATATCACCTGCGGCCGCGGATTGAGCGCGAGCGCCTCCTGCACGATCGGCAGCGCGTATTGCGACGCACGGAAAATATCGACCATGTCGATAGGCTGGGGAATGTCAGCAAGTTTTCCGTACACCTTGCGGCTGAGCATCTCGTGCCCGGCTTGGCCCGGATTGACCGGAATCATGTTGTAACCGCGTTCCAGCAGGTACTTGAACGCAAAGTAGCTCGGCCGGTTCTCCTTCTCGGAAGCACCAACCATGGCAATCGTCTTCACGGTATTGAGGATGCCGCGGATGTAGGCGTCATCGTACCTGTCGTGATCCATGCATTCCGCTCGATCTGTTCGGCCACAACATAAGGCGGGCCCGCCGCGACCGAAAGGGTTCGAGGAAGAAAGCGGCTACAGCAAGGGAAGAATGGCGTGAGCAGTTGCCAAGCCGCGGCTCGGATCGCGACCGTCTTGAATGCACCAAATCGCCGACAGAACGGCTTGTGCAAACGCCCATGCCAAGACGCGGTCGCGATCGAATTGCAAGCGCTCGCCCACGACGGCGATCCGCCGCTCGATGATTGACGCCACGGCAAAACGGGCAGGATCCTGGGTCGGATTTCGCAGCGCGGAGCCAATCTCATAGGGGCTCTCGCCGACCACGCCCTTGGGATCGATGGCGACCCAGCCGCGGTGCTGATCGTAGAGGATGTTGTGATGATGAAGGTCGCCGTGCAGCAAGCGCCGCGGCCCCTGTGAACTCGCCAGCTCCGCGAACAACGCAACGGCACGATCGAGCAGGTTGAAAGGGATCGCGCCGGCATCATTCCGATAGGATTTGAGTTCGCTGCCCCAATCCTCGATCGAGGGAAATTGATTGACAGCATCAGCGGGGAGGGCGGGTCGGTGCAATGCGGCAATGAGATCGCAAATGATGCCGGTCGCCTCGTCGTCGCAGCTGGCGATAACGAGGTCGGTCAGAGGTCGACCCGGAATCGCGCGCTCCAAAAGCATGGCGCCTGGGCCGTGCTCAAGGACGCGGACGGCGCCGCTTCCGGCAAAATGCAACAAGGCGGCAAGTGAGTGGGTTTCATCATTCTCCGGACGCGGGATTTTCAACACCACGCAGTCTTCGCCGCGGCGGCCGAACGCGACGCAGCCGGTCGGGGTTTCGAGGACGGAATCCTCGAGGACAACGCCCCACAGTCGGGCCAGCCGTCGGAGATCATCACGTGGCAAGCTGAGATGCTCTGGCCGGATTGAACGCGCCAAGCGAGTTGAAGACGAAAGTGCGGGCGGGGACGATTATTTCTCGTCCCAGTCCGGCCGGCGTTTTTCGATGAAGGCCGCAATACCTTCTTCGGCGTCGCCCATCATCATATTGTCGGCCATCACGCCGCTAGTGAAACGGTATGCATCGGCGAGCGGCATTTCCAACTGACGATAGAAGGCTTGTTTGCCCAGGCCGATGACCGCCGCCGGCTTCTCGGCAATCTTGCCTGCCAGATGCAAAGCCTCGCTGCGCGCGGTTCCCGGTTCGACCACGCGATTCACCAGCCCCATGCGATAGGCATCGTCGGCTGAAATCAAATCGCCGGTGAGCAGCATCTCCATGGCATGCTTGCGCGCGACTTTGCGCGAGACTGCGACCATCGGCGTCGAGCAAAACAGGCCGACGTTGATACCAGACGTTCCGAACTTGGCAGTCGACGAAGCGATCGCAAGATCGCATGCCGCTACCAGCTGGCAGCCTGCGGCCGTCGCCGTGCCTTCGATCGCGGCAATGACCGGCGGCGGCAAGCCGACGACCTGCTGCATCATTGCACTGCAGGTCTCCATGATCCGCCTGAAATAGGCCTTGCCGCCGTCGGCGTCGGCCCGGTGCGCGGTCATTTCTTTCAAATCGTGTCCGGCCGAGAATACTGGACCCTCGGCGGTCAAGACTACCGCGCGCACCTCACGGTCGGCGGCGATCGCAGCAAAGCTCTCACGCAGGGTGGACAAAGTCGCCTCGGACAGTGTATTGCGCGCCTGCGGGCGATTAAGCGTGAGCACGGCGACGCTGCCGATATTCTCCCGCAGGAGCGCCGGCTCGTTCGGGATCGCGCGGGCGGATGATTGCGCCGTCATCGAGTGGTTCCCAAGCACGCTTCTACGTAACGTTCCGGCGCGCCGGTGCAAGGCCGCAAAGGAACGGCGGTGGGCGGCGCACGTTATCACTTTGCACGGCAGATTGGAGCCTGATGGTGCCATGGCAAGAAAAGCATCCAAGCGGCGAAGCAGCGCAGCGCGCCGGCGAGCGGGAAGCGCCAGATCGCGCCGATCGTCCAGCTCGCGAACCGGAGGCGATGGTCACGCCGCGTGACCGAGCGCAGTGGCGCGCTCACTTTGGAGAAGGGCGTGTTCACTGCGCGCGATCCCAAGCGCATCGCGGCATCGCTGAAACGATCCGCGCAACGCAGCAGGCGCCGCAAAGCTGACCCTTATCGTTCCGCGCTCTCAATGCTCGCCTTTTATATCAATCGCGCCGGCAAGAACCTGCCGGCCTCGCGCAAGAAGACCTTGATGCGGGCGAAGGGCGAGTTGCGCAAACAGTTCAGGAAAGACTCGTAGCCCGGATGGAGCGCTAACGTAATCCGGGGCTGCATCGACAGTCCCGATGATCCGGATTTCGCTTCGCTCCATCCGGGCTACAAGCTACGCTGGTGCCGTAGGGGAGGGCGGTGCATGCCGGTGTTGATGACGGTCGAGGCGCTCGAGTGTTTGCTCGCCGCCGAGTTTCCGCAGGCCTACCATCCGGCGAGCGGTCTTGTCGTCGAAGCGGTCTGGGACGGCGGCTGTCGCGTGCGCCAGCGCTTTCGCGAGGATTCGCTGCGCCCGGGCGGCACCATTTCCGGGCCCACCATGATGGCGCTCGCCGATTTCACCATGTATGTGGCGCTGCTTGGCGCGATCGGGCCGGTGCCGCTCGCGGTGACGACCAATCTCAACATCAATTTTTTGCGCAAGCCGGGCCGCTGCGATCTCACCGCCGAGGCGCGGCTGCTCAAGCTCGGCAAGCGGCTCGCTGTTGGCGAGATCGTGATCCACGCGAATGGCGATCCCGCGCCGCTCGCGCACGCGACGTCCACCTATTCGCTGCCCAACATGTAGCCGCAGGATGGGCTACGGCGCTTTGCGCCTGAGCAGGTACTATGACACCATAAACGCAAGCTTTTGATGGAACTGCGGATCATGCCCTAGGCAACATTGACGGTGGCGCGGCGCTTCGTGTATGAGCCGCGCCTTGATCCCCGCGCCGATCCCGGGAATGCAGTCATGAATACCTTTTCGGCCAAAGCCGCCGACATCGAAAAGAAGTGGGTGATGATCGATGCCACCGGCCTGGTCGTCGGCCGGCTCGCCAGTATCATCGCGCTGCGGCTGCGCGGCAAGCACAAGCCGACCTATACACCGCACGTCGATGACGGCGACAACGTCATCGTGGTCAATGCGGAAAAGATCGTGCTCACCGGCCGAAAGCGCGAGAAGAAGATTTACCGTCACCACACCGGCTTTATCGGCGGCGTCAAGGAGCGCACCGCGCGCTCGATCCTGGAGGGAAAATTTCCCCAGCGCATCGTCGAGAAGGCGGTCGAGCGCATGCTGCCGCGCGGCCCGCTCGGCCGCGTGCAATTGGGCAATCTGCGCGTCTATGCCGGTCCGGATCATCCTCATGTCGCTCAGAATCCGGAAAAGCTCGACATTGCCGGCATGAACCGCAAGAACACGAGGAGCGCGTGACCGTGGCGGAAACCATGCAGTCGCTCGATCAGCTTTCCGCACTCAAGCCCGCGGCCGCGCCGGAGCCGCCGAAATATGTGCAAAAGCTCGACAAGCAGGGCCGCGCCTACGCCACCGGCAAGCGCAAGGACGCGGTGGCGCGGGTCTGGGTCAAGCCGGGTCCCGGCCGGATCACCGTCAACACGCGCGAGCTCGAGGCCTATTTCGCGCGGCCGGTTCTGCGCATGCTGATCCAGCAGCCGCTGATCGCAGCCAACCGTACCGGCCAATACGACGTGGTCTGCACGGTTTCGGGCGGTGGACTTTCCGGCCAGGCCGGCGCGGTGCGCCACGGCCTTTCCAAGGCGCTGATGAATTTCGAGCCGGATTTGCGCGGCGCGCTTAAAAAGGGCGGCTTTCTCACCCGCGATCCGCGCGTGGTCGAGCGCAAGAAGTACGGCCGGCGCAAGGCGCGACGCTCGTTCCAGTTCTCGAAGCGCTAGCGGCCAAAGGCCGCTTGGAAAAATGCGATGGTCGCCGACCGGGCAGCCGCCGCCACTGTTTGGTCGGGAACGAAGCGCACCGGGCCGCCGCGGCCACGATGGCTGAAGCGGTCCTCAAACGTCATCGGACCAGGCAACTTCACGTCCCAGGCATGGCTTGCATTGGCGTGCACGAGGAGCGTGACGTGTTCCCGCTTCGCCTGCGGCAGCCCTTCAACCAACTTCGTGCATGAGGCGCCGCCGTCGGCATCGTCGTAGTCGTCCTGCCCCGCCACCTGCAATTGGATCGGCGCACCGGTCCATGGCATGGCCACGGCGCCTGCCCCCGGCCCCCCGGGTAGGTAGGGCCAGCACACGAAATAATGTCCGGCGTGCGCCGCAAAGCGGAGTTTGGAATCCAGCGCGCGCACGGCTGCGAGTTCGGACGCGGCGAGGAAGCTGAGCGCCGCACCCCAGGAGAAACCCATAACGCCGATGCGCCGTGCGTCGATTGCGGGATTGGCGGCCAAGAATTTGAGCGCGCCGAAGACGTCAGGGAGCGTATCGACCGGCGTCCGCGGCCGCCGATCGATTCCGCCGAGACCTCCAAATGCTGCCGCCCCGGCCGGCACGCCACGCGGTGTCCACATGTCGATGACAAAGGTTGCCATGCCCGCTTCAGTGAAAGCCGCGACATAATCAGGCTCGGGGCCATTGGGCAGCAACCCGCCGCTTGCGTGCACGATGACCACCGCTGGGATGGACCCAACCGCGTTTCGGGGGAGATTCAGCGTGGCGGGAATAGAACTAGGCGGCGAGGCGCCGGGCGCGACTGGCATGCCGGCGGGGGAATAGCTGACTTCATTCGTTTCGGCGCGCGCCGCAGCCGGGACAAACATCACGACCAAGGCGAGGATTCGGAGAGAAATTGGCTTGAGTGTTGATGCGTTTGCCATGGGGTCTTTCCGTCGTGGAACGGTTATCGCGGGAGCGGGGATTTTGGCGGGCACGCGCTATTTGGTGTAGCAGCCGAGACAGGTGATGCGGGCGATCGCGGAGGGGTTGGCGAGGCGCGCGCCGGCCGCCGCGGCATAAATCGTATCCGGCAGTTCGGCGACGATGCGGTCGAGATAACGGCGCGACTTCTCCGCATCGTTGAGGCGTGACCAGCCTTCGGCCAGCGCCGCGAACAGCTCTCCTTTGGGATGCTGCGCGAGCGTTGCCAGACGCGGCTGCTCCAACGCCAAAGCCTTCTCGAAGTCCTCTACCGCCGTCTCAAAATACACCCGCGCGCGTTGCGCGTCGGCAATTTGCATCCCGGCCGCGAGCAGGACGGCGCCACGTGGAATGCGAACGCCGAGATTGTTCGGCGCGAGCGCAACCGCCTTGGCCATCTCAGCAAGGCCGTTGCGATTGAGCAGGCCGGCCTTTTCGGTATCACCGCTGCGGAAGGCTTCTCCGGATCGAAACAAAAGACCGGTTCCATGCCAGACCAGCGCTTCGGCGTGATCGGGATTCTCGGCGAGACGAGCCTCGCACAAAGCCATCGCGCGATCGAAGGCTGCTTTGTCGCCGGCAAAACCGCGGAACATGTCCTCGCGCACCAGATAATCGAACCGCTGAGCCGCGGCCTGCGCGTGCGCCGAATGGGTCGCGGCGATGACGAAACCGATGACGGTCAGCAGCAATGCAAATTTGCTCATTTGCCTTTCTCCCTTGCCGATTTTGCCCGCCGCAGCAGCAGCTCGAGATGCGCGACATGATCGAGCAGCGCCTTGCGGCCGCGCTCGGTCAGCGCGTAACGCGTCTGCGGCTTGCGATTGACGAAACGCTTTTCCACCGAGACGTAGCCGGCGTCCTCGAGCTTGCGCAGATGCACGCTGGCATTGCCGTCGGTGGTCTTGATAGCGTCGCGTACCACCGAGAAGTCGACCGCGCCGGCGCTCGCGAGAAACGCGACGATCGCGATGCGAACCCGGCTCTGCAGCACCTCGTCGATCGCATTGTGGTCGAAGTCGATCATGCGGCGGCGGGCGCAGTGGGGGCGGCGGAGGTCGGCCGTCCGCGCCACAGCAACAGCCCCGGCAATGCCAACAGCAGCAACATCAGCACAGCGGAGAGCGGCAGCACCTCGACACGATGGCGCAGCGCGTAGAGCAGCAAGGCTGCCACCCACCAGCCGATCCCGACCCCGCGCATCCAGGTGAGGCTGCACAGAAACGAACTCGCGAAAAAACCGATGCCGAGGACACCCGCGCTCACCGCATTGAACCAGCCCTGACGCATGTCGCCACCGATGATCACGGCCACCGCGAAGCTGGAAAGAAAGATGCCGCAGCCGAACCACAGCATGCGCAGCGCTTGCACCATCGGCGGGGGCGTTGGACGCGGCTTCGACGGAAACAGCGGCGCCGCGAACAGGCGGCGCAACGAATAGAGCCAGGGCAGCACGATGCAGACCGCCCAAACCCAATTGGGATCGACGCGCCACCATCGGATCGCGGTGGCATAGGTCCCGAGATAGCCGATCGCCACTGCGGTGCCCCACACCAGCATGTCGAGGCTGCGCCCGGCGGCGAAGTCGCGACCCTGTTCGACGGCGCGGCGGATGAAGGCAATGTCCTCGCGCACGCTGTCTTCGAGGCTCATGTCCCCTCCGAATCATAATGGACTTTAAGATATAAAGTACACTGCCGGGCGGCAGTTGTCAATGCATGGCGACTGCATGGGATAAGGCGGCGGAGATGGTGTCGCGGCTGCTAAGCGGCCCGCAGTAATCAGAGGCCGTGCGCTGCCGGCAGCTGCCCAAAAGACGAGCGCAGTATGCGCCGCAGGGTCAATCCGTCGGCGCTCCGCCGCAACCAGAATGGGAAAATCTATGTCGCGCCTCTGCCTGACCTTCGCCAGCTGCCGCTACGACCGGATGGAGGCCATTCGCGCAGGCGAGGTGGTCCCGGAAGGCATCGATCTCAACACCATCGCGTTTGCGTCCGGCCGCGAGATCTTTGATCGCATGGTGGGCGGACGGGAATTCGACGTGGCGGAGCTTTCCGCCTCGGAATTCATCAGCTTGATGGGACGTGGCGACTGTCCGTTCGTCGCCCTGCCAGTATTTCCCTCGCGCGTCTTTCGTCATGGCTACATCTTCATCAACGCGCAGGCCGACATCCGCGCCCCGAAGGATCTCGAAGGCAAGCGGGTGGGCGTGCCGCTTTACACGCAGACCGCGGCGATCTGGGCGCGCGGCCATCTGGCGGACGAGTTTGGGGTCGATCTCGATTCGATCCGCTGGGTGCAGGGGGCGGTGGAAAAAACCGGCTCCCACGGGCGGCCGCACGCGCCGCCGCTCCCGGGGCCGGTCCGCATCGAGCAAAATGCGAGCGGGTGTTCGCTCGGCGCGCTGCTCGCGCGTGGCGACATCGATGCCCTGATCGGTTCACGCAAGCCGGATGAACTCGGTCGCGATGCCAACGTGGTCCGGCTCTTTCCCGATCATCGCGCGCTCGAGCGCGACTTCTATCGTCGCCGCAAAATCTTTCCGATCATGCATTTGATCGCCATGCGCCGCGATCTCTACCAGCGCCAGCGCTGGATCGCGACCAGTCTCTACAATGCATTCGTCGAGGCCAAGCGCCGCGCGCGCATGCGTCTGCACTACGCCGGCTCGCTTGCCGCCATGCTGCCCTGGCTCGTCGACGACGTGGAGGAGATCGACGCGGTGTTCGGCGGCGATCCGTTTGCCTACGGCATTGAGCCCAATCGGCCAACCTTGCAGGCGCTCGTCCAATACATGGTGGAACAACATTTCATCCCGCGCGCGATCGCGATCGAGGATTTGTTCGTGCCGCTGCCTGGCGCCGTTGGATCGTAATCGTCGCCATGGCAGTGGGGTCTCAAACAAAAGCACGAAACTCGGCGGAGCACCGCGTTAGTTACTGACGGCGTACGGCTGGTGGCACGCTGCAAAACGGAAAGGGCGCCCGCGGGCGCCCTTAAGTTGCATCGCAACGGCGATGAAGGGCGGACGCTACGCCGAGTAATACATTTCGAATTCGACCGGATGCGGAGTGTGCTCGAAGCGGATGATTTCCTGCATCTTGAGCTCCATATAGGTGTCGATGAAATCGTCATCGAACACGCCGCCGGCCTTGAGGAACGCGCGATCCTTGTCGAGATAGCCGAGCGCTTCGCGCAGCGAGCCGCACACGGTCGGGATCTGCTTGAGCTCCTGTGGCGGCAGATCGTAGAGATCCTTGTCGATCGCGGGCCCGGGATCGAGCTTGTTCTTGATGCCGTCGAGGCCGGCCATCAGCATGGCGGCAAACGCGAGGTACGGATTCGCGAGCGGGTCCGGGTAGCGCACCTCCACGCGCTTGCCCTTGGGCGAAGACGCGAGCGGGATGCGGCAGCCCGCCGAGCGATTGCGCACCGAATAGGCGAGCAGCACCGGCGCCTCGAAGCCAGGCACCAGCCGCTTGTAGGAATTGGTGGTCGGGTTGGTGAAGGCGTTGATGGTGCGCGCGTGCCTGAGGATGCCGCCGATATATTGCAGCGCGAGATCCGACAAGTCGGCGTACTTGTTGCCCGCGAATGTGGGCTTGCCGTCCTTCCAGATCGACTGATGGCAGTGCATGCCTGAGCCGTTGTCGCCATAGACCGGCTTGGGCATGAAGGTCGCAGTCTTGCCGTAGATCTGCGCGACCTGCTGCACGCAATATTTGTAGATCTGCATCTGATCGGCCATGCGCACCATCGAGGCGAACTGGAAGCCGAGCTCGTGCTGGGCGGAGCCCACTTCGTGGTGGTGCTTCTCGACCTTGCAGCCCATGCGCGCCATGGCGCCCAGCATCTCCGAGCGCATGTCCTGCGCAGTGTCGAGCGGTGGCACCGGGAAGTAGCCTTTCTTGAATCCGATGTGGTGGCCGAGATTGCCGCCCTCGTAGTCAGTGTCCGAGTTGGTGGGAAATTCGGTGGAGTCGAGCTTGAAGCCGGTGTTGTAGGGTTGCGCCGCGTATTTCACGTCGTCGAAGATGAAGAACTCGGCTTCCGGCCCGAAGAATACGGTGTCGCCGATCCCCATCGACTTCACCAGTCCTTCCGCCTTTTTCGCGATCGAGCGCGGATCGCGGTTGTAGGGCTCGCCGGTCAGCGGCTCGAGCGTGTCGCAGACCAGAACCAGCGTCGTCTCCGCGTAGAACGGGTCGATGCAGGCGCTCTCCGGATCGGGCATCAGCTGCATGTCGGACTCGTGGATCGCCTTCCAGCCGGCGATCGAGGAGCCGTCGAACATGATTCCTTCGCTGAATGTGTCCTCATCGATGGTCGAGACATCGACGGTGACGTGCTGCCACTTGCCGCGCGGATCGGTGAAACGGAAATCGACGTATTTCACGTCGTTGTCCTTGATCATCTTGAGAGCGTCTTTAGCGGTCGTCATTGAACAAGTACCCCTTCTCGTGTGGCCGCAGGATTGTCGCAGGGAGCCAGCGCCTCAGATGGCGTCCAATCCGGACTCGCCCGTCCTGATCCGGATGGCTTCTTCGATGCTGGAGACGAAGATCTTTCCGTCGCCAATCCGCCCGGTCTGGGCGGCGCGACGGATCGCCTCGATGGCTTTTTCGACCATGTCGTCGCCGAGCACAATCTCGATCTTCACCTTGGGGAGAAAATCCACGACGTATTCGGCGCCGCGATAAAGTTCCGTGTGGCCCTTTTGCCGCCCAAAGCCCTTGGCTTCGGTCACCGTGATGCCTTGCAGCCCGACCTCCTGCAGCGCCTCTTTGACCTCATCGAGCTTGAACGGCTTGATGACGGCCTCGATCTTTTTCACTGGGCCTTCCCTCCCTTGGTCGCCCGCAGGAACCGGCACGGCGCCGACCGCGCTAGCGGTTAGCAGGCTCCATGCCAAGCCTCGGCGCGCGCAAAAAACGGGGGCAAATCATCGCTTTGAGAGGCACCGACAGGCAGACGTGCAGCGCCCTTGCAATGCCCTCGATTAAATATTCAGCAATTTGCTTATTTTGTCATCATGACACGCTATCCCTCGCTGCTGGCAAGAGAATTGGCGCGGCCTCGCGCGCGGTGCGGTGTCGCATTACTGTGCCTGCGCCATGATCGAACTGCTCACCACCGCGGAAATGGGGGAGGCCGACCGGCTGGCAATCGCCGGTGGGATCGCCGGCATTGACCTCATGGAGAATGCCGGCCGCGCCGTTGCCGATGCGGTCGCCGCGCGCAATCCGGCAGGTGCGCGTGTCGTGGCGGTGGCCGGTCCGGGCAACAACGGCGGAGACGGCTTCGTCGCCGCGCGCGTTCTTGCCGAGCGCGGATACCGCCTGCGCGTGCTTTTGGTCGGCGAAACCGGCCGGCTCAAGGGCGATGCGGGGCAAGCTGCAAGTCGGTGGACGGGCCAAACTGAACCAGCGACGCCGGCGGCGCTCGCGGCGGCCGACGTGGTGATCGATGCGCTGTTTGGCGCGGGCCTCGATCGACCCGTGCAAGGTCTCGCCCGCGCGATGATCGCGGCGATGAACGCCGCCCCTTGCGTCTATGCAGTCGATCTGCCGAGCGGAATAAATGGCACGAGCGGCGCTGTGATGGGTCTCGCGGTCGAAGCCGCGCACACGGTTACCTTCTTCCGCCGCAAGACCGGCCATGTGCTGCTTCCCGGCCGCCTGCACAGTGGAAACGTCACGGTCGCCGGCATCGGTATCCCATCGAGCGTGCTTGAGCGGATCGCGGCGCGAACGTGGATCAACGATCCGCGGCTCTGGGGTGAGCGCTTTCCGCTGCCGCGGGCCGGCGGGCACAAATATGCGCGCGGTCATGCGGTGGTGGTGTCAGGACCTGCCTTCTCCACGGGCGCGGCGCGGCTTGCCGCACGCGGCGCCTTGCGCGCTGGCGCCGGCCTCGTCACCATTGCCAGCCCGTGCGAGGCGCTCGCCGTCAACGCAACGGCAAGTCTCGCGGTGATGGTGCGGCCGGTCGACGGCGCGCACGAACTCGCAGCGTTTCTCGCCGACCCGCGCCGCAACGCTGTCATTCTGGGTCCGGGAGCGGGCGTGGGAAAGGACACGCGCGACCTCGTGCTTGCAGCGCTCGCCGCGCATGGCGCGGTGGTGCTCGACGCCGATGCGCTGACCAGTTTTGCCGACGAACCCGAAGTGCTGACTGCGGCGATCGGGGAGCGGTCCCCGACCACGGTCCTCACGCCCCACGAAGGCGAGTTTGCCCGCCTGTTCAAAGGAGTGGACGAGGACGCTCTCTCGAAACTTGAGCGGGCACGCAAAGCCGCGGCTGCTTCGGGCGCCATCGTGCTGCTGAAAGGCGCGGACACCGTGGTCGCCGCGCCCGACGGGCGCGCCGCGATTGCCGACAACGCGCCGCCATGGCTCGCGACCGCCGGATCGGGCGATGTGCTCGCGGGCATGGTGGCGGGGTGTCTCGCCCAAGGGATGCCGGGCTTCGAAGCCGCTGCGGCCGCGGTGTGGCTGCACGGAGAAGCCGCCGCCGAGTTCGGCCCCGGGCTCATTGCCGAGGACCTGCCCGAGGCGATGCCAAAGGTCTATCGGCGCCTATTCGGCACTCTCGGCGGCGTCTCGTCGAACAGTCACAGCTAATCGAAATAGCTGCGCTTGCCGGTGGTGATCAGCTCGTAGAGCGCGCGGATCTCGTTATCGAGCCGGCCGTAGTTGCGCCAGTCCTTGTATTGCGGCAAGCGTAGCGTCTTGAGCGCGTCGTCGAGACTCACGCCTTTGGCGATTGCGTCTTTCACGGTCGCGTATTCATCCGCGATCATCGCCGAGAGTTCCTTGACGTCCTTGCTGGTCGACACGTCGCCGTGCGCCGGCAGAATTTGGTCGACGTCCATGGCGGCAACCTTGTCGAGCAGCGCGAGCCAGTTCTCGACCGATGGCGTGAACGCCATGTTGGGCATGCTGTGCGGCCCAAACATGCCGGTCGTGAACACGGTGCGCGCATGCGGGAAGAACACGAAGGTATCGCCGACCTGCTGGCCGGGACCGAGATAGGCGAGGCGGATTTCGCGGCCGCCGAAGTGGATCGTCATTTCGCTGTTGAAGGTCACGTCGGGCAGAACGAGCCTCACCTCGGCAGGATCGTAGCCGCGGCCTTTGAAGAAGCTTTGCCGCCGCGCCATTTCCTTGGGCTGGACCTTTTCCATCAGCCGCGCGGTTTCGTCCTGTGCGACGAAGGTGGCGCCTGCGGCCTTGAACGGGCCATTGCCGAAATGATGATCTCCGTGGAAATGGCTGTTGATCACCCATCTGATCGGCTTGTCCGTAACAGCGCGGATGCGCCGGATGAGGTCCTCGCCGTCGCGCGGGTGCTGGCGCGTGTCGATCACCAGCACGCCTTCAGCGGTGGTGAGGGCGACCGCATTTGAGGAGCTGAACTCAAAGAGAAAGTAGAGATCGGGCGCGACCTGTTTGAACGCAACCTCGCTGGTCCGCTGTTCCTGCGCGCAGGCGCTCGCCCAGGACCCCGCGGCTGTCATGAATGCCGCGATCACCAATACGGCGACATCTCGCTGCATCTCGATCTTGCCCCCTGGTGCCCTATACAACGTCGCGCGAACGGCTATTTTTATCGTGTGCGGCCTGGTTTCGCCATGATATAAGCCGCGCCGCCCGGCCGCCGCGCCGGTGGGCAAGGGGCCGGTTTTCGCATTCGATCTGCAGAAATCGGCGCGCCCGCGGAGATCGGTCGGGCGTCGACGGTGCCCGTTGCGGGCGTGGCGGAACTGGTAGACGCGCGGGATTTAGGTTCCCGTGACGAAAGTCGTGGGGGTTCAAATCCCTCCGCCCGCACCACGTTTGCAGAGGCACCGGCTCTCGGCGCGCCAATGCGGGCGGTCACCAGCAAATGTGATTGTCGATCATGGAAGTCACTGAAACCCTTTCCGACGGCCTCAAGCGCGAATTCCAGGTGCAAGTGCCGGCAGCCGATCTTGAGGCGCGCGTCACCGAGCGTCTCAGCGAGCTCAAGGACCGTGTCCAGCTGCGCGGCTTTCGTCCCGGCAAGGTGCCGGTCGCGCATCTGAAAAAGATTTATGGCAAGGCGGTGATGGCCGAGACCATCGACGCGGTGATCCGCGAGCTCAATGCCAAGATCGTGAGCGATCGCGGACTCAAGCTGGCCATGGAGCCGAAAGTCACGCTACCGACCGAGCAGACGGAAGTCGAGAACGTCATTGGTGGGAAATCCGACCTCGCCTACACGCTCGCGTTCGAGATTCTTCCGAAGATCGAGCTCGGCGATTTCAAAGGCATCAAGCTCGAGCGCCAGGTGGCGGACGTCATCGACAAGCAGATCCAGGAAGCGCTCGATCAGATCGCCGAGCAGAACCGGCCGTACACGGGGAAAGGCGACGGCGCCGCTGTTGAGAAAGGCGACCGCGTCGTGATCGATTTTACCGGCCGCATCGGCGGCAAGGCGTTCGAGGGCGGCACCGGCGGCGACGTGGGCGTCAATATCGGTTCGGGAACGTTCCTGCCCGGGTTCGAGGATCAGCTGATCGGAATGCACGGCGGCGAGACGCGGCTGGTGAAGGTCACCTTCCCCGCGAACTACCCCAACACCGCGTTAGCCGGGAAAGAGGCCGAGTTCGTCGTCACCGCAAAATCGATCGAGGCGCCGGGCAGCATCACAATCGACGACGCGTTCGCGAAATCGCTCGGCATGGAATCGCTCGACAAGCTCAGGGAGGCGGTGCGCGGGCGCCTGCAGCAGGAGAACGCTAGGCTCAGCCGCCAGAAGCTCAAGCGCCAACTGCTTGACCGCCTCGACGAGATGCACAAATTCGCGCTGCCCCCCACGCTCGCCGACGAAGAGTTCAAGAACGTATGGAATGCGGTGGAAAGCGATCTGAAAGCGCAGGGCCGCACCTTTGCCGACGAGGACACCACTGAGGAGAAGGCGCGCGAGGAATATCGCGCCATCGCCGAGCGGCGCGTGCGGCTCGGCCTCGTGCTCGCGGAAATCGGCGAGAAAAACAACATCACGGTGACCGAGGACGAGATTACCCGCGCGATCGTCGAGCGAACGCGGCAGGTTCCCGGCCGCGAACAGGAGATCTGGGAGTATTACCGCAAGAATCCCGCGGCGGTTGCCGGGATCCGCGCGCCGATTTTTGAGGAGAAGGTGGTCGACTTCCTGGTCGAGCTCGCCACGGTGACGGAGAAGAAAGTCACGCGCGAGGAGCTCGGCAAGGAGGACGAGGAGGAAAAGGGCGCGGCCGGCCAGACCTGACCGGCGCGCTTCTCACCTGTGCCATGTCGAGCGCGCAACGCCATGGCTGCGCGGTCTGGTTGCGCGGACGAATCGCGGATATATGAGGATGAATAGGCTGGTGAAGCTCGTGGCCGCCGCGCGGGTACTGCGGCCGCGAAGGACGCTCCGCTGCTCGTTCTGTGGCAAGCGCGCCAGCGAGGTCGAGCGGCTTGTGGCCGGGCGATCCGGGTATATCTGTGGCGAGTGTATCGAAGCATGCGTCGCAGTCTTGCAGCAACACGGCGGCTTCCCGCTTTGCCGGTGAGAACAGGTTGAGCCCCATGCGTGACCCCTACGACACCTACATGAACACGCTCGTCCCCATGGTGGTCGAGCAAACCAACCGCGGCGAGCGCGCCTACGACATCTTTTCCCGATTGCTGAAGGAACGCATCATCTTCATCAGCGGCGCGGTCGAGGATGTGATGTCGACCCTGGTCGTGGCGCAGCTCCTGTTCCTGGAAGCGGACAACCCGAAAAAAGAAATCGCGATGTACATCAATTCGCCGGGGGGCGTGGTGACGTCGGGGCTTGCGATCTACGACACGATGCAATTCGTGCGCCCGGCGGTGTCGACCTTGTGCGTAGGGCAGGCCGCCTCGATGGCGTCGCTGCTGCTCGCTGCGGGCGAAAAGGGCATGCGCTTTGCCCTGCCCAATTCGCGCATCATGCTGCACCAGCCGTCCGGCGGCTTTCAGGGCCAGGCCACCGACATCATGCTGCACGCCCAGGAAATCCTGAATCTGAAGAAGCGGCTCAACGAGATCTACGTCAAGCACACGGGTCAGCCGCTCAAGAAGATCGAGGATGCGCTCGAGCGCGACTATTTCCTCACCGGCGAGATGGCGCTCGAGTGGGGCATCGTCGACAAGGTCATCGACAAGCGGCCCGAAGATGCCGCGGCAGCGGCCGCCGCCGCGCTCAAGGCGGTTTGACCGCCGGGAGGCTGTCGTCGGCGAACCTCCGAATCCACCCAGGGTCTTGATTTTCGACGATTAATGGATTCTTGATCTGGGCTAGTCTAACCTGTCCGGTGCGGTAACGATTTGGGGAGCATGGCGCAAAACCCTGGGAGATGTGTGACATTGGCGCTACGGACTCCGGAAACACCCCCTGTTATGCTTTGCGGGATGCGGAGGGACCGCCTGGGCTGCGGTAGCGCGGCGGAGAAATGGAATGAGCAAGGTCGGCAGTAGCGACTCCAAGAACACGCTCTACTGCTCGTTCTGCGGCAAGAGCCAGCACGAGGTGCGCAAGCTCATTGCCGGTCCGACCGTATTCATCTGCGACGAGTGCGTCGAACTTTGCATGGATATCATTCGCGAGGAGAACAAGTCCTCGCTGGTGAAGTCACGCGACGGAATTCCGACGCCGAAGGAGATCCGCAAGGTTCTCGACGATTACGTCATCGGCCAGGATCACGCCAAGAAAGTGCTCTCGGTGGCGGTCCACAATCATTACAAGCGGCTCAACCACCAGACCAAGCACAATGACGTCGAGCTTGCGAAATCGAACATCCTGCTGATCGGCCCGACCGGCTCCGGAAAGACATTGCTGGCGCAGACGCTCGCGCGCATCCTCGACGTGCCGTTCACGATGGCGGATGCGACGACGCTCACCGAGGCCGGCTACGTCGGTGAGGACGTCGAGAACATCATCCTCAAGCTCTTGCAGTCGGCTGACTACAACGTCGAGCGCGCCCAGCGTGGCATCGTCTATATCGACGAGATCGACAAGATCAGCCGCAAGTCCGACAACCCGTCGATCACCCGCGACGTATCCGGTGAAGGCGTACAGCAGGCGCTGCTCAAGATCATGGAAGGCACCATCGCCTCGGTGCCCCCCCAGGGGGGACGCAAGCATCCGCAGCAGGAGTTTCTGCAGGTCGACACCACGAACATCCTGTTCGTCTGCGGTGGCGCTTTTGCGGGCCTGGAAAAGATCATTTCCGCGCGCGGCCGCTCGACCGGTATAGGCTTCAGCGCAAAGGTTATCGCGCCCGAGGATCGCAAGGCCGGCGAGATTTTCCGCGAGGTGGAGCCCGAGGACCTGCTCAAGTACGGCCTCATTCCGGAATTTGTGGGACGCCTTCCGGTGGTCGCCACGCTCGAGGATCTCGACGAGGCGTCATTGAAGCTGATCCTCACCCAGCCGAAGAACGCGCTGGTCAAGCAATACCAGCGGTTGTTCGAGATGGAATCGATCGACCTGAGCCTGGCGGAAGAGGCGCTGGGCGCGATCGCCCGCAAGGCGATCGACCGCAAGACCGGCGCGCGCGGGTTGCGCTCGATCATGGAAGGCATCCTGCTCGACACCATGTTTGACTTGCCGAGCCTGGAAGGGGTCGAGGAGGTCGTGATTTCGAAAGAGGTCGTCGAAGGTACGGCACGGCCCCTTTACATCTACGCCGACCGCAGCGACCGGGCGAGCGACGCCAGCGCGTAAACGCAGCTCCCACAGCCCAGCCACCGATTCGTCCTCTACAGCTCCGCGGCTGGCGCAGCCCGCTGCCTTCTAATTGCTTGAATTTTCGGGCTTGCTTGACTTCGCCGACACCCGTCGCCACCTATTGTTGCGGAACAAGCACGGGTGGGGGCGCATTGAGACTCTTCGGGAAGGGTCACCCTCCGGTGCGCGGTTCACGGCGAACCGTGATGGCCTTTCCAGCCGAACCCTGCACTCCTCCTTGATGCCGCAACTGCGGGTCAACGGACGAGGGGCACAACGAAAGGACTTCCGGTCATGACCAGCGCAAAACCAAAACCACCGCTCGTCCCAGGCGAAGCCCGGGCCTATCCGGTCCTGCCGCTGCGCGACATCGTGGTCTTTCCGCACATGATCGTTCCGCTGTTCGTGGGGCGCGAAAAGTCGATCCGCGCGCTGGAAGAAGTAATGCGTTCGGACACGTTCATTCTGCTGGCCACCCAGAAGAACGCCTCGGACGATGATCCGGCAACCGGGGCGATCTATGAGGTCGGCACGCTGGCCAGCGTCCTGCAACTGCTCAAGCTGCCCGACGGCACCGTCAAGGTGCTGGTGGAAGGCGCCGCCCGCGCCAAGGTGCAGGGCTACAGCGACCGCGCCGAGTATTACGAAGCCGCCGCGGTCGTGCTAGCGGATTCCAGCGGCGAGCAGGTCGAGGCCGAGGCGCTGGCGCGCTCGGTCATCAACGAGTTCGAGAACTATGTGAAGCTCAACAAGAAGGTGTCGCCCGAGGTTGTCGGCGTGGTCCAACAGATCGAGGACTACGCCAAGCTCGCCGACACCGTGGCTTCGCATCTCGCGGTGAAAATTCCCGACAAGCAGGTGATCCTGGAGACGCCATCGGTCACCGAGCGGCTGGAAAAGGTGCTCGGCCTGATGGAGAGCGAAATCTCCGTGCTGCAGGTCGAGAAACGCATCCGCACGCGGGTCAAGCGGCAGATGGAGAAGACCCAGCGGGAGTATTACCTCAACGAGCAGATGAAGGCGATCCAGAAGGAGCTGGGCGACGAGGAGGGCAAGGACGAGCTCGCCGAGATCGAGGACAAGATCAAGCGCACCAAGCTCTCGAAGGAGGCACGCGAGAAGGCGCAGCACGAGCTCAAGAAGCTGCGCCAGATGTCGCCGATGTCGGCCGAGGCAACGGTCGTGCGCAATTATCTCGACTGGCTGCTCTCGATTCCCTGGAACAAGAAGAGCAAGGTCAAGAAGGATCTGGCGCTCGCGCAGGAGATTCTCGACAACGACCATTACGGCCTGGAGAAGGTCAAGGAGCGCATCGTCGAGTACCTTGCGGTCCAGCAGCGCGCCAACAAGCTGACCGGGCCGATCCTCTGCCTAGTCGGCCCGCCCGGCGTGGGCAAGACCTCGCTCGGCAAATCGATCGCGCGGGCCACAGGACGCGACTTCGTGCGCGTGTCACTCGGCGGCGTGCGCGACGAGGCGGAGATTCGCGGTCACCGGCGCACCTATATCGGCTCGATGCCGGGTAAGGTCATCCAGTCGATGCGCAAGGCGAAGTCGTCGAATCCGCTGTTCCTGCTCGACGAGGTGGACAAGATGGGTGCCGACTTCCGCGGCGATCCGTCTTCTGCCTTGCTCGAAGTGCTCGATCCCGAGCAGAACCACACCTTCAACGACCATTATCTCGAGGTCGACTACGATCTCTCGCACGTGATGTTCATCACGACGGCGAACACGCTCAACATCCCGCCGCCCTTAATGGACCGCATGGAGATCATCCGCATCGCCGGCTACACCGAGGACGAGAAGGTCGAGATCGCGCGCAAGCACCTGATCCCGCACGCGATCGCCAAGCATGGCCTGAAACCCGAGGAGTGGTCGATCAACGATGAGGCGTTGCTGTTGCTGATCCGCCGCTACACACGCGAGGCGGGCGTGCGCAATCTTGAGCGTGAGTTGTCGACCCTGATCCGCAAGGCGGTCAAAGAGCTGACCCTGCAGAAGAAGCAGTCGATCACGGTCGAGGCGAACACGGTCGGCGATTATCTGGGCGTTCCCAAGTTCCGCTACGGCGAGGTCGAGGATGAGGACCAGGTCGGCGTGGTCACCGGCTTGGCTTGGACCGACGTGGGCGGCGAATTGCTCACCATCGAAGCCGCGATGATGCCGGGCAAGGGCAAGATGACGGTGACCGGCAACCTGCGCGACGTGATGAAGGAGTCGATCTCGGCGGCGGCCTCCTACGTGCGCATGCGTGCGGTTGCCTTCGGCATCGAGCCGCCGTCCTTCGACAAGAAGGACATCCACGTGCACGTGCCGGAGGGCGCCACGCCGAAGGACGGGCCATCGGCCGGCGTTGCCATGGTGACGGCGATCGTCTCGGTGATGACTGGCATTCCGGCGCGTCGCGACGTCGCCATGACCGGCGAGATCACCTTGCGCGGCCGGGTGCTGCCGATCGGCGGCCTGAAGGAGAAGCTACTCGCGGCATCGCGCGGCGGCATGAAAACCGTGCTGATCCCGGAAGAGAATGCCAAGGATCTGGTCGAGATCAGCGAGAGCATCAAGAAGGGCCTCGACATCATTCCGGTTTCGCGCATGGACGAGGTTTTGGCGCGGGCGCTGGTGCGCAAGCCCGAGCCGATCGAGTGGGATGAGGAGAAGGCGAAGCCGACCGAGACCTCGGTCACCACCGAGCCGGCGGTCGAGGAGGAGTCTTCCACGCTGACCGCGCATTGACGGCAAGCGGCCGATGCAAACACGACGGCGGTGTCGCAAGGCACCGCCGTTTCGTTTTTGAGGGCGATGCCGGCGCTTGCTTCGCCGCGCTGGACGGCGATAAGGGTGAGATAAGGGCGGTTAGCTCAGCTGGTAGAGCGCCTGCTTTACACGCAGGAAGTCGGCGGTTCGAGTCCGTCACCGCCCACCATCCGATTTTTAACCGACTGTTTCCTCTAGCTTTCCCGGCCTGCCGCCCGCACCTTATGGTCAGGTGCGGGAATAGATGTTGCAGATTCGTTCGCTACCACCAACTTGCCGATTGCCTCCCGCGCCAGCCGCTCACGGTCTGCCGCCTGGGTGTAGAGCGCCGCCATCTTGCCGCCGCTCCAGCCGAAGATCGCGTTAAGTTGCGCCACCGTGGCACCGTTGTTCGCCGCCCGCGTCGCACCGATCTTGCGCAGGCCGTGCGCCGACTTGTTCACCCCCGCAGCACGGCAGGCGTCGGCGAAGGCGTTGCCGAAGGATTCCTTGGTCATCGGCTTGCCATTCGCGCCGCAGATGTAGGCAAGCTCGCCGATCGGTCCCGCGCGCAGCGCCTCGATGAGCGGCGGCAACAAGGGGAGGGTGACGGGAGTCCCGGTCTTTTCGGTGCGCAGCGTGGCGATGCCGTCGCGCACGTACTGCTTGCCAAGCCGAACCGCATCGCCGCGCCTCAGGCCGGTGTAAAGCAGAAGGGCGAGCCAGACGCGTTGCCGCGTGCCGAGCGGCCAGCGCGACTCGTAGGCGGCGACGTCGGACTCACGCCAGACCGGAAAACCTTCGCCGGATTTGAGCTTGGGATATTTAACGTTGCGTGTCGGGTCGATGCGGACGTGCTGCGCCTCGCTCGCCCACGCGAACAGACCGCGCATGGCATCGAGGAAATGTCGCGCCTGGAAGGGTGTATCGCGGCGGCGCTCGCGGCCGGTGACGATAGTCGCTTCGCTAATCCTGGTGAACGGTTCGTGGCCAGCACTGGCAATGACTTGCTTGAAAATGTTCTCACGCTGCCGGCGGGTAGCAAGTGAATAGCCGCGCCAAGCGGACGATTCGCGGTATTGCTCAATGAGCCAATGCAGGCTTCCGGCGCGGGCTTGGCTGCTCCTCGTGGGCGGCTTGCCTTCCAGGGCGGCACGATATGCGGCGGCGAACTCCGGCGAGCCATACTCTGCTGTTAATCGAATGCGCGGACCTTTGCCGACACGAACGAACCAGACCGCACGGCCGTGGCGGGTGACTTCACGTTGCAAATGCGGTGCGCGCGGGCGCGGCATATCCTACCTCTTCATCACAGAACGATGTCTTGAGACTGCTCGGGCGAGCTTTCACTCGATGACGCTGCCGTAAGGCGAACAGTAATCACGCTATCATTGCCGATGCGCACCTCGACCGCGCTGGCACCGGCCTGTTTCGCCGCGCGGATCACACGGGCGACATCAGCTTGCGTTACGGTGCAGGGGCGGCGGGTCACTTCGATTGCTCTTTCCGCGCAGCATCAATCTTCATCAGCGCCTTCTCCGCATGCTCAGCGAAGCTTTGCAGCTCCGGCGGCAAGGCTGCCTGCCACATTGTCGAGCGGGCCAGCATTAGTACCGAAGCCAAGGCACTGCCCCAATGCAGTGCGGCTCCTTTACTGGGATCTGGAGACTGTCCGGCAAGGATGGCGAGGACGGCATCTGTGGCCGCTCGCACATTCTGCGTACTGATCCAATCCTTGTTCCAAGGACCACGCAAACTTTCAATTGCCATCACAAGACGAATTACACGGATTGCATCGCCGCTCACATCGCCACCGAGAAAGCCGGTAGTCAGCAGGTCGTCGTAAAAACTGCGCGATAGCCGGTATTCGATTTCCTCGCTGACGGATCTTTTGGCAGCGACCGCCGCATCCTGGAGCTGCTTGTCCAGCGCACCGAGCAAGCGAAACGTCCTGCTCGCGGCAAGCGGCCGTCCTTCGTGACGAGGCGGCCGCCCGCCCCGCGACTTTTTCCGCGCCATTATGCCCTCCGCTGACCTCTTTTGTACCATATTCCTATTACGAAACCTTGACTAGAGCCAGGGGAGGTGGTTTTGTAGGCTGATCCAGCTACAAAAGTGAGGCCCGATACCATGACCCCCCAGCCCCAGCGACGCGTGCAAATCAGTTTGCACGTGGACGCAGAATTGCGCGCGCAGCTGGAAGAAGCCGCGCGCCGCTCCGTTCGCAGCATCTCGGGCGAAATCACTTACCGGCTACAGCAGTCTTTGCTGAACGAAACCGAGGCCGCTGCGGCCTAGACGCAAGACGCCGCCCACGTTGGGCGGCGCTCGCATTTCAGGAGGCGGCAGGTTCGCGGAGCCCGGGCCCTTACACGCCAATAGCTAGCGCCGGTTCGATCCCGGACGCCTCCACCAAACCGTGGGTTTCATCGGTCGTCCTGACAAGCCCGATGTAGCCCGCCGACAAGAAAGCCGCAAGCCGCGCGGAGCTACATCCATGAGCAT
>Ga0306925_10000807_pt1 | contig 24041 bp, 24 predicted proteins | sample flu12Cox44000176_FD_203755 | JGI IMG/M metagenome (GOLD analysis project Ga0306925, IMG submission 203755) | Lab enrichment of tropical soil microbial communities from Luquillo Experimental Forest, Puerto Rico - flux8day.12C.oxic.44.000.176 (v2)... | ecosystem: Environmental > Terrestrial >... | reverse complement strand
GTTCTCCCCGCAACGATCGCGAGGTGATGGACGAGATACTGGATGCGTTCGCGGCGTGGATCGGCACGCAAGAAATCATGGAGGGTCATCGCCGTGAGCCATGAGGACATCAGGAACACCGTCAAGGTCTGCATGTTCGACCAGTACGGCACGGTGGTCGACATGCAGGGCGGGCTTGTGGCGATTGCCGCGCCGTTCCTGAAGGCAAAGGGCTGGGGCGGCGATCCCAATTCATTCGTCACCTGGTGGCGGCGTACCCATTTCGAGAACTCGATGATTGACGCGCTGCTACATCGCGAGCACACACCCTACCGCGAAATCGGGCATCGTGCGGTCGCCCATGTGATGGACCGCGCCGGCATCGCGTTCGGCGCCGACGAGGTGAAATATCTGGTTGGCGAGATCGAGAAGCTAAAGCCCTTCCCGGAGGTGCCGGCCGCGCTGGAGCGGCTGCACCGCCGCTACCAGCTCGTCGTGCTTTCCAACGGCGATCCGGACATGCTGGAGACGGCCAAGCAATATCACCGCATCCCGTTCGACCGCCTCATTTCGGTGGCGGAGGCGGGCTCGTTCAAACCGCATGTCGCAACCTACACGAAGGCCGCCGAGCTGCTTGGGCTGAAGATGGATCAGGTCCTGTTCGTCGCCAACCACGCGTTCGACTGTATTGGTGCGAAATCGGCGGGCATGCGCACGGCCTTCATCGATCGCCGCAGCCGCCCCTTCGGCGAGACGCCGCACCAACCTGATATCCTGGTGCCATCGATGACCGCTCTAGCGGATGCGATCGGCTGAGCGGGACGGGATCTTACCCTCCCCTGGAGGGAATTGACTGAATAACCCTCCGGTAGCAACATGCTGTCGAATCAACCGGAGACCGCAAGGATGAATACCGCTGGGGCGATCGAACTAGGTTACGCGAGCCGAGCGATTATTAGCACGCTGATGGAGGAGCTCATTGTTAGCAATGTCATCAGCACTAGCACCGCGTTTGAGATTCTCGCAAAGTCGGTCGTAAGCCTCCAAAGCGCAGGCAATCTCGCGTGGGTCCCTGGGGCGGTTGCCGTAGTCGGCGACATACGCAGCGATCTTGCGAAGAAAGGGTTGAAATAGGCCCCTTGTCAGCTTTTCTTCTTACCATGGCTAGAGAGACCATCAAGATGGGGAAGCTTGAAGCGGCCCGCAGGCAGCTTCGTACGGCGATATCGCTTTGGTTCAAAGGCGGTGATTCCGTCGCAATACACACGCTCGCGTTTGCAGCCTATGAGATCATTCATACCATAAGCGTGAAGCGCGATCCCAATCGGCGCGATCTGCTTTTCGACACCGCTTGGGTCAAAGACGAATATCGTCGCGACTGGAACCAATGTATCCGCCGAGAGGCCAATTTCTTCAAACATGCAGATCGCGATGGCGATTCCGTGATCGATTTTAATCCAGAGTTCGCACAATGGTTCATCTTCTTTGCGATCTTAGGGCGCGAACTCTGCGGTGAGACAGCGAGCATGGAAGAGTCAGCCTTCATGTGGTGGTTTCAGACCACTAGGCCAGATCTCCTCACGGAGGAGGGGTGTAAGTTCCTCGCGGAGCAGATGCCAGTCGACAATGTCGAATATCTTCGGACAAGGCCCAAGAGCGAATTTTTCGAGGCTTTCCGTCATGCTCGAATCCTTGCGGCCCAAAGGCGGCAAGGAAGAGTCTTGCGTTTCCCGGTTGAGTAGGTTCCGTCATTTCACCCTCCTTCGCCAGCCAAAGCAAAAGCGGCAAGGCAAAATCACTAATTCCGAGGACCATGCTCAGGCCGCAGCGAACCACTTTCGGTTATGCGGAGGCTGACTGGTAGCCGTAGAGAGGAAGGCAAATGACTTGCGAGACGGTTAGCGCCTTGCAGTGGATCGCAGGATTCTTTGCGGTTCTGAGCGCGGCTCTCTGGATTGCAGCTTCGCTCTTTAAGGTGCCGCCGCCTCCGATCAGCTATGAAACGCTCGATGGGATTGCTACGGCGCTAAAAAGGCAAGGGCGATATAACGCACTAGCAGCACTAGCTGCGGCTCTCGCGGCGGCTATCCAAGCATTTCTGCTGCTTGCACCCACCTGCATTCACCTGAGCTAAGTAGCGAGTTGCCAAAGCCAACTCACTTTCGATGCAGTTCGAGTTCGGCCAACCGCGCGCTTCACCCCGCGCCTGCCGGCCCATAGATCCGGTCGCGCAGCCGCCGCATGCCGGCAATCCAGCGATCGCGGCTAGAGGCCTTGCGCTGCATGTACTCCTGCACCTGTGGGTGAGAGAGAATCAAAAACCGCTCCTCTTCCATGGCCTCGATCACCATGCGCGCGACGTCGGCCGGCTGCAGCACGCCGTCGACCCGCGCAGCGCTCGGGCCAGGCATGGTCATGCCGGTCTGCACCGATTGCGGGCAGAGCACGGAGACGCGGATGCCGCGATCGCCATATTGAATCGCAAGATGCTCAGCGAGCGCTACCGCGGCATTCTTCGTGACACCATAAGGCATCGAATTGAGCGAGGCGAGAAGCCCGGCGGCGGAAGCCGTGTTGATAAGATAGCCCGAGCCGCGCGCCAGCATTTTCGGGACCAGCGCGCGGGAGGCGAACACATGGCTCATGACGTGCACGCGCCAGCTCACGTCCCAGTCGGCGTCTGATGCGCTCTCCTGTCCCTTCCGCGAAAGGCCGGCATTGGAGAAGAACACATCGATTGGGCCATATTTGGCTTCGCTGGCAGCGATCAGGGCCTTGATGTCCGCCTCCTGTCCGACATCGGCGGTCACGGCGAACCCATCGATGCCTCCAGCTACCTTGGCGAGGCGCTCGCGCGATGTCTTGAGGTCGGCGACCACGACGCCGCGGGCGCCGGCAGAGGCAAAGGCACGCGCAGTCGCCTCGCCGATCCCGCTCGCGCCGCCTGTCACGACGCAGACCTTGTCCTTGATTTGCATGTTTGTTTCCCGTGGGTGAATGTCAGCTCTGATAGAGTCCCTTGTCCCGCGCCTTCTGGATCGCAAGGCCTGCGATCAGATCGAGCATCGGCGTGGCGAGCTTAGCTGCCCGCGCAAAGGCCGCGGGCGCGCGCACCAGCGCGTCGATCTCCATGGCGCGGCCGAGTTCATAGTCCTGCAGGATCGACGGCTTGTGCTCCGGCGCGGGTCCTGTTCGTGTCACGCGCTTGACGCTGGGGATGCAGCTTTGGGCCACCGCATTGGCCTCGTCCAGCAGGCGCGGGATGACGTCGCGCAGCGCCGGGTCGTCGCGCACCGCACGCGCGGTCTGCCCGGTGAGAAGGCAAAGCACCGACATCGACATGTTGGTCAAGAGCTTCGACCAGATGGTTTCCCTGATCTCCGCGACATCAGGCGATTCGATCGACGCCTCACTCAGCAGGGCACGCAGCCGCGCGATGCGTTCGCTCGCCCGATCGTCGCACTCGCCGACCAGAAGCCGGTTGCGGTCCGGCGAGAGATTTGCGGCTATGCCCGGCGCGATCACCTCGTTCGATGAAAAAATCACGCCGCCGATGATGCGCTCTCTCGGGATTGCGGTCCTCAGGGCGCCGACGGGATCGAGAAAGGAAAGATCGGGCGGGGCAGGGTGCTTTGCCGGCAGGCCGATATCGTACCACCAGGGAATGCCGTTCTGCGCAAAGACCACCGGCGTATCGTCGCCGAGCAGCGGCTTGAGGCCGGTTGCGAGACTGGCAACGGCGGTTGCCTTGAGTGTGGAGATGACCAGGCCCTGCGCGCCGAGCGAGGCCGGGTCGTCTGAGGCTTTCACCTTGGCGCGGATTTCCTCATCGCCGACACGAAGGCGGAGGCCGTTTGCTCTCACCGCCTCAAGGTGCGGTCCGCGCATCACGCAGGCCACCTCGTGTCCGGCGCGCGCCAGCCGCACCGCAAGATGGCTGCCGACGGCGCCCGCGCCGAAAATGCATATCCGCATGGTGTGCCCTTAACCCGGCGGCAAGGATTGAGCCGTCGCTTGAAGATTTTGCGGGTGCACGCGGATCACGCCGCCGCGTGGGCTGTCGAGATCAGCGATCAGAAAGAAACCGACCGACACGACCACAGGCAGAATAAACAGAATGTACTCGCCTTTTCGACGCTCGCCGTAACCGACCAAGAGGTTGCACGAAATCGCCATCAAGGCCATCATCGCCCATGCCCCGATCGGTATGCGGTTCCACCAGGCCGCCTGCGTGTAACCCTGCGAATTGATGACGTCGTTCATGCCGGCGATGACCAGCGCCATCACCGGCGTCGGCTGCGCGGCCGCTGGAGCAACCGAGGCCCAAAGCTCGTTCTGCAAATTCGCAGTGCGCTTTTCGATGTCGCCGGTCCCGCCGCCGTCGCCCTCATAGAAGGCGATGCGCAGGTCGAGATATTTCCTCAACAACTCCCGCGCATGCGCGCTAAGATCGCCCGGCAGCAGATCGGTGCGCAGATATTCGGTTCCGATCGCGTTGGCTTCGGCTTCTTCGAGCGTCTTGCGCTGATCGTAGCGCGAGACCGCCATCGAGAAGGTAAAACCGATGATGAGCGCCAGTATAGTCAGCGTTGCGGCCTGGACCGTGTCGAAGTCATGGCGCTCGCCCTGCTTGAACTGCCTCGTCCGCTTGCGGAAGAAATCTCCCAGGAAAGCCGCGAGGCCCTGGAAGAGGAGAGCAAGCACAAATACCACAAAGGGATTGTCAAAATGAATGCGCATGGATGTCGTGGTCCAGCAGAATGAGGCGCGGAGCCGGCCTCACGCTTTTGTCCGGCACCGATGAAGCAGAAAGTCGTGCCCGTTACGCGTTACCGCGATCCTCGCGGAACAGGTCGAGCTTTTGCTGCACCGGGCGGTCGGAGAAACTGAACAGAACCGAATCGGCGTCGGCCTCGTGGGTCACCCAGTGCCAGCTCGGCACCACGAAGAGGTCGCGCGGGCCCCATTCGAAGGTCTGCTCGCCGATCCGCGTGCGTCCCCTGCCTTCGATGGCGGCGAACACGGTGGCATCCGTCGAGCGGTAGCGCGCGGTGCGGAACCCCTTCGGCAGCAGCTGGATGAAGGTGCCGATGGTCGGCATCGCGAAATCGCCGGTTTCCGGATTGGAGAATTTCAGTTTCAGGCCATGGCAGGTGTCCCATTCCTCGCGCGCCTTTGCCTGCTCCAGCGCCTCGCGCGTGTAGCCGTAGGGATAGTTGAAGATCGGCGACGTCTTCGACCTGCGCTTTCCGTCGACCGGCAAGAGGTTGTGGCCGTAGCGCGCAAAGCTGTCGCCGGTAGGCTTGGTGATCTTCTGCTGGTCTTGGTCGGAACCTTCCGCGAAAGACGCATCGAGAAACTGCACCATTGGAATATCCAGCCCATCGAGCCAGAACATCGGCTCGGAGGTCTCGTTGGAATGATCGTGCCAGGTCATCGACGGCGTGATCACGAAGTCGCCGGGTTCCATCGCGGTGCGCTCGCCGTCGACCGAGGTATAGGCGCCCTTGCCTTCGAGCACGAAGCGCAGCGCGGACTGGCTGTGGCGGTGCGCCGGCGCGATATCGCCGGGGACCACCATCTGCACGCCTGCAAACAGCGACGTGGTGATCTTCGACTGTCCGCGCAGGCCGGGATTTTCCAGAACCAGCACCCGCCGCTCGGCTTCCTTGGCGGTAATCAGTTTGCCCGCCTCCGTCATGTAGTCGCGGATCTTGTCGAACTTCCACAAGTGAGGCCGGCACGCGCTCTTCGGTTCCGGCGTGATGAGGTCGCCCAGCACGTTCCAGAGGGCGGAGAGATTTTCGCCGTCGATCTTCCTGTAAAATGCCTCGCGCTCGGGCGTCCTGGTTACGGCTTCCATGGCGGGTCTCCGTCGTTCCTGTCGATGGATAGATTGACAGCATACTGACAATATGGATAGCGTCAATGAAGCCATTGATTAATTTACGGGGAGGTGTGCGATGAAGCTGCACGGCTATTTTCGCAGCAGCGCGGCCTACCGGGTCAGAATAGCCTTGAACCTGAAGGGCTTGAGCGTTGACCACCTGCCGCATCACCTGCGCAAGGGCGAGCAGCGTGATCCCGCCTATCTCGCGATCAACCCGCAGGGCCTGGTTCCGACGCTAGAGGACGATAGCGGCGCGATCCTGACCCAGTCGCTCGCCATCATCGAATGGCTCGACGAAACCTGTCCCCAGCCGCCGCTGTTACCGAAAGACCCGCTGCGCCGCGCCCGGGTGCGGGCGTTCGCGATGGCGGTGGCGTGTGACACCCATCCGGTTCAGAACACCAAGGTCCTTGCGCGGCTGCGCGAACTGGGCTTGGGGGAGGACGCGGTGACCGCCTGGGCCGCCTGGGTCAATCGCGAGGGGCTTGGGCCTTGCGAGAAGCTGATCGCACACGAGCCAGGTCCGTTTTGCTTCGGCAGCACGCCTACGCTTGCCGATATTTGCCTGGTGCCGCAGCTTGGCAATGCGCGGCGTTTCGGCGTCGACGTCAGCCCCTATCCCCGGCTCTTGCAGGCGGAAGCCGCCGCAAAGGCGATGAAGGCGTTCGCGGACGCAGCTCCCGACAGGCAGGGCGATGCCGAGTAGACCAGCGCCGATCACAATGGACGCGGTCTATACCGCGCCGGGTTATCTGTTCCGCCGCATGCAGCAGATTGCGGTCGCCCTCTTTGTCGAGGAATGCAGGGCCTTCGCCCTGACGCCGGTACAATATGCCGCGCTGGTTGCAATCCACACCCATCCCGGGATCGACGCCACCCGCCTTTCTGCCGTGATCGCCTTTGACCGCTCGACGCTCGGCAACGTGATCGAACGCCTGGAAGCCAAAAAGCTCGTCGAGCGGAAACCCTCGCCGCAAGACAAGCGCGTCAAGCTGCTCTACCTCACGAGGGCAGGCGCAACCGTGCTACGCGACATCATGCCTTCGGTTGATCGCGCGCAGGCACGAATGCTGCAGCCCTTGAAGGCGGCCGACCGCAAGGCGCTGAAGGCGCTGCTTTCGCGGTTGGTCGATCTCAACAACGAGGCCTCCCGCGTGCCGTTGCGCGCCGAAGACGCGCTCGAACATCTTGGGAAGTCCGCCTGATGGATGCGCGCGAGCGGCCGCTTCTCATCGCGGGTGGCGGCATCGGCGGCCTCGCCACAGCGCTCGGGCTCGCGCAAAAGGGGTTTCGCTCGATCCTGCTCGAAAAGGCCGCCTCGCTCGGCGAGATCGGCGCCGGCATCCAGCTCGGGCCGAACGCCTTTCACGCCTTCGACTATCTCGGCGTCGGCCAGGCCGCGCGAGCGATGGCTGTCTATATCGATCAGCTCCGCCTGATGGACGCGCTCACCGCGGACGAGATCACGCATGTCGATCTCGGTACGAATTTCCGCGCGCGTTTCGGTAACCCTTACGCCGTCGTGCATCGCGGCGACCTGCATGGGGTGTTCTTGCGCGCGTGCAGGGCAAGCGAGCTGATCGAGCTGCGCGTCAGTTCGGAAGTGGTTGGCTACGACCAGGACGGCTCATCGGTGACGGCGCATCTTGCGGGCGGCGCGCGCGTTACCGGCTCGCTCCTGATCGGCGCCGACGGGCTGTGGTCGAATGTCCGCAGCCAGGTGACGGCTGACGGTCCGCCCCGCGTCTCCGGCCATACCACCTACCGCTCGGTGATCCCCACCGAGGAGATGCCCCAGGATCTGCGCTGGAACGCCGCGACGCTGTGGGCCGGGCCGAAGTGCCACATCGTGCATTATCCGCTCTCGGGCTGGAAGGTGTTCAATCTCGTCGTCACCTACCACAACGACGCGCCCGAGCCGGTTGCCGGACAAGCAGTCCCGGAGGCCGAGGTGTTGCGGGGCTTTGCGCACATCCATGAGCGTGCGCAAAGTATCATCCGGCACGGTCGGGACTGGAGGCTCTGGGTGTTGTGCGACCGCGATCCCAACCCGCGCTGGGTCGATGGGCGCGTCGCGCTGCTCGGGGATGCCGCCCACCCGATGCTGCAATATTTCGCGCAAGGTGCCTGCCAGGCCATGGAAGACGCGGTCTGCCTGTCGCACATGCTCTCGCAATATCCTGACGATCATGCGGTCGCGCTCGAACATTATCGCGCGCAGCGCTTTGGGCGCACCGCGCGCGTGCAGCTCTTGTCGCGCGCCATCGGCGAACACATCTATCACCCCGCAGGCGAGCACGCCCGCCTGCGCAACGCCATCATGCGCGCGAAATCGTCGGAGGATTACTATCGCGATCTCGCCTGGCTCTATGGCGGAACGGGGTTGGCGAGCTAGCGCTACCAGGCGGGTGCGGGATCGACGATCTCAGGCATGACGACGAGCTCCATCTCGCCTGGAGGCGGCCTCGTAACGCGCCATGAAATTCGGCGACATCGCGCGCAACCGCGCATCGTCGATGCGCCCCGAGCGCGTGATGTAGCTGTGGGCGAAGTCCATCAAATCGAGCTTCATGTGAGCCGGAAAATTCTCGTACCAGTCAGCACTGGTGCGCGCAGCCGTCACGAGCTTCTTCACCACGGGCTTGCGTTCGGCTTCATAACGGGCCAGCGCGCGCGGGATGTCCGCTTCGGCTTCAAGCGCCCTGACCAGTGCGATGGCATCCTCGATCGCCAGCCGCGTGCCGGAGCCGATGGAAAAATGCGCCGAATGCAGCGCATCACCGATCAACACCATGTTCTGGTGCGACCAGTGCGCGTTCCAGACCCAGGGGAAATTGCGCCAGACCGACTTGTTTGACAGTAGCGGATGGCCATCGAGGACCGAGGCGAACACCCGCTCGCAAATCGCCTTGGACTCCTCGATGGTCTTGCCGGCAAAACCATAAGCCTGCCAGGTCGCGCGATCGCATTCGACCAGAAAGGTGCTCATGTGCGGCGAGTAACGATAGTGATGGGCGTTGAACGCGCCGAGCTCGGTCGCAACGAAGGTTTGCGACAGCGTGGCGAAGGTCTTTGTGGTGCCGTACCAGGCGAACTTGTTGGTGGAATAGGATATCGAGAACCCGAAATCGCCTTCGAAATTGCGACGCACCATGGAGTTCAGCCCATCGGCCGCGACGATCAGGTCATAACCGCGAAATTGATCTGATGTTTGCACCGTCGTTTCGTAGCGCGCCGAGACGCCGGCGTCGCGGGCGCGTTCCTGCAGGATCTGCAGAAGCTCGAGCCGGCCGATGGATGAGAAACCGACGCCGTCGATTTCCACGCTCTCGTCCCGCAGGTTAAGCGTGTTGTTTTTCCAGCTTTCCATGCGCGGGGTGATCGCATCGACCGTGTGGGGGTCGTCGGCGCGCAGGAACTCCAGCGCCTGCTCGGAAAACACGACGCCAAAACCCCAAGTCGCGCCGGCTGAATTCTGTTCGAACAGCTCGACCTGTGCTTCGGGGTGACGGCTTTTCCAGAGATAGGCCAAGTAGAGCCCGCCGGGGCCGCCGCCGATCACGGCAATGCGCATGCGCCCTCCTTACTTAACGCGCCGCGAACTGGGCGAGCACGGCGCGGCAGGCCGGCGACAGCGACGGCGAATGCGAGGCCAGGCATTCGGCGATGCGGCCGCCGCCGGCTTCGACACCGGCGCAGAGCGCGCGCGCATCGGCGCCGCAGGCCGAGCGCAAGACGAACAGCACTTCGCGCGGCCGTAACGGCCGCAGCACCAACACGGTCGCGGGAGCGGCAGGCGTCGCCGTCGCCGTGGCCGTTGCCGGCGCAGCATCACCGCCTGCAGGCGCGGCAGCGCCGCCCGTGGCCGCGACGACGGCCTTCCTGCAGTTCGCGGACAATCTCGCCTCGTTCTTTTCCAGGCATTGCAAGGCGGGTGCGGCGCCAGTCGGCACGCCGGCGCAGACCTTGGGATAGTCGGAGCGGCAGGCGCTGCGGACAGCCGCGATCTGCTCACTGCTCGGTTTGCTGGCCGGCGTGGAAGCAGCCTTGGCGGGCGGCGCGGCGGCAGGCTCTGCACCGGCCGGCTTTGCCGCGGGCTCCGCCGGTGCCGCCGTCGCAGCCGCCGGCGCGGGCTTCGGTTCCGCGCTGGACTCACCCGGCGAGCCGACCGCGCGAACCGCGCCTGCACAGCCCGCCGATAAGCTCGCCATGTTCTTTTGCAAGCATTCCAGCGACGCCGCGCCGCCCGGCGGGATGCTGGCGCAATGTGCCTCGTAATCGGAGCGGCATTCGGACCTGATCGCGGCGCGCTGCGCATCGGTCGGCGCTTGCGCGAAAGCAGGCATGCTGAACAGGGTGGTCGTAAGCAGCACAGCATACGCGAGGCGGGATTTTGCAGAACGGATCATTCTTGAAATTCCTTTTTTATAATGTCGCGCAAAGCCGTAAGCGGATTGAGAGACCCTTCAAACCTTGATCATTCGCTTGCCGCGGTTTTCTCCCGCGAGCAGTCCAATCAGCGCCTTTGGCGTATTTTCCAGGCCGTTGATGACATCTTCCTGAACCTTCAGCTTGCCGCCGGCGACCCAGGACTGCAGGTCCGCAAGCGCGCGTTCGCTCTGCTTCATGAAATCCATCACAATGAAACCCTGCATGATGAGGCGCTTGACCACGATCAGGCCGGGCACGCCGCGCGGACCATGGGCCGCCGGCGCGCCGTCATATTGCGAGATCGCGCCGCAACAGGCGATACGGCCATAGTTGTTCATCTGCGGCAGGCAGGCCTCCAGAATATCGCCGCCGACATTGTCGAAATAAACATCAATGCCGTTGGGCGCCGCGGCGCGCAGCGCCTTGAACAGCGCGCCGTCCTTGTAATCGACTGCCGCGTCGAACCCGAGTTCGGATGTCAGCCATTGGCACTTGTCCTTGCCGCCCGCAATACCGACGGCACGGCAGCCTTTTATTCTGGCGATCTGCCCCACGATCGAGCCGACCGAGCCCGCGGCGGCGGAAACCACCACCGTCTCGCCGGATTTCGGCTTGCCGATCTCCAGAAGTCCGAAATAGGCGGTCAGCCCAGCGATGCCGTAGATGCTGAGCAGATGGGTCATCGGCTCCATCTTCGGCATTCGCGTGAGATGCTTGGCGGGGACGGCGGCATAATCCTGCCAGCCGGTATCGCCGAATACGATGTCGCCCGGCTTGAGGTCCGGCGAATTGGATGCAACAACCTCGGCAATCGCACCACCCGCCATCACGCTGTTGGCCTCCACCGCCGAGCGATAGGTCGCCCCGTGCATCCAGGCGCGGTTGGCGGCATCAAGCGAGATGTAGCGCACGCGCAACAGCGCCTCACCGTCCTTCGGCGCGGGGATCGCCGCGCTGGTCAGCTTGAAATGTGCCTCGCCGAGCTTTCCGGCCGGCTTTTCGATCAACAGGATTTGCCGATTGACGTTTGCGTTCATGGCGATCCCTCCGATGGCGTGATGAGTATTGATGCAGCATCAGCGTATGACAAAGAGCAGCATTCAGTATGCGTTGCGCCAGACGCTAAGGCCTGCGTTTTCGTTTCACAACGGAAACTTTGTGGCACACCACGCCGGTAGAAGCGGGAAACCGGTGACCGGCAGGCCCAAGCATGTTGCTTCGCTTCCGAAATCTGCCAAACTCGTTTCTTTAGGGATCACGGATTTACGGGGGTAAGCAATGTCGAACAGGTTTACGCAATACATCCTGCTTGCGATGGCGCTTGGCATCGTGATGGGCGCGCTGATCTTCAACTTCATGCCCGACGGACGGGTCGAGCTTGCCGCCGATATAAACCTGATCGCGATGCTGTTCCTGCGCCTGATCAAAATGATCATCGCGCCGCTGGTGTTTGCAACCCTGGTCGGCGGCATCGCCCATATGGGCTCCGGCGCCAAGCTCGGCAGGATCTTTGCCAAGACGATGGGCTGGTTCGTCAGCGCATCCTTCATTTCGCTGCTGCTTGGCCTTGTCATGGTCAACCTGCTGCAACCCGGCGCGAACTTTCCTGGCGCGCTGCCCGACAAGACACAGTCGACAGGCCTTCCCGTATCCGCGTTCTCGATCGAGAAATTTCTCACCCATCTGATCCCGACCTCGATTGCGGACGCGATGGCGCAGAACGAAATCCTGCAGATCGTGGTGTTTGCGGTTTTCTTCGCGGTTGCGCTCGGCTCGATGCCGGAACGGGCAAAGCCCATCCTCGCGTTCATCGACGATATCGCCCATGTCATGCTGAGGGTCACCGCCTATGTGATGCTGTTCGCACCGATTGCGGTCTGGGCGGCGATCACGGCGACGGTGGCCAAGAACGGCCTCTTGGTGTTGTGGAAGCTCGTCGTCTTCATGGGCGGCTTCTATCTGTCGCTCTTGATCCTGTGGGGCATCCTGGTCATGGTCGGTTTCATAGTGATCGGGCCGCGTTACGCCCATCTTCTGAAGTTGATCCGCGAACCCCTCATGATCGCCTTCTCCACGGCATCGTCGGAGGCCGCCTATCCGAAGACGCTTGAGGGTCTCAACCGCTTCGGTGCCAGCTCGCGGATCTCCTCCTTCGTGCTGCCGCTCGGATATTCATTCAATCTCGACGGCACGATGATGTATTGCACGTTCGCAAGCATCTTCATCGCGCAGACCTATCACATCGAGATGTCGCTCGCCACGCAGCTTGCGATGCTTGCAACCTTGATGGTCACCTCAAAGGGCGTTGCCGGCGTGCCGCGCGCCTCCCTCGTGGTGATTGCCTCGACGCTCGCGCAATTCGGCATCCCCGAAGCCGGCCTGCTGATGATCATGGGCATCGACACGTTCCTCGACATGGGACGCAGCGCCACCAACGTGATCGGCAACTCGCTGGCAACCGCGGTGGTGGCGAAATGGGAGGGCGAGCTGCGGCCCGAACACGAGCTTGGCCCAGACGAGGTCATTCCTTCCGACGCGGTTCCCGGCGCCGCGCTGGCCGGCCATTGACGGGGGCGATCAATGCGACCGTCCGTCAGGCCGATCTTTTCCGGTGGCCCGTTGCTGGCGCTGTTCCTGCTGGCAACCGGCGCGAGCGCGCAGACGAGCGAGGGGCTTAGTTCGGCGCTCGGGCGCATCAAGAACGCCCACGTGGTGCATCTTGGTTATCGCGAGAGCTCGCCGCCGTTCTCGTTTCTCGATCAGGCCAACCGCCCGATCGGCTACAGCCTTGAACTGTGCGAGGCCATCGTCGACGAGATCGCCATCGAGGTCGACGATGGCGATCTGAAGATCGAATACGTCAAGGTGACGCCTGAAGATCGCATTCAGGCCGTGCTGCAGAACAGGATCGACCTGGAATGCGGTTCGACGACGGCGAATGCCGAACGAAGCAAGCAGGTCGCCTTCTCGCCTCTGATGTTCGTGGCCGGCACCAGGCTGATGGTGCCCAAGGCCTCGCACGTACAGTCAGTGACCGACCTCAAGGGCAAGACCGTGGTTGTCACCAAGGGCACCACCAACGAGCAGGCGATGCACAATGCCGACAAGAAGTTCACGCTCGGCCTCAACATCGTCACCTCGCCGGATCACGAGCAGTCCTACCAGATGCTGGTTGACGGCAAGGCCGACGCGTTCGCGACCGACGACATTCTGCTCTACGGCCTGATCGCGCGACACAAATCTCAGGACAAGTTCCGCGTCACCGGTGATTTTCTGTCGTATGATCCCTACGGCATCATGTTCCAAAAAGGAGACCCACAGCTTGCGGCCGTGGTCGAGCGCGCATTCCGCAAGCTCGGCTCGGGCCACGATCTGATCCCGCTCTACGAGAAATGGTTCGTCAGGAGACTGCCGACGGGCGAGCGCCTCAATGTGGCGATCTCGCCGCAGCTCGAGGAAGCTTTCCACGCGATGGACGATTCTTCGGGCGCCAATAACTGAAGCCGTTTCCAGTAGCCGACTCCCGCTCTCGTGTCCCGGACGCGTTGCGGCATGGAAATGCCGCGACGCAGAGCCGGGACCCATTCTTTGCCCGATAGGCCCCGGATCAGCAGCGCACTACACCTGACGATGCTTCGCATCGTCCGGCACGCTGCTGCGCCGCGTCCGGGGCACGAGAACGAGACCGCAGTGTCCCGGATGGTGGCGGCAATTAAGTGCCCCACCGTCATCGTCCGGGGAAAGTAAATTGCGCTATCCCGCCGATTGCAAATCAAAGCGTGGCGCGGTGCTTACCGACTTCAAATGTCATGCATCCAGGCGCCCTCACTTGCGCGTCAGCGCGGCTTGATTATTTCCGAGAGTTGCGTACATGCACGGCGAAATCCTGCGGCTTTTCAGGGGTTTTTGCTTCATTTGCGGCGAAGAGATTGATCGTTCCAACATCAACGCAATCGGAAAAATAAAGCATATGAGCGCGTTCTATCGAGAGAAAGTTCTTTCTGTCCGTCACTGGACCGACACTTTGTTCAGCTTCCGCGCGACCCGCGACACCGGTTTTCGATTCCAGAACGGTCAATTCGCGATGATCGGCCTTGAAATCGACGGCCGTCCGCTGCTGCGCGCCTACAGCATGGCCAGCGCCAATCACGAGGAGGAGCTTGAGTTTTTCTCGATCAAGGTCGCCGACGGGCCGTTGACGTCGCACCTGCAGAAGATCAGGGAAGGCGACATCATCCTGGTCGGGCGCAAGGCGACCGGCACGCTGGTCACCGACAATCTGCTTGCCGGCGAGCGGCTGCTGCTGCTCTCGACCGGCACCGGGCTTGCGCCATTCGCGAGCCTGATCAAGGACCCTGATGTCTACGAGCGCTTCGATTCCATTGTGCTTGTGCATGGCTGCCGCCAGGTCTCCGAGCTCTCCTATGGCGAGGAGCTTGTCGCGAAGCTGCGCGACGATGAACTGTTTGGGCCACTGTTGAGCGAGAAATTGGTCTATTATCCTACCGTCACCCGCGAGCCTTTTCGCAACCGCGGTCGCATCACCGATCTCATCACCTCGCATCAGCTATTCGACGATATCGGCCAGCCGCCGCTCGATATCGCATCCGATCGCATCATGATGTGCGGCAGCCCGGCGATGCTTGGGGAACTCAGGCAGTTGTTCGAGACGCGTGGCTTCACCGAAGGCAGCAACAACGAACCCGGACACTTCGTGATCGAAAAGGCGTTTGTCGAGCGCTGACCTCTCCACTGTCATCCCCGCGAAAGCGGGGACCGATAACCAAAGGCCTTAGACGCCGTCCGGGACGATGTGAGGAGAGAGTGGTCTCCACAACAGTAGCGCCGCCGGTTTTCCCGCTGCTATAAACTCCCTTAACGGTGCGCTGTTCGACGCGCCGGCGCCGGGAGTGATTGAACCTTGTCCGAACCCGAACCGCCTTCCCGCCCCAAGACCGCCTTCGTGCTGGCGGGCGGCGGCAGCTTTGGCGCGATCCAGGTCGGCATGATGCATTCCCTCGCCAAGCACGGCGTGACCCCGGACATGGTTGTCGGTTCCAGCGTCGGCGCGCTGAACGGCGCATACTATGCCGGCGATCCGACGTTGAAGGGTGTACTGCAGCTCGAGAAGATCTGGCGCGCCCTGCGGCGCGAGGACGTGTTTCCCCTCAATGTGCAGACGCTGCTGGGATTCCTGTGGCGGCGCGATTTCCTGATCCCGCACGACGGCATCCGCAAGTTGGTCGGCGACAATCTGCCGTATCGCAATCTGCAGGATGCGAAGGTTCCGGTACACATCGTCGCGACCGACATCATCTCCGGCGAGGCCGTGGTGCTGTCGGAAGGCCCTGCAGTGGACGCCATCGTCGCCTCCACAGCGATCCCGGGTGCGTTCTCGCCGATCTACTACAGGCATTTGTTTCTCGCCGATGGCGCGATTTCGTCCAACACGCCGGTGAAGATCGCGGTGAAGAAGGGCGCGCGGCGGCTGATTATTCTGCCGACCGGGCACGCTTGCGCGAACGAGAGGCCGCCCGTCGGCGCGCTCGCCAGCGCGCTGCATGCCTTGACGCTGTTGATCGCGCGGCAGCTCGTGAATGAACTCGAAAACCTCAGCCCGGAGATCGAATACTACGTGGTGCCGCCGCTGTGCCCGCTTGTCGGCTCGCCCTACGATTTTTCGCGAACGGCCGATCACATCGAGCGTGCCGTCAAGAGCACCGATTCGTGGCTCATAACAAATGGTCTGAGCCGAAGCGGTGTTCCGGGCGAGCTGCGCCCCCACACGCACTGACCGGCTGCCGATTATCCTGCTACACTACGCTGCACTGCAAAAGGCAGCTTTTGGTACGGATTGATTCTTCGCCGCGGAGAGCTTTAGCTTCGTCGCCTAGTGCCCACTTTCCGAAGTTCGTGCTACTTCTCAGCACCCACCTTTCACGAACTTCGGAAAGTTATGGGCACTAGCAAATCTATGATTCTAGTGGTCCGATTCTAACATTCGCATCCCACTTGGGGAGCCACATTTGCGAATGTTAGAATCAAAGGACCACTAGCAAATTGTTAATGCTAGTGGAGCTTTGGATTTGACGTTCGCTTCAAGCAATCGTGGCGGGGTGGGTAGCGAACGTCAAATCCGCTCCGCTAGTGCCGCTTTCTATTTGAAGTTCCTGAACAGAATTCGCCGCTTGTGGTGCAGGAACTTCAAATAGGCGGCACTAGTGCCTGTCATATCGATGACCGGCAATCGGGATAACGTGAGCAAGAGCGCTCCGATAGTTGGTCGGCGACAAGAACAACAGGCAGGAATACTGCCCGAGGAGATTCCATGGAAACGCTGATGCTTCCGTTCTCGCCGCGCTACATCGTCTTGACGATTTGCGCCGTCGTAACCGCGCTGCTGCTCGGCGTCGGCATCTCGGATCACAAGGCCTTCGACGTCGTTCTTATTCCGCTTCTCCTGTTCGGCGGCCTGACCCTGCTCGGCATCCGCGATCTCGTGCAGAAGGGCCACGCGGTTCTGCGCAACTATCCGATTTCGGCGCATTTGCGTTTCCTGCTCGAGGAAATCCGCCCGGAGATGCGGCAGTATTTCTTCGAGAGCGAAAAGGACGGCATGCCGTTCTCGCGTGATATCCGAGCTCTCGTCTATCAGCGCGCCAAGATGCAGCTCGACAAGCGTCCGTTCGGAACGCAGGAGGAAATCTATCGCGAGGGCTATGAATGGATGCATCACTCGGTGGCGCCGAAGATGCGCTCGAGCGAGAAATTCCGCATCACCATCGGCGGCCCGGACTGCACCAAACCGTACTCGGCCTCGGTCTTCAACATCTCGGCAATGAGCTTCGGCGCGCTCAGCCCCAACGCGGTGCGCGCTCTGAACGCCGGCGCGAGGAAAGGCGGTTTTGCGCACGACACCGGCGAGGGCGGCGTCAGCCCCTATCACCGCGAGAATGGCGGCGACATCATCTGGGAGATCGGTTCGGGTTATTTCGGCTGCCGCAATCGCGACGGCACGTTCAATCCTGACGAATTCGCGCGCGTATCGAGCGACGACCAGATCAAGATGGTCGAGCTCAAGATCAGCCAGGGTGCCAAGCCCGGGCACGGCGGCGTTCTGCCGGCGGCGAAGGTGTCGGAAGAGATTTCCAAGATCAGGGGCGTCCCGATGGGGGAGGATTGCATCTCACCCGCCCGCCACAGTGCTTTTTCGACGCCAATCGAGATGATGCAGTTCATCGCCAAAATGCGCAAGCTGTCCGGCGGCAAACCGGCGGGATTCAAGATATGCGTCGGCCATCCCTGGGAGTTCCTGGGGATGTGCAAGGCGATGCTGGAGACCGGCATCTATCCCGATTTCATCGTGATCGACGGCAATGAGGGCGGCACGGGAGCCGCCCCACTGGAGTTCATGGACCACCTCGGCATGCCGATGCGCGAAGGCCTCAATTTCGCTCATAACGCGCTGATCGGCATCAAGGCGCGCGACCGCATCAAGATCGGCGCAGCGGGCAAGATCGCGACCGCCTTCGACATGGCGCGCGCCATGGCACTCGGCGCCGACTGGTGCAATTCGGCGCGCGGCTTCATGTTCGCGCTCGGCTGTATCCAGTCGCTGAGCTGCCACACGGATCGATGCCCGACCGGCGTCACCACGCAGGATCCAACGCGCAACCGCGCGCTCTACGTGCCGCACAAGATCGACCGGGTCTACAACTTTCATCACGCGACGTTGCATGCGCTGTCCGAGCTTCTCGCCGCCGCCGGTCTAGAGCATCCGCAGGAGCTGCGGCCGATCCATTTCTCCAAGCGGACGACGGCAACCGAGGTCCGTTCCTTCGCGACGCTCTATCCCACGCTGCGTCCGGGCGAATTGCTCGACGGCACCGAGGACTCGCGCTATCGCGAGGCCTGGGCCATGGCTCGAGCGGACTCATTTGCGCCCGCAGCCTGAAACGGCGGTTTACCCGGCCGTGCGGGGAACCGCGCGGCGGGGCGGGACAAATCTTCACCGCGGCTGAAGATTTCCGGGAACCTTGTGACCCCCGTTGCATCCAACTTCGGGCATCCTAAGGTAGACCCTGAAAGGCCGAGGTTCAGGCAAGTGACCATGCAATCGAAAGTGGCGGCTTCGACCTCACGCACGCGCGCAGGCGACGATGAGCTTGTGCGTCGCGCGCTCGCCCGCGATGAGGCCGCGGTTCGCGCCATCCTCAAGGCCAATAATCAGCGGCTGTTCCGGATTGCGCGTGGAATCCTTCGCAATGACGCCGAAGCGGAGGACGTGGTGCAGGAAACCTATGTCCGTGCATTGACGCATCTGGAGGGTTTTCGGGGCGACTCCAGCCTCTCGACGTGGCTTTCGCGCATTGCCATGAACGAGGCGATGGGGCGGCTGCGCGGCCGAAGGATCTCGTCCGAGTGGAACGGGGAACAGCAGCACAGAAACGAGGCGGAGATCATCCAGTTCCCTGCCTCGGCGACATCAGACGACCCGGAAAGATCCATGGCTCAGCGTGAAATACAGTTGGTCGTTGAACGCGCCATCGACGAATTGCCACAGCCCTTTCGTCTGGTGTTCGTCACGCGCGTGATCGAGGAGATGACGGTCGAGGAGACCGCCAAGCTACTTGGCCTTAAACCCGAAACGGTCAAGACGCGCCTGCATCGCGCCCGCGCCATGTTGCGTGAGAACGTCGAAAGGAAGATTGGCCCGGTCGTGCTCGAGGCGTTTCCATTCGCCGGGCGCCGCTGCGAGCGGCTGACCGAGGCGGTGCTGAGGCGGCTCGGACTGGCGAGCTGAAAATTTCCGGGAACCTCGGCGCGTTTGCCTCATCCAACTCCCGTACAACCGTCAAGCGCCGGCCAACGCCGGCAGTCACAGGAGTGCGAATCCATGTTCATCCGAATGAGCACGGCAATCGCCGCAATTTGCCTGATCAGCAGCGCTGCGATGTCGGAATCCGCCAAACTGACCGATCCGCAAATCGCCCACATCGCCTATACGGCCGGCGAAATCGACATCAAGGCTGCAAAACAGGCACTGGAGAAGGCCAGCAGCAAGGAGGTGAAGCAATTCGCGCAAGACATGGTCCGCGACCATGAAGCCGTGAACAAGCAAGCTCTCGACCTTGTCAAGAAGCTGAAGGTGACGCCGGAAGACAACGATACCAGCCGCGCGTTGTCGAAACAGGCCGGCGACAAGCTCGCGGAGTTCGGCAAGCTGAAAGGCGCCGATTTCGACAAGGCCTATGTCTCGAACGAAGTTGCCTACCACAAGGCCGTAAATGGCGCGCTTGAGTCGCAACTCATTCCCTCCGCCAGCAATACCGAACTGAAGAGCTTGCTGCAGACCGGGCTGAAGATCTTTCAGGGTCATCAGCAACATGCCGAGCACGTCGCCGCCGAATTGAAATAGGAGCGCGCAATGCCGCCGGTAAGCCGCATTGTCGTGTTCGCAGGTCTCTTGCTTGCCACCGTTCCGGCTTCCGGGGCGACCATTCAGGTCACGATGCAGAACCTGGAGATCGCGCCGGCGGTGGCGTCAGCCAGGGTTGGCGACACCGTCGAGTGGATCAACAACGATATCATTGCCCACACCGCAACCGCGCGCGGCGGTGATTTCGACGTGACACTGCCGCCGAAAAAATCGGCGACCGTTGTTCTGAAGAAAGCGGGCAGCGTCGACTACTACTGTCGTTACCATCCCAATATGAAGGCAAGCCTCAGCGTCGAGCCCTGAAGTAGCGCGCCGCCGGGTCGCGGCGATCAGGACTTGCCTTCGTCGACCCCCGGGTTCTCCAGGCTGAAGGTTTCAGACTGCTCGTCATAGGCAAACAGTTCGCCATAGCGCGCCCAGGACACGATGGTCCGCAGCGTTTCGTCGGCATACTCCTCCGACATGTAGTCCTCGAGCTCGTTGCGGAACCGCGCTGCGGGCGCGGCGTGCGATGGCCGTTCGTCGAGCACGCGTTTGATCAGCCCCATCACCGGCACGTATGCGAGCAGATGCTCGGCAAATAGTTTCTTGCGCGCATCGGTTTCCAGATTGGCGAAACGTTTACCCGCATCGGTAAGCATCAGGTCGCCCTCGCTCAATTGGGCGAAGCGGAGTAGCTGCAGCGATTCGCCGAGATGGAGGATCTCGTCGGCCTCCAGCTGCAGCTGGCCCGCGAGCACCGGCAGGTCGGCGTGCCCGTTATAGGGCGGGCCGGCCAGGGTTTCGATCAACCCCGACAGCACGTTGGAGGAAACGTGGTCGAGCACCATGCCCACGCCGAAGCCCTGGATGCCGGTGGGCAATGTGGTTGCCTCGCGCAGGGTCATTCGCGCATAGAGCGTGTCGACGAGCTGGCGGAAAGCCGGATCGAGACGATTGCGCGGGTGCGGCAGATCGACCTTGTACTCGGCGGCTACCCGTCCCGGGTTTGACGAAAACACCAGGATGCGGTCGCACATCAGAACCGCCTCCTCGATATTGTGGGTGACCATCAGGATCGATTTGATCGGCAGGCGGCCTTCGATCCAGAGATCGATCAGGTCGGTGCGCAGCGTCTCGGCGGTGAGGACGTCGAGCGCCGAAAACGGCTCGTCCATCAGCAAGAGGTCAGGATGCACCACCAGCGCCCGCGCGAAGCCGACCCGCTGCCGCATGCCACCCGACAGCTCCTTGGGGTAGGCGGATTCAAAACCGTCGAGGCCGATCAGGTCGATGGCCGCCAGCGCGCGCGTCCGCCGCTCGGCATCGTCGATGCCGAGAGCCTCCAGCCCCAATTCGACGTTCTGCAGCACGGTCAGCCACGGAAACAGCGCGAACGACTGGAACACCATGGCCACCCCGTTCGGCGGCCCCTTGATGGCTTCACCGCGGCACTCGGCCTCGCCCGAGGATGGCGCGATCAGGCCGGCGATGATACGCAGCAGCGTCGACTTGCCCGAACCGGAGCGGCCGAGCAGGCCGACCATCTCGCCGGCGCGGATGGTCAGGTCGACTTTTTCCAGCACGAGCAGATCCTCGCCGCTGCCTTTCGGGAAGGACCGGCAGACGTTGCGCAGATCGATCAGGACCGTGGACTGGCTGGTCTTTTCGAGCATGGCTTTCTCCCGTCAGCCGAGGCGAAGACGGCGCTCGCCGTAGGCATAAAGCGGCCGCCACAGCAGCCGGTTGAACAGGGTGACCAGGATACACATGATTGCAATCCCCAGCACGACCCGCGGAAAGTCTCCGGCTTCGGTCGCCTTGGCGATGTAGGCGCCGATACCCGTGGCGGTGAGATGCGTATCACCCCAGCTTGCAACTTCGGCGACAATCGAGGCGTTCCACGACCCCCCGGAGGCGGTGATGGCGCCGGTGATGTAGTAGGGAAAGATGCCCGGCAGGATCACCTTGACCCACCAGCGCCAGCCGCTGACGTGGAAGCTTGAGGCAGCCTCCCGCAGATCGCCGGGAAAGGCGCTGGCGCCGGCGATCACGTTGAACAGGATATACCATTGGGTGCCCAGGATCATGAGCGGGCTCAGCCAGACATTTGGATCCAGGTGGTAGCGCACGATCACCACCACGAAGATCGGGAACGCCAGATTGGCCGGGAATGCCGCCAAAAATTGCGCGATCGGCTGCACGCGCTCGGCGAGCTTCGGCCGAAGTCCGATCCATACCCCGATCGGGACCCAGATCAGGCTTGCGAGCGCGATCAGCACGATCACCCGCAGCAGCGTCATGAGACCGTCACCGATCGCATCAACGAGATCCGAAGCGGCCAGGTTTGCCGACAGATAATGATAGGCTCGCCATGCGGCGTAGCCGGTGCCCGCGGCAATCAGACCAAACCAGAGCACATCGATCACGCGTGAGGGCGGACCATTTTTTGCAGACGGCTGCAGCGCGGTCGGGACGGCGATGCGCAGTGTCGAAACGGCCTTGTTGGCCGCAGCCAGCGGGTAGGTCAAGGCCCGCAGCGCCCGTGTTCGCCGGAACAAATCGAGCATCCAGGATGTCGGAGCCTCGCTGGAGGCGACCTGCTCGAAGCGGAATTTGTCCGCCCACGCCACGATCGGCCGAAACAGCAACTGGTCGTAGGCGATGATGACCAAAAGCATGGTCAGGATGGCATAACCGATCGCGGCAAGGTCGCGCTTCTCGATCGCGAGCGCCACATAGGAGCCGATGCCGGGCAGGGTGATGATCGTATTGCCGACGGTGATCGCCTCCGCGGCCACGACAAAGAACCAGCCGCCCGACATCGACATCATCGCGTTCCAGATCAGGCCGGGCATGGCGAACGGCACGTCGAGCCGCCAGAAACGCTGCCAGCCGCTCAAATGGAAGCTCCGCGTCGCCTCCTCCAGATCCTTGGGCACGTTGCGGATCGACTGGTACATGCTGAAGGTCATGTTCCAGGCCTGGCTCGTGAAGATCGCAAACACGCAAGCCAGCTCCGCGCCCAGCACGTTGCCGGGAAACAGGTTCAGGAAAAACACCACGGTAAAGGTCAGAAAGCCGAGGATCGGCACCGACTGCAGGATGTCGAGCAGCGGAATCATGACCATCTCCGCGCGGCGGCTTTTTGCGGCGATCGCGGAGTAAATGAAGGTGAAGACCGTCGAGCAGACGATCGCAAGCAGCATCCGCATCGTCGTTCGCAGGGCGTAAAAGGGCAGATGCCGAGGGTCGAGCGACACCGGGCTTCGCTCGAGCGCGGACAAGGGCAGCGTCGTCTGCTCGCCGCCATAGACCAGCAGCACCATGGCGCCGATGACCAGAATCAGGGCCACGAGGTCGAAGATGTTGGGTCGCGGCGCCCGTGTCAGCACGGCGATGCGAAGGTCCTGCAAGTTCATCAAGCGGGCTCCGAGTCAACAAAAGCCTAATATTGCGTATGCAGGCGCACACCGAACACCGAGGCCGGGCCTCGGTCGCGATTGTAGGCTGGATTGACGATCAGTTGGTAGTCCAGCGTGATCTTCGCAGCAAACCATGGAAAGCTGTAAAAGGTCTCGAAGATTCCTTCATTGCCGGGATGCGGCAGCTGTCCATCGCCAACGAGAATTCCGAGCCCGCCGGCATTGAGAAAGGCCTGATGCACGTTGATGATGCCGTTGACGGCGCCGGCGATGCCGACGGTGTCGTCGTCGCGGCCCCATATTCTTCCCGACATCAGGAAGCCTCCCGCCACGGTCCGATCGACGTCCGTGAAGTCGAAAGGCTCCTTGTGCCCATCGGCGTAACCAGCCCGCGCGAAGAAGCCGATATTGGGCGTGATTTGTTGCTCCAGATTCATGCCGATGCCGCCGCGGCTCTGGTAAAAACGCACAGCGGCGATGTCGGCGGGCATCCCGGTTATCGCGCCCAGTACGATGGCGTCCTCGAAATTGCCCATCCGGCCGCGCGACAGGAAACCGGTGATCGCCACCTTGCCCGGCTGGTCGAGGATCGAGTAACGACGCTCGATTTCGCCAACCCACTGGAATTGATCGAACCGGGAATCCAGCGAAGTTGAATTCGGTGTGGTCGAAAGGTCGAAGATGCCGCCGCGGAAGGTCCAGGGACCCATGTACCACTCCACCGCTCCTCCGACCGTGTAGGACCAGGCATCCGCCGCGTAGTCGAACGTTGCGGTGTCGAGGATGGCCCAGTTGAGGAAATCGCTGCGGGGATCGTGCGCATAGCGGTTGGTATCGAAAATATCGACGACACCGATTTTTCCCACCGTGATCACCAGTCTGTCCGAGGTCTGCGATC
>Ga0306925_10000805_pt1 | contig 24070 bp, 27 predicted proteins | sample flu12Cox44000176_FD_203755 | JGI IMG/M metagenome (GOLD analysis project Ga0306925, IMG submission 203755) | Lab enrichment of tropical soil microbial communities from Luquillo Experimental Forest, Puerto Rico - flux8day.12C.oxic.44.000.176 (v2)... | ecosystem: Environmental > Terrestrial >... | reverse complement strand
CGGCCGCCCTATCGACGGTGTTGTGAGAAAAAGCCTCGCCAGTCTCAGATGCTCCAGGCGAGCAACTCGACTGCTGCCATCCCCAATGCCAGAACCGCAAGCGCGATGGGATCGTATTCGAGCCAGGTACGCATGATGCTCTCCACTCGGCCAATCGTGCGGACGATGGCCACTCCGGTACTTGCGGGCAAAATGCTCCATTAAGGTTATCGACTCCTTACCAGCCCGCCCCAAGGCGCTCGCGCAAGCAACAACGCCCGCGAGCGTTGCTCAAATGCCTCAGCATCAGCTCGAGTTCACGAGCGCAAATGCAAAGTCGCGGCCGCGCCCGCGCTTGATCGCCTGGTCGATCCAGAACATTGCGAGCGGCTCCAACAGCCGCGCATTCCTGAGCGGGCCGGCGTCGACCGGCTCGAAGCCCAGCTTGGCGACCAGCTCCAACACCATCGCTTTCTTCGCCGCGTCGTCGCCTGCGACCGGCATCATCGGCCGCACTGCCGATTGACCGGCACGCGCCATATTGCCGGCGCCGGTCGTATTGAAGGCCTTGAAAACAGAGGCGCCTGCCGCCCAGCCCGCGACCTGCTCGCCCGCCGAGGTGGTAAAGCCCAGCACAAGGCCAAGCCCGTCCGGGCCCATGCCGAGCGGATTGGTGCAGTCGATCACGGTCTTGCCGTCGAGGCTGCCGAGCCCCTTCACTGCCATCTCGGTGGCCGGCCACGGAGTTGCGATGACCACGACCTCTGCACTTTGGGCGGCTTCCGCCGAGAGCTTGATGCGCTCTTTCGGGAGCGCGGCATATTTGGGATCAGCAGGGTTGCGCAGGCCCCAGGCCACGTCCTCGCCGTGCGTGAGCCAGGCCTTGCCTAACGTGGCGCCGACGGATCCGGCGCCGATGATCGCAATGCGCATGATGCCTCCTTTGCTGTCGGGAACTCGATCCGAGCACTAAAGTTAGCGCCGATGAGGAGTCCTGCCCAAGGAGTCCAAGGAGGCGTTCATGCGCACAATTGCATTTGCAATGGCTGCCTTGTTCCTGTCCGCCCTCGCTGCGCACGCAGACGGCACGTGGTGCGCGCATTACGGCGGCAGGTCAGGGGGGACAAATTGCGGCTTCTACTTCTTCCAGCAATGCATGGCGGCGCTATCGGGCAACGGCGGAGCCTGCATGCGCAACCCCTTTGCCGCCTATGGGGCCGAGCCGCGACGGCATTATCGGCGCGTCCGCTGAATGCCGGATCTTCCGGCGTCGCGATGACGACATCGTACTTGTAATGCTCGATTTCTGAAGCTCCACGCGACCACTGCTGAGGGCGTACCAGCCGGCTGCTGCCCGAAACGCGGCGAAGCCGGTCGCGAGCTGCAGCAAGTCACGGCGCGCAAAGCATGGTGCCTTCCCTCATTCGGCCGGCATGGTGATCAATCGGTAAATGCCGGAGAAATGCGCATGAATTAGAACAAACCGGATGTCATGCGGGCGATCGCTGCGGGCTCGCGAGGCGCGCTGCCGAATACATAACCCCAGTGTTGCCGGAATTGCCGCGCTTGATGGCGGCACGTTGATCGAGGGAGCGGGGACTCATGAGGAAGCTGATGTTTGCCGCGGCGATTGCAATCGCGCTTGCGCCGTCTGTTGTGCGCGCGCAGGAGCGTGTGGGGGATGCCGCATTGGGTGCGCTGTCGGGTGCGGTCGTGCTCGGACCGGTCGGCGCGGTTGCCGGTGCCGTCGTGGGCTACAGCGCCGGCCCCGCCATCGCGAGCTCGTGGGGCATGCGTCGGGGCAGGCGGCATCATCACAGGCATCACTATTAGGGTACGTACGTACCGGGCCGGCCGATCCGGCGCTGTCATACGCCGCTGTTGCCCTGTCTTTGCCCCGCTTGCGCCTCCCTCGCGCCGTGCTTGCAGGAGAGGCTGGCGTTGGGGATGGGGGTCTCGACAATTCGCACCAGGCTTGTTCCAGCTGTGATCCTCGGCGCGCTCGTTGTCTCGACGGGTGCTGCATCGCTGTTTGCCTGGAAGTCCTACCCGTCGATTTTCGCAGCCAGCGAGGCGCTCCGCGTCGCAACCATTCCGGTGAATGACATCGGGCGCGCCTTCCTGTCCGCCCTGAAGCGCGAGATCGCCACGGAGCATGCGCGCGTCCAGCTGTCTCTGGTGGAGACGCCGAGCGTATGGGCCAGCGCGCAGGCGCTGAAGGAACAGCAGGTGGAAGCGGCGGTAGTGCGCAGCGACGACCCGGCAGTAGCAGCCGGGCGCACACTCTTCATCCTGCGCAGCCTCTATCCCGCGCTGCTGGTTCCGGCGCAGTCACCGATCGATGCCGTCTCCAAGCTCAAAGGCAGGAAGATTGCAGTCGTCGCGGAGGAAGCCGGGATCGACCCCATGGCCAAGGTGGTGCTCGATTTCTACGGCTTCGATGCGAAGCAGATTGTGCGGCTCACGGCAAAGGATCTCGCCCCGGCCCTTCGTCGGCGGCAGGTCGCGGCCGTGCTGGTCGTCGGGCCCAGCGGGGCTGGGCCGATCGCGGAGGCGATCGAGGCGTTTCGCAAGACAACGAGACAGCCACCCACGTTTCTGGATCTTGCCGAGGCGACCGCAATTGCGGAGCGCTATGCTGCCTATGACGAGGCCGAGATCAACGCGGGCGCATTCAGCGGCTCGCCGGCGGTTCCGTCGGAGAAGGTCACCACGATCTCGGCCAATGTACTGCTGGTGGCGCAAGCGTCGCTCTCAAACTCCGCTGCAGGCGAGATTACGCGGCTGCTGCTCGCGACGAAGAGTCGGGTGGCGGCGACCCTGCCGGAGGCGGGGCAGCTTGCCGTTCCCTCGACCGAAAAGGACGAGCTGTTGCCGGCACATCCCGGTACCGTCGCCTTTCTCAACGGCGAGCAGAGCAACCTGCTCGATGACACCACGAACTGGATCATACTGGGCTCGATGTTCACGGGCTTTGTCGGTTCGCTGGGCGCCTGGTTGAAACGGCTGCGCAACAAGAAAAAAGCCGACGCGCCGCGGCCCCAGGCCCGCGATCAGGCCGTGCAGCAGGTGCCGGCCAATGCATCAGTTGCCGCGCAGCTCGGCGCCATCGAGAACGGGCTCGATGCGCTCTCGCAATGGCTGACGCAGAAATTCAGTGTCGACGAGGCGGCCCCACAGGAGTTTCAGAAGGTCGCGGCGAAGCTGACCGCAATCTCCTCGTTGGTGCAGGAGAAGCTCGGGTCTGCCAAGTCCGAGCCGTCGAGCAGCGAACCGGGGCAACAGCTCACGCTTCGCCTTGTCGACGCGCCGCCAGTGCAGGGCGAGCGCGCACCCCGGCAGCCGTTCCGTCTTGTCGCCGTCGACTGCAGTGATCGCGCGCCTGCGGACGCGGCGTAGCGTAGTTTCAACCCAGCGCCGCTTTCACGCGCCTGATATTCATCGGCAAATCACGCAGCCGCTTGCCGGTGGCGTGGGCGAAGGCATTGGCGATGGCGGCGACCGCCGGCCCCTGCGAGGCTTCGCCCGCGCCGAGCGGCTTCTCCTCCGGTCGATCGATCAGCTCCACCTCGACCTTGGGCGCCTCGGGCATGGTGAGGATCGGATAGCTCTGCCAATCGCGTGAGCGGATGCCGTTTCGATCAAACTGCACCGCCTCGTGCAGCGTCCAGCTGGTCGACTGGATGATGCCGCCCTCGATCTGATTGGCGAGCCCGTCCGGATTGATGATCTGGCCGGCATCGGCTGCGGCGGTGACGCGCGGCACCCTGATGATCCCGCTCACAGGATCGACGGCGATCTCGGCCACGACCGCGACATAGGTCGCAAGGTTCTTGTATTTGGCAAACCCAATGCCGCGGCCACGCGCCGGGCTGCCCGGCTCGCCCTCCCGCCAATTCGCCTTCCTGGCCGCTGCCGCAATCACCGCTCTCGCCCGTGCATCCTTGAGATGGGCGAGCCGGAACGCAATGGGATCGGCGCCGGCGGCAGCCGCGAGCTCGTCCATGAAAGACTCGATTGCAAACACGTTGGCATAGGCGCCAAGCGTGCGCAGCGCGGAGACGCGGACCGGCATCTGCGGCAGGAAGTGCTGAACGATCCTCTGCCGCGGCAGATCGTAAAGCGGCACTGCATTGCGATCGCCGCCGCCTGCAGGCTGCGGGATGATCCGCGGCGGTGACATTGGCAAGGGCTCTGCCAGATACCAGCCGGCCAGCAGATTGGTGCCCTCAGGCTCCCCCGGCCGCATGGCGTGGCTGTTGCTCCACAGCTCGTAGCTCCAGTCCGCGATCCGTCCGTCTGCGGCAAGCGCAGCCTTGGCCCGCATCACCATGGCAGGACCAAACGGCTCCCAGCCATGCTCGTCGTCACGCATCCATTGCACCCGCACCGGACGGCCCGGCACCGCGCGCGAGAGCAGCGCCGCGTCGAGCGCGACGTCGTCGGCACCGTTGTGGCCATAGCAGCCCGAGCCCTCGGCATGGATGCAGCGGATCGCCCCTTCGTCCATCCGCAGCACCTTGGCGAGGTCCTTGCGCAGCGGGAAAACGCCCTGCGTGTGCGACCACACCGTGAGCTTGCCGTCTGCGAACTGTGCGATTGCGCAAGAAGGACCAATCGCGCCATGCATGGTGTATGGCCTGGTGTAGGTCGCCTCCAGGCTGCGTGCGCCGGCCGGGCCGCTTCCACTCTTCTCGTTCACGACCATATCGTTGGCCGGCATGGCCATGAGCTGCTCGGCCAGCCTGTCCTGGTCGGGCAGGTCGTTTCCGCCGCTCCAGCTTGCGTTCTGAGCGAGCCACTGGCGCGCCTTGATGGCCTGCTCCTCGCGCTCGGCGATCACGCCGAGGAAGCTGCCGTCGCGCACCAGCGCAACCACATTCTCCGGCGCAGTGCTGTTGTCGAGACCAACAAGCTTTGCGCCATAGCGCGGCGGCCGCACAATACGTCCATGCAGCATGCCGGGCAGCCGCACGTCCTGCACATAGGCGGGCCCACCGGTCACCTTATGCGGGATATCCAGTCGCGGCACGGATCGGCCCACGATCCTGTGCGAGGAGGCGGCCTTGGGGGCAACCGTCACGCTTGCCTCGCGATGCAGATCGGCAGCGCCGGCAAGCTCACCATACCCGACCGTGCGGCCGTCGGGCGTGCTGATGACCCCATCGCTCACCGCAAGCTTGTCCGGCGTGACACCGAAACCCTTGGCCGCAAGCGCGAGCAGGATCGCGCGCACCTCGGCCCCCGCGAGCCGCAAGGCAGTCCCGCTGCTCTCGATAGTGGCGCTGCCGGACGTGTGCCCCTCGTCCGGCGTGCGCGCGGTGTCGCCCGCAATCATGGTCACGCGGGACAGCGGCAGGTCGAGCTCCTCGGCAGCGATCTGCGCAAGCGCGGTGATCGCGCCCTGGCCGAGCTCGACCTTGCCGGTGAACACGATGGCGGAGCCATCGGCATTGATGCGCAACCAGGCATCGAGCATGCGATTTCCCTGCAGGCTGCCGGGCAGCCGTGCTGCCTGTTGCGCCAGGCCGGGCTGTCGCAGCGAGAACGCAACCACAATCGCGCCGAGGCCGGCGCCGAGCTGCCGCCGTGTGAGCACTGGAGCGTCCATGGTCAGCCCCTCCCGCTCTCGTGGGCCGCCCGCAACACGGCCCGGATGATGCGGCCATGGGTGCCGCAGCGGCAGAGATTGCCGGCAAGCGCCGCGCGCACCTCATCCTCGCTGGGCGGCGTCGTGCGGTCGAGAAGCGGCTTGGCCGACATGATCATGCCATTGATGCAGTAGCCGCACTGGGCGGCCTGCTCCTGCATGAATGCGCGCTGCAGTGGATGCGGTCTTTCCACCGTGCCGAGCCCCTCGATGGTGGTCACCTCGTTTTCGGCGAGCGATCCGACCGGGATCACGCACGAGCGCACCGGATTGCCGTTTACCAGCACCGTACAGGCGCCGCACTGCGCAAGCCCACAGCCGAACTTGGCTCCGTTGAGCGCGAGATCGTTGCGCAGCACGTACAGCAACGGCGTGTCGGGCTCCGCCGGCACGCTGCGAGCTTTCCCGTTCACCTTCAAGCGTACTGCCATGGCTTCGTTCTCCGGTTCACCTGGGCCGGATGCTGCCCTCGCGGGCATATCGGCCACGGGCTGCGTCGCACCAAGCAATACCTTTCGCCAATGTCCGGCAAGGTGGAGCGAGTGCAGGTCAGAAGCGGCATCCTGTGCATGCCGCAGCCCTTGCGCGGACGCCGCCCGGCATGCGATGCAGCGCGCGCAATCGGCGGGGTTCCGGCATGGCCTTCAGGCAGCGGGTATTCTCGGGCGTGCAGCCCACGGGCAACCTGCACCTCGGCAATTATCTTGGTGCCATGGTCAAGTTCGTCGCCTTGCAGGAGAGCTACGACTGCATCTACTGCATCGTCGATCTGCATGCCATCACGGTTTGGCAGGATCCCGCCGAGCTGCCCAAGACCACGCGCGAGGTCGCTGCGGCCTTTCTGGCGTGCGGAATCGATCCCAGGAAACACATCGTGTTCAACCAGAGCCAGGTCGCCGAGCATGCCGAGCTGGCCTGGGTATTCAACTGCGTCGCGCGGCTGGGCTGGCTCAACCGAATGACGCAGTTCAAGGAGAAGGCGGGCAAGGATCGCGAGAATGCGTCGGTCGGCCTCTACGCCTATCCGGCGCTGATGGCGGCCGACATTCTCGCCTATCGCGCCACGCACGTGCCGGTGGGCGAGGATCAGAAACAGCATCTCGAGCTCTCGCGCGACATCGCGCAAAAGTTCAACAACGATTTTGCTGCCTCGATCCATGCGCACGGTTTTGGCGAGCAGTTTTTCCCGCTCCCGGAGCCACTGATCCAGGGCCCGGCCACGCGTGTGATGTCGCTTCGCGACGGTTCGAAGAAAATGTCCAAGTCCGATGCGTCTGATCAGTCGCGCATCAACTTGACCGACGATGCCGACACCATTGCCCACAAGATTCGGCGGGCGAAGACCGATCCCGATCCGCTGCCCGGCGATGAAGCAGGGCTCAAATCGCGCCCTGAGGCCGACAACCTCGTCGGCATCTATGCGGCACTCGCGGAGCGCAGCAAGGCTGACGTCCTCAGGGAGCTCGACGGCGCCCAGTTCTCGACCTTCAAGGCGGCCTTGGCCGAACTTGCTGTAGCAAGGCTCGGTCCCATCAATGCAGAGATGAAGCGCCTCCTTGCCGACCCCGTCCACATCGATACGGTGCTGGGCGAGGGTGCCGCGCGCGCGCAGGTCATCGCCGCGGAGACCATGAAGGCGGTCAAGGACATCGTTGGCTTGGTGCACCGCTGAGCGAGGCCGCGCGGTTTGGTTTCGTCGGCCGAGCGCGGGGCGGCGTGGGGGCGCGGGCCGCAGTTCGATGCAGCGGCCTCGGCCGATCTTGGGGCGTCCCGCAGCACCCTTACGCGTGGATAGCCGGTCCAATACAAGCAAGCAGATCGAGAATGTTCTCGCGATGAGATTCGTGCATGGCGAGCGACCGTCTCATCGTTTCCAAGAGGGTACGCGAAAAGCTCGTGTCCTCGCCGCGGCGTTCCATCGCCCGGATGCGCCTGATCTGGTCGGCAATATGCTTGCGGCTTTCGATGACGTGACGGTCGGCCATCACTACGAGATCGGGGCGCACGGGCCTCACTCCTTCGCTGGGCGCATTGCCATAATCCGAACGTAGCGCCTAAAGTTCCCCGCATGGTGCGCGGCCCTTGAAGCGATCTTTTGATGGTGGAACCTGGAGTTCCGTTGTAATTGTGCGACTCACTCACCATGGAACCGGTCGCGACCACAACCGCCACGCTTGAGGTACTCCTCTCGTCAAGGCAGCACACGGCAAGAGACATTGCTCATTTGCGCAAACTCCGAGACGGGTTAAGGAGCACCAACGCCATAATCTCCCGCGCACTTGACGCCTACACGGTTTCGCTCGCGCTGCTAGAGGCTCCTGAAGGCAATGGGCGTGACCCGAGCCCAGTGCGCTTTCCCATGCGCAATGCCGTTCGGCAGGTCGTCACCTTCGAGTAGGTCGGATACCGCGACGTGAAATCGCTTCTCTGGCCCGTTGAATAGGAGTGCGGCAAGCCGGCTGGGCCGCACACGTACCTAATCCGTCATGGCCATGGCGCGCAGGGCGAGACGCTCGCGCGCAGAGAGCTTCTCGGTTGCGCTCTTGAGCTGGCCGCAGGCGGCAAGGATATCGCGGCCGCGCGGCGTGCGTACCGGCGAGGCATAGCCGGCGTTGAAGATGATCTCGGAGAATTTCTCGATCTGCTCCCAGTCCGAGCATTTGTATCTCGTCCCGGGCCAGGGATTGAATGGAATGAGGTTGATCTTGGCCGGGATCCCCTGCAGCAGCTGTACCAGCGCCTTGGCGTCGCGCGCTGAGTCGTTCACGCCCTTGAGCATCACGTACTCGAAAGTGATGCGCCTGGCGTTGGACAGGCCGGGATAGCGGCGGCACGCTTCCAGCAGCTCTGCGATTGGATATTTCCTGTTGAGCGGGACGAGCTCGTCCCGCAGCGCATCGCCGACCGCGTGCAGCGAGACCGCGAGCATGCAGCCGATCTCCGTGCCGGCACGCGCGATGTTCGGCACCACCCCGGAGGTGGAGAGCGTGATGCGCCGCTTGGAAATCGCAATTCCGTCCCCGTCGGCGGCGATCAGCAGGGCATCGCGCACCGCTTCGAAATTATAAAGCGGCTCGCCCATGCCCATCATCACGATATTGGACACAAGCCGCGCGCTGCCGCCCTTGTCCTTGGGCTTGGCCCAATCGGCAAGCCGGTCGCGCGCCACCATGATCTGGCCGACGATCTCGCCCGCGGTGAGATTGCGCACGAGGCGCTGCGTCCCGGTGTGGCAGAAGGAGCAATTGAGCGTGCAGCCGACCTGGCTGGAAAGGCACAGCGTGCCACGGTCGTGCTCGGGGATGTAGACGCACTCGACCTCGTGCGGCGCCTCGCCGGGGTGCTCGCCCGGCAGCCGCAGCAGCCATTTGCGCGTGCCGTCGACCGAAGTCTGCTCGGCAACTACCTGCGGCCGCTCAAGCGTGAAATGGGCCTCGAGCAGCGCGCGCAGCTCCTTCGACACGCTGGTCATCTGATCGAATGCGCCTGCCCCGCGCACGTAGAGCCAGTGCCAGAGCTGCTGCACGCGCATCCTGCGCTGCACCGGCGGCACGCCAACGGACGCGAGCGCTTCAGCGAGCGCATGGCGCGACAATCCGACCAGCGAGGGCTTGTGCGGGGCCACATAGCGCTCGAGCGGCGTCTTCTCGACGAACCCCTTCATCGCCAGGCGGGGCGGCGAGGCTGCTGTATCGGTCATCGGTGGCGGATCGGTCATGGCCCTGGGTCAGCCGGCTATCCGGGAAAGATAGGAGGCAAGCACCGTTCGGGAAAGGGCAGGAGCAGCGGGGCTACCGTTTCGATTTGAGCTGCTCGATCAGCGCCATGGCAGCTGCTGGGGCGCGCATCTTTGCGCCGGCGATCATGTAGATGAACACATCGCGTTTTTTCTTTGCAGGCGGTTTGGCGATGGCCGGGAGGTCAGTGGTGCCGCCGTCCGCAAACGCCTGCGACCGCTTCGCCCAGAGATCGAGCTCGGAGGCGCTGTAGCCTGTCTCCACCGCATCCGACGTTCTCTCCAGGCGCATATAGACGACGTCGCCGGTCACGTCGGCGATCAAGGCATGCTTGTCGGACTGAACGAGCGCGATCGCAACGGAGTGCTTGCGCGCCATCTCGATGAACGCGGCATCGCGAAAGCTCGCGTGCCTCACCTCGATGACGTTGGCAATCGCGGTGCCTTCCACTCGCCGCGGCAGCAGCGCGAGGAAGGCCGCCACGTCATCGGCAGCGAATTTCTTCGCGGGATGCAGTTGCCACAGAATGGGCCCGAGCTTCCGGCCCAGCTCGAGCACCCCGCTAGCAAAGAAGCGCTCGATCGATTCACCCGCCTCGGCGAGCACGCGGCGATGGGTAGCGGCACGCGGCGCCTTGAGCGAGAACACAAAGTCGTCGGGGGTCTCGGCCGCCCATTTGCGAAAGCTCGTCGGCGACTGCGTGCGATAGAACGTGCCGTTGATCTCGATCGTGGTCAGCTTGCGGCTTGCATATTCGAGCTCGCGCGCCTGTGGCAGGTCCGGCGGATAGAACGTGCCGCGCCATGGCTTGAACACCCAGCCGCCGATGCCGACGCGGATCATGGTCGTGTCCTGAAAGTGCTTTGCAGCCGACTGTACAGCAGCGCTGTAAGCCGGGAAATCTGGCCACAACGCTCACAATCAATAGGTGAGGGTTACGACGACGGCGTCGACATAGGTGCCCGGCGATGGCGTCGACTGCGCGGCCACCCGGCCATAGACGGTCAGCGCCTGCCCGGCTCCGCTTCCGGTCCCGCCTACCGTGTTGAGGCCGGACGTGCCTCCCCAGGGCTGGCTGCGCGCCGCATTCTGATAAAGCCCATAGGTGATGGTCTCGCCGCCCTTCGACATCTTGCGCTGGGTCGGATCGCTCGCCCCTGCGTTCCCGCCACTGAGTGCGACCGTGTAGGGCGTTGCGTTCGTGCACTGCACGCTTACGCTTCCGGTGGCATCCACGTTCGAGCTGATGGCACCGGAGGAGCCGAAATTCACACCGGTTGCGGACACGGTGCAATTCGGCAGCACGGTCGCCGTCCACACGGTGCTCCCGGCGCTCGTTGAGCCGTTGCCGGTCGGGCAGGGGTCGCTTCCCAGGTAGCCATACCGGATGCCCGGAGAGGCGTTGGCCCAAGTGTACGTGAGTGCTGCAGCAGCCTGCTGGTTGGGGAGCACCCGCGCATAGACGGTGAACGTCTTGCTTACGCTGCTGCTGCCGCCGAAAGGCACATCCTGTGTCACGCCGCCGGTGCCGTAGGCCGCAACCACCGCTCCCCACGAGCCCCAAACCTGCGTGCGCGCAGGGTCGGCATAGAATTCATGATCCAGATATTTCGCGCCGTTGCTCAATGCCCGCCTGCCCGCATCTGTGGGGCTGCCGGCGCCCATCTCAATGCAGAGCCGGATCGTCTTGTTCTTGCTTCCCTGGCAAGTGACCGTGAACGTCGTGCTCGAATCGCTCGGCGCTCCCGAGAGCACGTCGACATTGCCGTATGATCCCGATGCGTTTGTGACGGTGCAGGTTTCCGCCCGGGCAGCGGGTACCATCGCCAGGGCTGCAAACAGAAGCGGGCACACAACCAGCGTGTGCGCCCTCAACTGGACGCGGGTAGAGCAGTGATCGAGGGGTCTACCTACCGGCATGAATCGACGCAGTCGCTTCCAGCGGCCCGCCATCGCTTTGCGCCGAAACTGCCGCCGCTCCGCCAGTGGCAAAGCCGCCCGCCGGCACGGTCCACTCCGCAGTGGAGTTGCCCAGCACATAGCCCACCAGCCCCTTGCCGAATGACACGGTCTTACCCTTCGCATCGCGGATATTGAGCGAGGCGATCCGGATGCGGCGCTCACCGCTGTTCAGCGCCGTGACCTTGATCCTGTTGCCGCTCACGGCCACCGTCCACGCCACCGCTGGATCGCGACGCGCGGATGCGCCGAAGAAGACGGGGATGGAGTAGCGCATGAGCAGGTTGACCGTGTTGCCGTGCTGTTGGGCTGGCGCAGGCAGCTGGTCGATGAGCACGCGGTAGCTTTCCTCGCCGCTAACCGGGCGCTTGGTCACGCGCACGATGCGGGCGACATAGTTCGTTTTCGGCGCCATGGTCATGGCCGGCGGGCTTGCCACCACATCCTCGGTGGGCTCGAGCTTCTCCTTGCCATCGACCTGCGACCACCGGAACAGGCGAATTTGCACATTGATCGGCGCCGTACCCTCATTGCGCAGGGTCACGGTCGATGCCGCGCCTGGCGCGGCGACGTCGATCAGCACGGGCTCGACCTGCAGCGTGCCGGCGCGCGACACCACTTGCGCCGCCAGAAGGAGCGCCCCCGCACAAAAAAATCTCACGATAAATCGCACGCCAGATGATGGTCGCATCGTTCCCCCGATCCTGCTGATTCAATCCCCAATCGGCCGACGCAAGACGCGTCGCAACCGCCCGGCGTTCTTGTTCCCCAAAGGACGATAAGGCTGCCCTCACATCGACACTGATGAGTCTAGTGCAAGTGCGTCAGCTGTAGCGCGCCGCGATGCGCGGCAAGTGTCAGATATACCCCGACGCGAAAAGAGTTCATTCACCATACCACGAAGAAAGGCGCGGCCCGATTTGACGAACGGTTCTGACCACCCCCGAAGTCAACATCGTGCCTGCGACCCTCGCCGGGCATTATTGCAAGAGCCGAAGCAACGACCGGCCAGCGGCCGAGCGCAGCTCCTTCTCATCGAGCGTACCGTCGTTATCGGGATCGGCGGCCTTGAACCGGCTCTCGACCACCTTGAGGTATTCGTCCTTCGAGAGCGTTCCATCCTTGTCGGGGTCGGCGGCGGTGATCTCGCCCGCGCTCAGGCGGCCTCGCAGCTCACGCCGGTCGAGCGTCCCATCGTGGTCGCGGTCGAGCTTGTCGAATAGCGCCGACGCGGCCTTGCGGGCTTCCTCGAGATCGACGGTGCCGTCCTTGTCGGTATCAAGCGCCTGCATCGCACGGCTGGGTGCTGCAGAGGCAGGCCAGCCGCGGAGCACCGCGCCGACAGTGAATGAATAAAGAAGAGCCATGCGCCGCGTAATCATGTGATGCCTCCTGGCGATCGGAGCAATCTTATAGGCAAATAGGCACCGGGAACATCTGGTTCCCGCCTCACCTGCACACAATCGGAATCACGACCTGTTCACTCGGCCGCGCGGAATACTCGAAGGTGGCACGGCATTGGCGCCCGGCCAGGGTCACAGAGACGCTGTTGCTTGGTGCAAGGCCCTTCACGAAGGCGCGTCCGTCGTAGCCGACCACAAATGCCTCTCCGCCCTCGATCTGCCCCTCTGAACCTGTAGGCACCGGCTGCCCATCCGGTGTGGTCAGCGCCAGGATTGCCGATCCGACATTGCTGCGCACGCCGAAATTCACCCGCACCCCGGCGCGATCGGCGGGCGCAACAATCTCCTCGGTCGTGTGGATATCAGCATCCACTGGCAGGTTCCTGGCATCGATGGTGATCTTGTTTTTCTGGTACGAGTGCAGGCTGGGGATCAGCAGATGCCCGAAGGCATCGGTGAAGCCCACCGAGCGGTTCTCGTGGAACACCTCGACCCCGGGCGCCCCTGCATCGACCACGGCGAACGCATCATCGATGCGGTTTGCAAGGAACACGCCGTTCCCCATGGTGACCACCGCCCCTTCCACCTCGGCGGTCGCGCTCGCGCCATTGCCGTTCTGACGCGCGCCCACCTCCATGCGCGCAAAATCGGACCGATAAGCGATCGATCCGGAGCGGTCAGGCAGTCCACCCTCGCCGTCGTGCACGCGCCAGCCGAAGGAGCCCGGCTGCGGAGCGAGTGGCTTGGCGGCATCGAAAATGGGCCGCGTGCCGTTTTGGTCGCGCGAGACGCCGGCAGACGCCATGGCGGCATCGCCCAGCGGAATCGAAAGGCCGACCATGATGCCGCAGTTTTTGGTGTCGCTGATGTCCTTGAAGGCGGTGGCGAACGCGGTCACGTTGTAGGCAAAGCTGCGCGACCAGGACGCCGAAAGAATATTCGATACCCGGCCGGATGCGTCATTGAGGAGCATGAAGCTTGCGCTGAGCGTCGAAAAATCGAACGGCAGCGGCAGCGCGATGGAGATGCGATCGAGCGCCTTCGCCGGCCGCGCCGCAAGCCAGAGCGGAGTTGTCTGCGCGGCGCCAAGCGGGAACGAAGGATTGGAGAACGAGAGTCCCGCAAGCACGCTCTGGGTGTCGGCGGGGATAGCGGCCTGCAGCCGTGCCGTCGCGGACGCGAGATCATCGTAGGCACCGAAGGTGCGCAGTGAGCTCAGCTGCACGCCCACGCCCAGGACGGCGAACTCGTAGGCTAGATAGCCCTGCAGGCCGGAGGCTCCCGCGAAGCGGCTCGCCGAGAGGGCGCCCGCGAGCACGCCGAAGGAGCCGGTCCGCATGGCGGCGCCGGCGCCTGCATTCCACAGCCCAGCGCCGGCTTCCGCATGCCCCTCCAGCGTCAGCCAGTCGACAACGCCGTAGCGCCCGCTGGCGGAGGTGACAAACTGAGTGGCATAGGTATCCGCGGCCGTCGCATAGGACAACCGCGGCACGCCTGCCTCCACCGAGAAGTCGTAAAGGCCCTACGCGAGCAGCTTGGAGGACACGTAGAACGGCAGATCCGTGACCGTCTCCCGGCCGGACGCATCGTGCAGCACGACGCGTGCCGTTCCAGCACCGGCCACGGCGGGAATATTGGTGATGCGGTAGGGGCCGGCTTCGACCTCCTGTGACGAGGTCCGCACGTTATTGACGAGAACGTCGACGGTTGACGGCACCGCGGCGCTTCCCGACGCCGAAGGCAGCGGCAGGGTGACTAGGTCAGGGCGAAGCCCAAAATTGCGCTGTGCCTGCAGCCCGCCTATGCGGATCGGCCGCGTCCAGGCGAGCCCGCCGGTGATGGCATCGCCCGCGCGATAGCTCGTGAGCGTATCGCGATCGGAATAGGCGAACGTGGTGTCAAGCCGCAGGGCAGCGAACCGGCTGTCGAAGGAGCTGCGCAGGATGCCGGTCTGGCTCAAGGTCCCGAATGGCGAGAAGAGGCGCGCATCGAGCGTCGCCGAGGACCCGTTGAACGCGAGCGAGCGGGGCGACCATTGACCCGATCCTGCCGAGTAGAGCGTGTAATTGAGCACGCCGCCGTAGTCGGTGCGCAGCGGGATTGCGTCTTTCGGCGCCGCCGACCCCGTAATCACCTTGGCGGCGCGCAGCTCATCGACGGCAGTGATGAAAATCTGCTGCCTTGTCTCATCGTAGCGGTAGGAAAGCCCCGTCATCTCGTCGAGCACGAGCATGTCGTCGGGAGAGGCGTTCCCGCGCGGCTGAAGGCCGATCTCCTCGAGCTCGGCCCGCCGGGCGGCGATCTTGTGTCCGACCTGCTGCGAGAATGAGCCGATAAGGTGCGTCGGAGCCTGATTAATGAAGACTTCAAGCTGCAGGTCGCAGACGTCGGCCTCGCCAGCCACGGCGCGCGCAGGCAGATAACCGAGCGCGAGCGCGAGCATCAGCCCGGCAAGCGGGCGGGCCACTCGTATCGGACGAAGCCGCGACATGCATCGTTCCGCACGCACCGGTGGCGGAGGATGCGATCGGTCCGGCGGTCACCGCGAGCCCAGGTCAAGGCCATGCGGCCTGCAGGACTCGCCGGCGTTCCTGGCCTGCCAGGTTGCGCACGGCCGCGTTGCCGCGCGGTGCGCGGCAGCCGCGATCGATGTTTCGCGATATCGGCAGGCAGCCCGCCCGCGACGGCGCTCCGGGTTAAACCTGATCCAGGCCCGCTTCGCCGCCGCAGGCGGTCTCCGTCGGTGAACGCACCCTCACCGGGTGCGATCAGTAAGTGACGGTAACCGTGATGGTGTCGCTATAGGAGGCAGCTGCCGGCGTGGTCTGCGGCGGCACGCGGCCGTACACCGGGTAGCTCTGCGATGCGCCGTTGCCGGTGCCTGCCACGGTGTTGGTGCCGATGGTGTTGCCCCAGATCGAAGTGCGGCCGGCGTCGCTGTAGAGCATGTAGTCGACCGTGGAGGCTCCGCTGGTCATCTTGCGAACGTTGACGCTTGCTCCGTTGCCCTTGCCGGCGTCGAGCCCGATGCTGTACGGCGTGGTGTTGGTGCATTGCACGGCCAGCGTCGAGCTATTGTCGACGTTGGCGGCGAGCACGCCCTGGCTGCCGAAATCAAGCGTCGAAGTGCTGTTGATCACGCAGGACGACGTGACGTTCATCTGAACGGCGAAGGTCGAGTTGATCTGCGTGGCGTTCGACGTGCCAGCGAGCGGCAGCAGCAATAGCGTTGCGAAGGCGAGCTTGAGCTTTGGCCGGCGCACGGCCGGCGTAGAAATGACGAGCATGACAACCCCCCGAAATGTCCTGCGCGCGTCATGCGCAGAACAGGTGATGGAGCTTTCGGGATCGCGCCTCTGCCTGTTTGTTTGCAGTCGGATACGGTCCCGCTCCGATGACACCCTGATACCAGAGGCGATCTAAGATCGACTTAAGCTTTAAGATGAACGCGATGTATATGCATTAAATCCCGCGCCCGGGGCCATGCAGGACGCAGAGCCCGGATATCACCAAATGCGCTATGGCTCATCCGGGCTACTACGGCCGGCCGCACTCAATAAGTAACGGTCACAGTAATGGTGTCGGTGTAGGCGCCGGCTGCGGGCGTTGTCTGCGGCGGCACCCGGCCGTAGACGGTATATCTCCGCGAGGCGCCGTTGCCGACGTCCCCGATTGTATTCGTCCCGATGGTGTTGCCCCATACGGAGGTGCGGCCACTGTCGCTGTAAAGTGAATAATTGATGGTGCTCGACCCAAGAGTCATCCTGCGCACGGCAGCGGTCGCACCGCTGCCGGTGCCGGCGTCGAGCCCGATATTGTAGGGGGTGCCGTTGGTACATTGCACGCGCAGGTGCGTGGTGCTGTCCACATTCGCAATCAGCACCCCGTGATTGCCGAAATTGAGCCTCGAAGCGCGGTTGATCACGCACGAGGACGTCAGCGACAACTGCACTTTGAAGGTAGAGGTTGCCGTCGCTGCATGGGACGGCGGTGCGAGCGGCAGGAAGAACGGTGCCGTGACCGTCATCGTAAATCTGGCGCGGCCGACAATCGACCGCAAGGCCTCATAAATCATAGTCCAGGGCACTGTGGTCGGGAGTACATATGGTCTCGGGCAAATTCGCGTACGTCGCCGAACCCCATCAATAGGTAACGGTAACCGTGATGGTGTCGCTATAGGTTGCGGCCGCCGGCGTTGCTTGCGGCGGCACCCGGCCGTACACGGTGTAGCTCTGCAGGGCGCCGTTGCCGGTGCCCGCGACCGTATTGGTTCCGACCGTGTTACCCCATACCGTGGTGCGACCGCTATCGCGGTAGAGTGAGTAGTTGATGGTGCTCGCTCCGTTGGTCATCTTGCGCACCGCGACGGTCGCCCCGGTTCCCAGCCCGGCGTCCAGCCCGATGTTGTAGGGCGTGGTGCTGGTGCATTGGACCTGCAGCGTGGACGCGTTGTCGACATTGGCGACAAGGACGCCCTGACTGCCGAAATTGAGCGTCGAGGCGCTGTTGATCACACACGAGGACGTGAGCGTCATTTGCACCGTAAAGGTCGATGTTGTCGTGGCCGCATTGGACGAGTGAGCGAGCGGCAGGAACAACAGCGCAACAGAGGCGACCTTGAGCTCGGGCCGCCTGAAACTCGACCGCAACGCATTATACATCATACCCCCCGGGGTCTGTCGCCGGGTGACGTGGGGGTGGTGCTCCGATCGGACGCCCGCCCGTCTCCGGCCACGATCAATAGGTAACAGTCACCGTGATGGTGTCGGTGTAGGTCGCGGCGGCCGGCGTGGTCTGCGGGGGCACGCGGCCATACACGGTATAGCTCTGCGAGGCGCCGTTGCCGGTGCCCGTGATCGTGTTGGTTCCAACCGTGTTGCCCCACACCGTGGTGCGGCCGCTGTCGCTGTAAAGCGAATAGTTGATGGTGTTTCCCCCGCTGGTCATCTTGCGCACGGCCACCGTGGCGCCGGTGCCCAGGCCGGCATCAAGCCCGATATTGTAGGGCGTCGTGTTGGTGCATTGGACTTGCAGGGTCGAGGTGTTGTCGACATTGGCGACAAGCACGCCCTGGTTGCCGAAGTTTAGTGTCGATGCGCTGTTGATCACGCATGACGAGGTCACCGTCATCTGCACGGTGAATGTTGATGTTGCCGTGGCGGCATGGGCAACACTACCGAGTGCCTGGGCCAGCAGCGCCGCGAGGCTGAGCAACGCGCCGCGGCGAACAACAGACTTCAGCATGAACGACATGATCCCCCGCAAAGATTTGTAAACATGGTGCACGAAGCAAGTGCCTAATAGCTGCAAATAATCTAAAATCGGCTTAACCTCCGACCCGGCACGATGATCAGTGGGCGGCGCCTGTTGTCAGTTTTTTCCTGACAGGCTGTCGATCATCGGTCGCTCAACCAGGCCCGCTGTGCGCGCGGCGCTGGCGCCGTTCTTGCTGCTGCCGTATCGGGGCAGCTGCCGTCTTCCACACTCGCGACAAGTTGCTCCAAAGCCGGAAACGCCTGCCCCAAATCAGGACGTTACAGGAGAGCATGCATGTCGAGGTGTGCCTTTCTCGCGCTGTGCCTGCTGTGGCCCTCGGCGGTTTGCGCCGGACAGGCGAACGCGCAATTCCGGGTCGGCATCAGGATTACGGGAAAGCCCGCCCCAACCGTAGCGGCCTCGCCGGATGCACCTGCAGCGGTAGCACCGGCGGTCAGACGCAGGCCATCCTTCACTCATATCGATCATTCCGCACGCGCGCGGGCATGCGCAACGAGATATTTCAGCTCGATCTTTTCAGTCCGAACCTACTACGTGAGCGGTGACGGACGTCTGCATCCCTGCCCGTGACGGCTCAAACGTCCGACAGCCAGCCCTGCGCGGATGCGTAGCGCACGAGCTCGGCTCGGGTTTTGAGCCCGAGCTTCTCGACGCCGCGCGACTTGTAGGTCTCGACCGATTTCACGCCGACATCGAGCTGGCGTGCAATCTCCTTGTTGGTATATCCAAGCGCCACCAGCCTGAGCACGTCGCCCTCGCGGTCGGTCAGATCCGGCAAGCGGCCGCTTCTTGATCCACTGCCTTGCCTGGGCGTGGAATCGAACAGCCGATTGGCGATGACCGGGTCCACATAGAGTCCGCCGGTAACGACGGCGCGGATCGCCTGCACCAGGCCTTCTGCCGCCGACCGTTTAAGGACGTAGCCCCGTACCCCGGCCTCGATTGCCTGTCGCAGATAAGCGCGATCCTCGTGCAGCGTCAGGATCAAGATCTTAAGGGAACCGAGCTCGTGTAAGAGCCGGCGGCTGAGCGCGATGCCGTTGAGCTCGGGCATGGTAATGTCGAGGACGGCCACATCAGGGCTCTTCTCGCGGATCATCCTGAGCGCTTCCGCGCCGGAGGATGCCTCGCCCACGAGCTCGAGATCGCTCTCTGCCGCGATCAAGCTGCGCAATCCGTTCAGCACAATGGGGTGATCGTCGGCGAGGACAATCCTTGTTGTCGCCTTCACGCCGTCACCCCTTAGGCCGGAGAGGGATGCAGGCAGCTAGCATCGATCGGGTCCACTCGATCGCACACGGGGGCGCTCCGGCAGTGATCATGATCGTCACAGCTGGCGTCGGATCGAGTCCGATCTCCACGGAAGTTACTTGCGACCTGAGGTGATGACGCCGGAACGAATCGAGAGACTGTATGACTGTACCATAACCGCGAGACAAGAAGCCCCGGCATCGCTACCGGGGCTTCCCGTACTTGTGCTTCAGGCTTCAGACAATAACCCGAAGCATCGCTGGCATATCCGCACCGGATTGCAAAAGCGTGAGGGTGTCAGGAAAACCCTGACGGCGCATTGCCGGGCAGGGGGCATTAGAGCTTCGCCGAAGGAATGAGCGCTGTGAATCCGACGAACGGCGCTAGTGTGGCGGTTCAGAAGTCCGCATCATTCTTGCAGCGAGTGCGAGATGCGGACTTCTGAACCAAAGCCACACTAGATCAATAAGTTGCTGGTGTCCTGCGATTCCGAAGTTCGCACACGAGAGTGCCGCACAATGAGGCGAACTTCGGAATCGGGACACTAGCCGCTGAACAGCTCGCCCGCGGCTTATCGGCACTCCTGCGTAAGCTTGTCGAGCGCCTGGGGAAGCCCTTTGAGCGAATATTCGTCAATGGACTGGGTGCCGCGGCCGGACGTGCCCTTCACGGTGAGGTCCGCGCCTTTGCGCATGGCATCCACCATGCGCGTCTCCTCGGCGACATTCTTGATCCACGCCCCGTCGTTCTGGGTATACATGGCGAACTTCACGCCACCGATCTCAGCGGTCGCGTCCGAGCTGCTCTTGAAGGGATAACCGATCACCACCGAGACCTCGTTCCTGACATTGTCGGCGGGCCGGGTGGAGATGAATACATAAGACTGATCGCGCGGGCGCCCGGCGGGCTCGGTCTTCGACGCCTTCGGCTTGGCGATGGCAAAACATATTTTCTTTCCGCCCGGGGAGGCGGTATAGGCACCCCAGTCGCCGTATTGCCCGAGCAGGTTGGGTTGCGTCTCGCTTCCGGGGGCGCTTGGAGCAGGCCGCACGGCGGCGGTCTTGGGTGCGGCAGGTTTGGGAGCCGCGGCGGCGGGCGGCTGCTGGGCGCCAGGGGGCTGTTGCGCAAAGGACGCCGAAGCCAACACCACGGCGAGCGTGATACCGCCTGCTGCGGTTCGAAGGGCGTTCATCGGCCGATCTCCGTGATGCGGACAGGAAGCGGCGACATGCGCCAATACTCTGGGAAAATCCGGCAATGTGAAGGCGACGGGAGATGAAAGCGATACTTTGCCAGCGGTTCGGTTCGCCCGATAACCTCGTGCTCGCCGATATTGCCGATCCGGTCGCCGGACCGGGCGAGGTGGTCGCGCGGGTCGCGGCGGTCGGGCTCAATTTCTTCGATACGCTGATCATCGCCGGCAAGTACCAGACCAAGCCGGCATTTCCGTTCTCGCCGGGGGGCGAGTTCGCCGGCGTGGTCGAAAGCATCGGCCCCGGCGTTGCCGCCTTTACGCCTGGCGACCGCGTCATGGGCTACACCAATTTCAATGCCGCGCGCGAGCGCCTCGCGGTGCAGGCGGATCACATCGTGAAGATCCCCGCCGAGCTCGACTTCGATCGCGCCGCCGCACTGACCATCATCTATGGCACCGCCTATCATGCGCTTGCCCATCGCGCCGCCTTGGCAGCTGGCGAGACGCTGGTGGTGCTCGGCGCCGCGGGGGGTGTGGGGCTGGCTGCGGTCGAGATCGGATGTCTCATGGGCGGGCGCGTCATCGCCTGCGCCTCGCGCCCCGAGAAGCTCGCCTTCGCCCGCGCGCATGGCGCCCACGAGGGGGTCGATTACGCGACCGCGGACTTGCGCGATGCGCTCAAGCGCTTGGGCGGCGAGCACGGCATCGATGTCGTGTTCGATCCGGTCGGCGGACGCTATAGCGAGGCGGCATTGCGCTCGCTGGCCTGGAAGGGTCGCCACCTCGTCGTCGGGTTTGCCGCCGGCGAGATACCCAGGGTCCCGCTCAATCTGGTGCTGCTGAAGGGCTGCGCCGTGCTGGGCGTGTTCTGGGGCGCCTGGGTGCGGCACGAGAACGCGCAGTACAAGGAGGCGCTAGGCAAGCTCGCGCGATGGTGCGCCCAGGGCAAGCTCTCCTGTCACATCCAGGAGTTCTATGCGCTGGCCGAGACGCCCAAGGCATTGCGCGCCCTTTCCGACCGCAGCGTGATGGGCAAGCTGGTGGTGCACCCGGGGGTGTAAGCAATTCACAGCTTTGACAAAGTAGCGCCCGGTAGCTACCTTCCCAAGATGCGTGCCGTTGGCTTGAAAACGCTCAAAAACCGGCTCAGCGAATACGTTCGCCTGGTCGCCAACGGCGAAACCGTGCTGGTCACCGACCGCGATCGTGTCGTGGCAGAGCTGGTGCCGCCGCGCTCGGGTCGGGCCGAGCATCTGGCGGATGCGATGCTCGCGGAAGCGGTGCGCCAGGGATGGGTCACCCCACCTGGCCTTGGCGGCTCCGGCATGCCACCACGTAAAGCGGTGGCGGCTTTCCGGACGCTCATGGAGGAATTGCGCCACGACCGGGACGGTCGATGATTTATCTCGATACCTCGGTCGCCCTGGCCCATCTCCTGGCCGAAGATCGCTCTCCACCCGAAGGCTTATGGCAAGAACAGCTGATCGCGAGCCGTCTACTCGAATACGAGCTCTGGAATCGCATTCACGCTCGTGGATTGGGCCGCTCGCATGGCGAGGAGACCAGATTACTGATCGGTCGTGTCGCGTTGATCGAGCTGGCCCCGGTGGTTCTCGCACGTGCCTTGGAGCCGTTTCCGGTTCCGTTGCGCACGCTTGATGCGCTGCACGTGGCATCACTCGAGTTTCTGCGTGACCGTGGCCAGAGCATCGAGCTGGCGAGCTATGACGAGCAGATGCTTGCTGCGGCCCGGGCGCTCCGGATTCCGCTGTTCGAGTGTCCCTGAAGCGGACAGTCCTTTATTTGTTGCCGCGCGTCATCTGGTCCAGCGCTGCGCGCGCTGCAATGCGGTGCTCCGGACGCATATGCGCCCCAACCATCCGGATGGCGGTAATCAGAATGGCCGCATCGTCGGTAAACCCGACCAGCGGCAGGAAATCAGGGATAAAGTCGAACGGCAGGACGAAATAGGCGAGCGCGCCAAGAAGCGCGGCCTTGACCTGCAGCGGGGTTCTCCGATCGAAGGCGCAATAATACGCGGCGAGCAGATCCTCGGCGAATGGCAGGCCCGCGGCCACCCGCTTGGCCTTGGTCCAGAACTCGCGTTGCACACGCTCTTCATTGCCGCCGGCACCCCACGCCGCGGTTCCACCGAAAGCCATCAACCTTCTCCATCCTGGGCTTAAGAGAGCCGGCGCTTAGATGGTCCGTGCGGAGCCACCGTGCAAGTGCAGGCTGCTCTTCCATATGCTGTAGGGACGGGGCATAGCGCGTCGCAGACGCGCGTAAACGCGCTAATGCCTCGCCCTACGAACCTTGAACCAGGCGGTTCATCTCCCCTGCAAGCTTGAGGTCGCGCTCGGTCACCCCACCGGCGTCGTGGGTGGCGAGCGTCACTTCGACCCTGTTATAGACGTTGAACCATTCCGGATGGTGATCGAGCTTCTCGGCAACGAGCGCGGCGCGCGCCATGAAGCCGAACGCCTCGTTGAAATCCCTGAACGTGAATTTCCGGGTAATTGCGTCGCGGCCTTCGACCTCGCTCCAGCCCGTCAGCTTGGCGAGTGCCGCCGCGCGGGCGGCGCCGGTGAGTTTTTCGGCCATGGCACCCTCGTCGTTGCTGTTGCATGCGCCAGGGCAGTTGTAGCACTTCTAGGTACGGGTGTGAGCGTGGACATGAGCGACAAGACACTGACCGGCGTGAAAGCCTGCGTCTTCGACGCCTATGGGACCCTGTTCGATTTTGCCTCGGCGGCAAGGGGCTGCGCCGACGTGCTCGGCGAGGACGCCGACAGGCTCACCGCGCTCTGGCGTGACAAGCAGCTGCAATATACCTGGTTGCGCGCGCTGCAGGGACGGCACGCGGATTTCTGGCAGGTGACTGGTGATGCGCTCGACTTCGCGCTCGCTACGCTGCGCGTCGATAAGCCTGGGCTGCGGCAGCGGCTGATCAATCTCTACCTCACGCTCGATGCGTTCCCGGAAGTGCCGGATGTGCTGGAGCGGCTCAAGAAGGCCGGCCTGCGCACCGCGATCCTGTCGAACGGCTCGCCCGCGATGCTCGAAAGCGCGGTGAAGGCGGCGGGCCTCGCGGGCCTGCTCCATGCCGTCCTCTCGGTCGAGGCCGTCGGCGTCTACAAGCCGCATCCCAAAGTCTATCAGCTTGCCGTAGATGAGCTTGCGGTTCCGGCCGCGGCAATCGCGTTCCAGTCGTCCAATGCCTGGGATGCCTATGCCGCCTCCGCATTCGGAATGCGGGTCGTGTGGTGCAATCGCTATGGGCAAGAGCCCGAGCGGCTGCCCGGCGCTCCCGATCGCACCGTAAGGTCGCTGGGGGAGCTGCCGGAGCTGGTCGGAGCTACGTGAGGGGAATGCGCGATGGCCGGCATGCATGATCTCGGCAAGACGCGTGCACGCAGCATGAGATGGTCGCGTCGGCGGCTCCTCGGGGGTGCTGCCGCGCTCGCGGGAGCGATCGGTGCTCCCCTCGTGCTGCGCAGCGGCGCGGCGCGTGCCGACTTTCCCGAGCGTCCCGTCAGGATTGTCGTCGCCAACTCGCCGGGCGGTCCCTCCGACATCGTTGCCCGCCTGCTGGCGGCAGCGTTGCAGCAGGCGCTCG
>Ga0306925_10000804_pt1 | contig 24072 bp, 16 predicted proteins | sample flu12Cox44000176_FD_203755 | JGI IMG/M metagenome (GOLD analysis project Ga0306925, IMG submission 203755) | Lab enrichment of tropical soil microbial communities from Luquillo Experimental Forest, Puerto Rico - flux8day.12C.oxic.44.000.176 (v2)... | ecosystem: Environmental > Terrestrial >... | reverse complement strand
GCCGCGCGCGAGACCCTGCGCTCAATCGAGGAGTCGGTGCTGCTCAGTGCCGCCACCGCCTACATGAACCTCCTGCGCGACGCAGCGATTCTCGATCTGCAGCGCAGCAACGTGAACGTGCTCGAAGTCACGCTGCGCCAGACGCGCGACCGGTTTGCTGCGGGAGAGGTCACCCGCACCGACGTAGCGCAGGCGGAAGCCAGCCTTGCCTCCGGCCGCTCGCAACTCGCGCAGGCCGAATCGAACTACATCACCTCGCGCGCCAATTACCGCCAGATTGTCTGCGTCGAGCCGCCCGCGCGCGTTGCACCCTCCAACGTGGTGGACCGCTTCTTTCCGCGCACGGTCGATGCAGCGGTGGCGCGCGGCCGCAGCGAGAATCCAAACGTCACCACGGCGATGTACAACGTCGATGTCGCCGCCCTGCAGGTCAAGGTTGCCGAAGGGTCGCTCTATCCGACGCTCGCGGCGGTGGGCAATGTGGCGAAAAGCTGGGGCGGCACCGCAAACCAGCTGTCATCGGTCGAGTCGCTCGGGGCCTCGGCCGCTGCTCAGCTCACGGTCCCGGTCTACCAGGGCGGGTCCGAATACGCCGCCATCCGGCAGGCCAAGGAAACGCTGGGACAGCAAAGGCTCGGCCTTGAGCTTGCCCGCGACCAGGTGCAGTCGCTGGTAATCCAGAGCTGGGGCCAGAACGAGGCGGCCAAGGCGCAGATCAACGCAACCACCGCGCAGGTAACGGCCGCCGAAGTTGCGCTTAATGGGGTGCGCGAGGAGGCGCGCGTTGGCCAGCGTACCACCCTCGACGTGCTCAACGCCCAGCAGGCGCTGGTCAATGCCCGGGTGTCCCTGGTCACGGCGCAGCATGACCGGGTCGTGGCCTCTTATTCTGTTCTGTCGGCGGTCGGCGGCCTCTCGCCGCAGATCCTGGGCCTGCGAACCGAGATCTACGATCCGATGGTGCACTATCAGCAGGTTCGCGATGCCTGGGGCGGCGTGCGCATTCCGGATGGGCGCTGAGGAGGCGGGCGCTCGCCCTCTGCGCTGTTTTATTTCCCCTGTGCGTTCCGACATGCCATACTGATTCCACTCCCGCGGCTAGCTTGTTTGATGATTCGTGGCGTCGCGAGCACGCCGGCGGGAGCGGGGGAAACAGGGTCGATGACGCAGCCTGCAAAAGGTCACGAGCCCTCGATGGAGGAGATTCTCGCCTCCATTCGCAGGATCATTGCCGACGAGCCGGGCAATAACTTGCGCAACGAGGCGGTGCGCGATGAGGCTGCGCGCGACCGAAGCTGGCGCCACGAAAGCCTGCGCAGCGAAAGCCCGCGCAGCGAAAGCGCGCACCGTGAGAGCCCGCGCAGCGAGGGCCTGCGCCTTGACGCCCCGCGCACTGTGATTCCGCACGGCGACGACGCGCGCCGGGAACCCACGAGGGATAATCCGTCAAGCGAGGGTTTGCCGCACGCGAGCCCGATCGGGTCGATGGAGTTGCGCGAAGAGGCGTGCTTGCCGCGCTCGGATGCCCCGGCCCAGCCGTTTGGGCGAAATGCTGCGCCGGCTTTATCGGCTGTTCCGAAGGAGAGCCCCGAATCACCGCCTTCGGGTCCATCCCGGCACGAGGGGTTTTCCAGCCCACAGCCCGCCACCGCGCAGGAGGAGATCGACCAGATCATGGCGATGCTCCATACCGGCCCGCGCGCCGCGTCGGCGGTCGTCGACGAGGACGCAGACGAAATTGTCGAATTCAGCGAGCAGGACAGGGCGGCGGCAGAAGCACTGCCCGCAGCCGAATTCGCTGCACCGGATGCGCACGCCGAGGCACTCTACGAGGAAGAGCAGGAAGAAGAGGGGGAGGAACGGGCAGCACTGCAACGTGAGCAGCAGGAGCAGGCGGTCGCGGCGCAAGCGGCCGAGGTCGAGCCGGCCGGAGAGCCAGAACCAATGCCGGTGGTGAAGGCTGCCGTACCCGAGCCGTATCGTCCCGACTACGAGCAGGTGCGCCTCCCGGTCCGAGAACAGACCATCGTCCCGCCCCCTGAGCACGTCCGCGATTCCGACCGCCATCGCGGCCTCGGCGCCGCCCCCGAGCAGAGGTTGGTCTCGGCTGCGACAAGCGCCGCCGTGGATTCTGCCTTCAACACGCTCGCGCAGACGGTGCTTGTGCAAAATGGCCGCACGCTGGAAGATTTGGTCCGCGAGATGCTGCGGCCCATGCTGAAGACTTGGCTCGACGACAATCTTCCGAGTCTGGTCGAGCGCCTGGTGCGCGCTGAGATTGACCGCGTCTCGCGCGGCCGCGGATAAAGGCCCCCCGGGCTGAAGCGCACGTCGACCGGTGCAGACCGGGGGACGGATCCGCTCACAATCTTTCTTCGTCCAGGGGGAAACGCATCGGATCCCCCTTTTTTTGCATTGCACAATTCGTTGGCATCCATGTCCTGCAGATGGGCGGCATGAATCGTCCCTGCGTCGCCATTCATCGACGATCGGCTTGAAATCAAAAAAGTTTTTGCCGCGCAGCGGCTTGGCACAGTTCTTGAAACTCCGCACGCAGAATAAGCCAACGCGCGTGCTTTCCGGGCTTGCCCCAACCCGCTGCTGCCGCCTGAGGAGAAATGAATGGACTACGTAAAGCCGGCCGATGTCGCGACGGCCATGCTCGAGACCGGACGGCGAAAGCTCACGCTCGCTCCTTTCGATTTGCTCGTCAGGGGCATGCTTGCCGGCGCACTCCTGGGTGTTGCCACCAGCCTCGCATTCACGGGCGCGGTTTCAACCGGCCAGCCGCTGGTCGGCGCGCTCATCTTCCCGGTTGGCCTGATCATCATTGTGCTGCTCGGACTTGAACTGGTCACCGGCAGTTTTGCGCTCCTGCCGCTGCCGTGGCTCGGCCGGGAAGCCAGCGGCGCTGCGGTCGTGACCAACTGGACCTGGGTGTTCGTCGCCAACCTGATCGGCAGCATCCTCTACGGTGCGCTGCTGGCCGTTGCGCTGACCAACATGGGCAAGGTCGAGCCAACCGGCGTGGCCGCGCGCATCATCGCCATCGCCGAGGCAAAGACCACTGCCTACGCCGCGTTCGGCGCGGCCGGCTTGGTGACCGCGTTTGTCAAGGGCATCCTGTGCAACTGGATGGTTTGCCTCGCGGTCGTGCTCGCGATGGGCACGAGCTCGACCATCGGGAAGATAGCCACCGCCTGGATGCCCATCTTCATCTTCTTTGCGCAGGGATTCGAGCATGCCGTCGTCAACATGTTCATCATCCCGACCGGCATGATCCTTGGCGCCAAGGTCACCTTCGCCGACTGGTGGCTGTGGAATCAGATCCCGGTGACGCTGGGAAATATCGTCGGCGGCTTCGTGTTCACCGGGCTTGCCATCTATCTGACCTACAAGCCGCGGCCGGCGGCACGGGCCGCGCCGATGTCACTGCCCACGCAGGTGCCGGCCGAGTAGGCAGCGGGGGAGACGGCGATCTTCATGTCGGAGGCAGGCTCAGAGGCTGGCACAAAACCGGCCGGCGATTTTGAACCCGAGCAGAAGCGGTTCCTCGAAGGCTTCATGTCGGGGTTGCAGGTCGCGCGCACTGCACGCGGGGCGGCGCCCGGCACGAGTGCCGGAGCCGCGGGCGCAGCAGTGCCCGAGCCGATCGGGCCGGACGCAGCCCATCTGCGTGCGCAGGACCGTTTCATCAAGCAGGGCAAGAAGCTTTCCGATCCGGAAAAGTTCAAGCGCGAGCTGCACCCGTTCGATGGTTATGAGCGTCTCAAGGAGCAGGCCGCCGCCAACACGCCCCCCAAGGCCGACGACAATTTCCGCTGGCGCTTTTACGGCTTGTTCTACTGCGCCCCCAACCAGAACGCCTACATGTGCCGCCTGCGGATGCCCAACGGCATCCTCAGGCACTGGCAATTCGCCGGCGTCGGCGACCTCGCCGAGCGCTATGCCGGAGGCTATGTCCATGTAACGACGCGCGCCAACCTTCAGATGCGCGAGGTCGAGCCCAAGAACGCGGTCGCGATGATCGAGGCGATCCAGGACCTGGGACTCTGCTCGCGCGGGTCCGGCGCGGACAATATACGCAACGTCACCGGCACGCCCACCGCCGGCATCGACCCGCAGGAGCTGATCGACACGCGTCCCTGCGCGCGCGAATGGCACTTTCACATTCTCAACGACCGTTCCCTTTACGGCATCCCGCGCAAGTTCAATGTCGGCTTCGACGGCGCCGGCGTCATTCCCGTGCTCGAAGATACCAACGACATCGGCTTTCAGGCCGTCGAGGTCAAAGACGGCTTCAGCGTTGAGCCGGGGGTGTGGTTTCGGCTCCTGCTCGGCGGCATCACCGGACACAAGGACTTCGCGCGCGAGACCGGCGTGGCCGTCAAGCCGAGCCAGGCGACCAGGGTCGCCGATGCCGTGGTGCGTGTGTTCATCGACCACGGCGACCGCACCGACCGCGCCAAGGCGCGTCTGAAATACGTGCTCGATGCCTGGGGGATCGACCGGTTCCTCTCTGCAACGGAGGAGAAGCTCGGCGGCAAGCTTGTTCGGGTGCCGCTGGAGGCGATGAGATCACGGCCGGCTTTCGACCGTGCTGCCCATGTCGGCGTGCATCCGCAGAAGCAGCCCGGTCTGCACTGGATCGGCGTTGCGCTTCCCCTCGGCAGGCTCGCGCCGGGGCAGATGCGCGCACTGGCCGCGCTCGCCAACGACTTGGGCGACGGCGACATCCGGCTCACCGTCTGGCAGAACCTGCTCCTCTCAGGCGTTCCGACCGAGCGCGTCGAGGAGGCTACGGCGGCGATCGATGCGCTTGGGCTCTCGACCAGGGCGACATCGATCCGCGCGGGCCTCATCGCCTGCACCGGCAATGCCGGCTGCCGGCTCGCGCTTTCCAACACCAAGCGCCACGCGCAGGAGATTGCCGAGTGGTGCGAGGCGCGCGTTGACGTCGACAGCCCGGTGAACATCCACCTCACGGGTTGTCCGAACTCCTGCGCCCAGCACTATGTCGGCGATATCGGGCTCCTTGGTGCGCGCGTGCAGGTGTCGGAGGAGGGCGACACCGTCGAGGGTTACCACGTCCATGTCGGCGGCGGCTTCGGACCCGATGCGGGCATTGCTCGCGAGATCTACCGCGACGTCAAAGCGGAGGATGCACCGAGAACGATCGAGCGCATGCTCAGGGCCTACCTTGCGCACCGCGCCGGCAGAGAAGAGCCGTTCTTCGCGTTCACCCGCCGCCACGAGCTCGATGCGCTCAAGGCGATGTTCGAGCAGGAGGAGGAGTAGCCGCAGCTTCCTTGACCTCCGCAGCCGCCCGCCGCTACGCTTGCGCTAATGCAGCTTTACTGCCTGACCGCGCAAGCAAATAGGGTACGGTCATGCTCGATTGGAATGAGTGTGCCGCGGTTGAACGCATCGCGGGAAAAGTCGGCGGCGAATGGCTGTTCAAGGGCACGCGCGTACCCGTCAAGGCTCTATTCGAGAATCTTGAAAGCGGCGCCGGGATTGATGATTTCTTGACTTGGTTCCAGGGCGTGACCCGTGATCAAGTGGAGCTCGTGCTACGGCACGCGGAGCGCAGCTTGGCAGTGACCTGAAGCCAGACAGCATTCGCCATTCCGAGTTATGAAAATCCTCTTTGACCAAGGCGTTCCTGCGCCACTGCGCCGTGCATTGACCGCTCACAGTGTCTCTACAGTATATGAAGTGGGGTGGCATGAACTCGACAACGGTGAACTTCTCAAAGCGGCAGAACAGCAATTTGACGTTCTTATCACAACTGCAAGAATCTGCGGCATCAACAAGATCTCAAACGACAGCGAATGACCGTTCTCATACTGCCTTCGACAAGTTGGCCAATAATTCAAGGCTATCTGTCGGAAATTACCTTAGCCATCGACCAATTGCGGCCTGGAGACGTCCGCGAGCTGACGTTCTGCTAAATCCTGGCCAATGCCGCAGAGCAAGCGCCTGCCTCGGAGTTGCTTGATCTCCCCTTCACGGGCTCTCAGAATTTGCTGAAATCGCCATGCCGGCCGAGGCCGTCGCGAAAGCGGCTCGCTCCGGTCACCCCGTCCCGCACAAGCGCCTCGCGCCCGTTATACCATTCGTGAATCAGCGCCTCGCGCAGGCTCAGGCCATGGCTCTTGATCGCCGAGCGGCGGTCGGCGCGCACGCAGACCTGCGGGAAACGCGCAATCTCGCGCGCCAGCTGCTCCGCCTTGTCGCGGGCGCCGCCGCTCGGGGTGACGTATTCGCACAATCCGATGCGCAGACACTCCTCTGCCGGCACCTTGCGCCCCGTCAGAATGATCTCCAATGCGCGGCCCTGACCCACGATGCGCGGCAGCCGCACGGTGCCTCCGTCGATCAACGGCACCCCCCAGCGCCGGCAGTAAACCCCGAAATACGAGTCCACCGCCATCACCCGAAAGTCGCACCACAGGCCGAGCTCCATGCCTCCGGCGACGGCGGGCCCCTCGATGGCCGCGATCACCGGCTTGCTCAGCTCAAGGCGGGAGGGACCCAACGGGCCGCGCGGAATCTCAGCGCCGTTGCCGCGCGGGGCTGCGACCGGAATGTCGAGCTCGCCGAGCGGATAATCCGCATCGAGCGTGCTGACATATTTGAGGTCCCAGCCGGCGCAGAACGCGCCGCCCGCGCCGTAGACCACCGCCACGCAAGCCGTCTCGTCGGCATCGAATTCGAGAAAGGCCCTGGTCAGCGCGTCCGCGCTTTGCGGGTCCATGGCGTTGCGGGCTTCCGGCCGGTCATGAATGATCGTCCAGACACCGGCCTCCTTTTCGGTCCGCACTGTCATGGCACGCCTCTTTGCGGTTGATCAGGCCTTGCGTCGCGCATGCCTGTCGATTGCCGCCTGCACCGCTTCCCGCGATTGCGCCCCGGCGGTTGCATACTTGGACTTGGCATCGTCATAGCTCCATTCCCGAAGCTCGTTCGCGCGGTGCTGGAACCGCGGATGCACGTAGCGCGCCATCAGCTCGTAGCTTGCCTTGGTCGCCGGCCAGTCCGCCCAGTTGTGCGCCAGCAGCAGCACGCCGCCGAAGCCGCCGTTCGAGCCTTGCCACAGCCGCTCGAAATGCCGCGCGCAATCGTCCGGGGTGCCGATGCAGGCAAGTCCCGACGACACCAGGTACTCGGCCGGATCCGACGTGATGTCGGGCGGGATGATGGGGAAGGTCGCCACTTCGCTGAAATAGCGCCTGAACTCCTCCAGCCCGAACTTGACGTCCGCGCGGGCCTGCTCGCGCGTTGCCGCCACGTGGGCAAAGGTGACGATGCGCCACTTGCGGCGGTCAGGCGATTTGCCGCTTTTGCGCGCGCTCTCCTCGTAGACTCCCCAGTTGCTGGCATGCGCCTTGAGCGCCTCGTCCGAGGTGCCGCCGATGGATAGCATGCCGATGCCGTACCGCCCGGCCGCGAGCGCGCCGACCGGCGAGCGTGACGATGCGACCGCCATCTCCATCATAGGCTGCGAGTAGCTCTTGAGCTGCAGGCGCGCCCCGCGCAGGTCGAACCAGTCGGTCTTCCTGGTCACCATGCGCCCCTGCATCAGCTCCATGATCACGTCGAGCGCTTCGTCGAGCTTGCGCCGCTGGTCCTTGGCCGCCAGCCCCATCTTGTCCGCGTCGTAGATGAGCGAGCCCGGCCCGACGCCGAACATGGCGCGCCCGCGCGTCATGTAGTCGAGCTGCATCAGGCGTCCGGCGACGGTGAAGGGATTGTGATAGGGCAGCGAGACCACGCCGGTGCCGAGCCGGATGTGGCGCGTGCGCTCGGCGGCGGCTGCGATGAACAGCTCGGGGCAGGCGATGATCTCGAAGCCGCCCGAATGATGCTCGCCGATCCAGGCCTCGTGATAATTGAGCCGGTCGAGATGGATCAGGAGCTCCATGTCGCGCTCGATCGCCAGGAGCGGGTTCTCGGCGAGCGGATGAAACGGCGCGAGAAAGATGCCGGTCTTGAGGAATCTGTCGTTCATGGAGCCTTATTAGCATGAGGCCGTCGAATAATCGCATGGTCATTCGCGGTGCCGGCGCAGCGCGCGTGCGAACCACCACGCAAGCACCGGCAGCGCCGCCGCGGTCGCCAGGAACAGCGGCACGGCGGTAAAGGCGTCGAACACCAGCGCACCGACCGCAACGCCGAGCGTCTGGCCAAGATAGATGGCGGAGGAGAAGAGCCCGACGCCGGTGGCGCGCGCCTGCGGCGTCATCTGCGTGGCGTTGGTCTGCAACGTGTTGTGGAGCGCGTAGAAGCCGAGCCCGATCGCGGTGACCACAAGCGGCGCAAGCCACCACGCCAAGCCCATCGCCAGCACCAGATAGGCGATGCCGATGAGGACGCCGCCGAACAGGGCAAGCCCCGCCTGTCCGAGCAGATCGACCAGTTGCGCCACGCCGGCCGCGTAGAGGAGCCCGCCAATCCCGAAAGTGCCCACGATGAGACCCACTGCGGTGAAGCTCAGGCCGAACCGCAGGTGCAGATCGGCGCCGACATAGGCGAACGCGCCCCACCCGACCGCCGCCTCGATGAACACGGCGAGGATGATGAGGCGGGCCCATGGGTTCGTCAGCACGATGACATAATCGGCGAGGAATCCGCGCGCGCCGGCGGCGCCTGGGCGCACCGCGCGCGTGCCCGGGTTGGTCAGGAGTTCGAAGGCAAGCCCCACGGCTGCAAGCGCAAGCATCCCCGCGAGCACGAAGAAGACGTTGCGCCAGCCCAGGAGGTCCCCGAGCACGCCCCCCGCCGCCTGCCCGAACAGCTGGCCGCAAATCTGGCCTGACAGATAGCGGCCGAGTATCGGCTGACGCCGCTCGTAGGGCGTCACGTCGCCGATGTAGGCCATGGAGGTCGGGATGATCCAGCCGGCAGCGGCGCCGGAGGCGAAGCGGGCAACGGCCAGCGAGCCGAGCGAGTGCGCCGTTCCGCACAGCGCCACCAGCACGCTCGCGAACGCGCACATGACGGCGACGGTGCGATATTTGCCGAAGCGGTCGCCCACAGGGCCGATGATGAGCTGGATGGAACCGTGGCTCACCGCATAAGCGGCCACCACGATCGACGCTGCGCCGACCGAGGTTGCGAAGTCGGCGGCGATCTGCGGCAGGAGCGAATCCGTCACCCGCACCATGGCCTGGCTCGCAAAGCCGGCTCCGGCGAGCAGGACAATTGAGCGGGTGGGGACCTCCTGCATTTGGGTTGTGATTTCAGAGATGTACGTGCTGATTTTAAACCCGCCCATGCGCGTGAACGATCGCCGGCATGATGCAGGGCGGGAGGCGTGCGGGCGGCGTTGACAGCTTCACTCGCGGCGGGCTTTTTACATAAAAATCGATAGAACGCCGGACCATGATCGAGAAGACATATCAGCCTTCCGCCGTCGAGGGGCGCATCTATGCCCGATGGGAGGAAGCGCAGGCATTTCGCAGCGCTCGCCCCGAGCGGCTCGCAGCGAGGCCCTATTGCATCGTGATTCCGCCGCCCAATGTCACGGGGTCGCTGCATATGGGCCACGCGCTCAACAATACGCTGCAGGACGTGCTCGCCCGCTTCGAGCGCATGCGCGGGCGCGATGTGCTCTGGCAGCCCGGCACGGATCACGCCGGCATCGCGACCCAGATGGTGGTGGAGCGCCAGCTGATGGAGCGCCAGGAGCCCAATCGGCGCGTGCTTGGACGGGCGAAGTTTCTGGAGAAGGTATGGGCCTGGAAGGCGCAGTCCGGCGGCGCCATCACCACGCAGCTCAAACGTCTCGGCGCCTCCTGCGACTGGTCGCGCGAGCGCTTCACCATGGACGAGGGGCTCTCGCGGGCGGTGCTCAAGGTATTCGTTGAGCTCCACCGCGCGGGGCTCATCTACAAGGACAAGCGGCTCGTCAACTGGGATCCCAAGCTGCTCACCGCCATCTCCGACCTGGAAGTGCAGCAGGTCGAGATCAACGGCCATCTATGGCACATCCGCTACCCGCTCGAGGGCGCGCCCTTCGATCCGGCCGATCCTTCAACGTTCATTACGGTGGCCACCACGCGGCCCGAGACCATGCTGGGTGACGTCGCGGTCGCGGTGCATCCGGACGACGAGCGCTACCGTCATCTCGTCGGCAAGCAAGCCATCCTGCCGCTGGTCGGACGGCGCATCCCGATCATCGCCGATGCCTATTCCGATCCCGAGAAGGGCACCGGGGCGGTGAAGATCACGCCGGCGCACGACTTCAACGACTTTGAAGTATGGCAGCGGCACAAGGATGATGAGCTAAAGGGATACAGGCCGATCAATATCTTCGATCAGGAAGCTCATCTTCTCTTGTCGCCCAATCCCGATTTCAGGTCGAATGTGGATGAAGCCCTCATTTTGCAGATCGATCAAACGATTGCGGACCTCAACGGCGAAGACAGATTTGCCGCCCGCAAGCGGATCGTGGCAGCGCTTGAGCGTTCGAGCCAGATTGCGAAGATAGAGGCGCATACCCACACGGTGCCCCACGGCGATCGCTCGGCCGTAGTCATCGAGCCCTACCTGACCGATCAATGGTACGTCGACGCCAAGACACTGGCGCAACCCGCGATGGCGGCGGTGCGAAGCGGGCGCACCGTTTTCGTTCCGCGCAACTGGGAAACGACCTATTTCAGCTGGATGGAGAACATCCAGCCCTGGTGCATCTCGCGCCAGCTGTGGTGGGGACATCAGATTCCGGCCTGGTATGGACCAACCAAGGATGACGTCGACTACAACTACGCCAATTGGCAGCCCTTCGTTGCCGAGAGCGAGGCGCAGGCGCAGGCGCAGGCAGCGGCGCACTACGGCCTCCCGGCGCATATTGAAAAGAACGAGAAGGCTGCGGCCGATTACGGGGCAAGTCACGCGGGAGCGCTGGATTCGGTACCGCTCTGGCGTGACGAGGACGTGCTCGACACCTGGTTCTCCTCAGCATTATGGCCCTTCTCCACCCTTGGCTGGCCGGAGCAGACCAAGGAGCTAGCGCGCTACTATCCCACCGATGCCCTGGTGACGGGCTTCGACATCATCTTCTTCTGGGTGGCGCGCATGATGATGATGGGCCTCCAATTCATGGAAGAGGTGCCGTTCCGCACCGTCTACATCCACGCGCTGGTGCGCGACGAGCGCGGCGCCAAGATGTCGAAGTCCAAGGGCAACGTCATCGATCCGCTGGCCCTGATTGACGAATACGGCGCAGACGCGTTGCGCTTCACGCTTGCCGCCATGGCGGCGCAGGGGCGCGACATCAAGCTCTCCACCCAGCGCGTTGAAAGCTCCCGCAATTTTGCAACCAAGCTGTGGAACGCGTGCCGCTTTGCCGAGATGAACGGCTGCGTCGCGGTTGCGGGTTTCGATCCGGCCTGCGCCACGGCGACGCTCAACCGCTGGATCGGGCACGAGACCGCCAGGGCTGTGCGCGAGATCACCGAGGCGATCGAGGCCTACCGGTTCAACGAGGCGGCGGGGGCCGCCTACCGCTTTGTCTGGAACGTCTTCTGCGACTGGTATCTCGAGCTCGCAAAGCCGGTGCTGCAAGGCGCCGACGGGCCGAGCAAGCAGGAGACGCGCGCCATGACCGCGTGGGCGCGCGACCAGATTCTCAGGCTCCTGCATCCGTTCACGCCTTTTGTCACCGAGGAGCTGTGGCATCTCACCGCCTCCGCGCAGGCGAGGACCACCCTGCTCGCGCTTGCGGACTGGCCCAGGCCCGAGGGGCTCGACGACATCGAGTCGGAAGCCGAGATCGGCTGGGTCGTCGATCTCGTCACCGCGGTGCGCTCGCTGCGCGCCGAGATGAACATTGCACCCGCGGTCGCGATGCCGGTGGTGCTGGTAGCCGCGGCGCCGGCAACGCGCGCACGCGCGCAGCGCTGGGAAGACACCATCCGCGCTCTGGCGCGCATTTCGCATATCGCGGTTGCGCCAAGCGCGCCGCGCGGCGCGGTGGCGCTCATCGTGCGCGGGGAGGCCGTCGCGCTGCCGCTCTCGGGTGTCATCGACTTTGCGGCCGAGAAGGCTCGCCTCGAAAAGGAGATGGCGCGCGTTGATTCCGACATTGCGCGCATTGACGCCAAGCTCGGCAACGGCGATTTCCTCAGGCGCGCGCCGGAGGAGGTGGTCGAGGGCGAGCGCGAGAAGCGCGAGGAGGCAACCGCGCGACGCGCCAAGATCATTGAGGCGCTCGACCGGCTCAAGGGCGCCGCGTGAACAAACACGGCCCCGTCATCGCCCGCTTCAGGCGGGCGATCCAGTAATCACCGCGATCGAGGGCGACCCTAGAGCCAGTGCTCCAAAGACAGCGCTTACGGGATCGTCCGCTTACGCGGATGATGACAGTCGAGGATCAGGCTGGTTGATCAGCTCACCGGAACGGCTTGCTCAGATACGGCGAATCCTTGAGCCCGTATCGCCACGGGGTATCCGCAGCCTTGGTGATGCCGATGCGAACCCCGGTCACGACCGCAGGTGCTTCGCTGCGCGCACGCAGCGCGAACGGCGGCTCATCGAGCGCGAGCCCATTGTGCGCGCCGGTAATGCCCAGCGCCTCGCCCAATCGTCCGGGTCCCGAGCACAGCAGCCGCTCGTCGCGCACGCCGCGCCGCCGCCGCATGGCCGCAATCCCTGCGCTCGGCGCCAGGGCGCGGATGAGCACGGCACTTGCCGAACCCTCGCGCTCGCAGACGAAATTGAGGCACCAGTGGATTCCGTAGGAGCGGTAGACATAGGCGTAGCCGGGGTGGCCGAACATCACCGCGTTGCGCGCGGTGCGGCCGCCGAACGAGTGCGCGGCCGGATCCGTGTGATGGTAGGCCTCGACCTCGACGATCATTCCGCCTGCGCCATTGAACAGGAGGGTGGCGCCGATGAGCTCCGGCGCCACCTCGTGCACGCTGCGCGCGAAGAAACGGCGGCGGAGCAGGCGGGACATCAAATCATCTCGACGTCGACTTGGCGTCGGATGTAGCATGCGGCATGCGTGTGTTCCTCGCTGGTGCCACCGGCGCAATCGGCCGACGTCTGCTGCCGCTCCTGCTGCGCGCGGGCCATGCGGTGACCGGAACGACGCGCTCCATTGAAAAAGCAGGGGAGCTCCAGCGGGCAGGAATCACGCCGGCTGTCGTTGATGTCTACGACCGGCAGGGCGTCATCGACGCGATGCGGGCGGCGCAGGCGGAGATCATCATCCACCAGCTCACGGACCTGCCGCGGTTGTTCGATCCGGCGCGCGTCATCGCCTCCTATGTGCGCAACGCGCGCATCCGCACCGAGGGTACCCGCAACCTGATCGCAGCTGCGCGCGTCGCGTCGGTGCGCCGGTTCATCGTGCAGAGCATCGCGTTCGCTTATCGGGAGGGCGGCGAGCCGCACGCGGAAACCGACCCGCTCAACCTCGACGATCCCATGCGCGCGGTCACGGTGAGAGGCGCCGCCGACATGGAGCAGCAGATCCTCGGCGATCCGGCCGTCGAAGGAATCGTGCTGCGCTATGGCCTGCTCTACGGCCCGGGGACCTGGCATGAAGCGCCGGAACGAAAACCCGCGCTGCATGTCGATGCCGCGGCGCACGCGGCGCTGCTCGCCATCACCCAGGGCCGTGCGGGAATCTACAATATCGCCGACGATGAGGGCATTGTCGCAATCGAGAAGGCACGTTCTGCTCTCGGCTTTGATCCGCAATTTCGCCTCGACTGTGACATGGTTTATTAACCATTCCTTAATCGTGTGGCATCTTGGCAACAAGGTTAAAACATTGATAGTCGGGCAGGAATCCGGCCCGGCGGCGCCGCGATTTGGCCATAGGATGCCGCGAGATCGGAACCTTGGCGTGCCAAACAGGATCTGCGGCCTCTGCGCGCGCGCTTGAAGGAAGGTGCGGACCACCAATGGACGCCAAGCTCGATCTCAAGTCCAAGCTGCCCAGCCGGCATGTGACCGAGGGGCCCGAACGCGCTCCTCATCGCTCCTACTACTACGCGATGGGGCTCACGCGCGATCAGATCCATCAGCCCTTCGTGGGGGTCGCCTCCTGCTGGAACGAGGCCGCTCCCTGCAACATCTCGCTCATGCGCCAGGCGCAGGCGGTGAAAAAGGGGGTCGCCGCCGCCGGCGGCACGCCGCGCGAGTTCTGCACCATCACCGTCACCGACGGCATCGCCATGGGGCACGAGGGCATGAAATCGTCCCTGCCTTCGCGCGAGGTGATCGCCGATTCGGTCGAGCTCACCATGCGCGGCCACAGCTACGACGCGCTTGTCGGCATTGCCGGCTGCGACAAGTCGTTGCCGGGCATGATGATGGTGATGTGCCGGCTCAATGTCCCCTCGATCTTCATCTACGGCGGCTCGATTCTGCCGGGCACCTTCCAGGGGCGGCCGGTCACCGTGCAGGATGTGTTCGAGGCGGTGGGCAAGCATTCCGTCGGCGCGATGCCGGATGCCGATCTCGAGACGCTCGAGCAGCACGCCTGCCCGTCCGCCGGCTCCTGCGGCGCGCAGTTCACCGCCAACACCATGGCCACCGTCTCGGAGGCAATCGGGCTCGCGTTACCGTATTCCTCCGGCGCGCCGGCGCCCTACGAGCTGCGCGACGCTTTGTGCACGACCACGGGCGAAAAAATCCTCGAGCTCGTCAGGGCCCGCATCCGGCCTCGCGACATTGTGACACGCAAGGCGCTGGAGAATGCGGCAGCCGTCGTCTCCGCGACCGGCGGCTCGACCAATGCGGCGCTGCATCTGCCTGCGATTGCACACGAATGCGGCTTGCGGTTTGACCTATTCGATGTCGCCGAAATTTTCAAAAGAACGCCCTATATCGCGGATTTGAAGCCGGCCGGCCGTTATGTCGCCAAAGATATGTTTGAAGCTGGCGGGGTTCCGCTCCTGATGAGGACGCTCCTCGACCACGGGTATCTGCACGGCGATTGCTTGACCGTCACGGGGCGAACCGTCGCCGAGAACCTCAGGCAGGTGAAGTGGAACGAGGACCAATCCGTGGTCCATCCCGCCGACCAGCCGCTCTCCGTCACGGGCGGTGTCGTCGGGCTTCGTGGCAACCTCGCGCCGGAGGGTGCGATCGTTAAGGTTGCCGGGATGGCGGACTTGAAATTTACCGGCCCGGCGCGCTGCTTTGACGGGGAGGAAGCGTGCTTCGAGGCCGTCAAGAATAAAAAATACAGGGAAGGCGAAGTGCTCGTGATCCGTTACGAAGGGCCGCAAGGCGGCCCCGGGATGCGAGAAATGCTTGCAACGACCGCGGCCCTTTATGGCCAAGGCATGGGCGGCAAGGTCGCCCTCATCACGGACGGGCGTTTCTCGGGAGCAACACGTGGATTCTGCATTGGACATGTAGGTCCCGAAGCCGCCGTCGGCGGACCCATTGCGCATATCCGCGATGGGGACGTGATCGACATTGACGCAGTCGCGGGAACGATCGACGTCAGGCTTACTGATGCCGAGATCAGCGCGCGCGCCAAAGCCTGGAAGGCCCCCGAGCCCGCCTTCACGTCAGGCTATCTTTGGAAATACGCCCGGCAGGTCGGTCCGGCGCGAAACGGGGCGGTCACCCATCCTGGTGGTGCTGCCGAGAAGGCGTGCTATGCGGACATCTAGTGCCATAGCAGGCGTGGGATTGCTCGCGCTCGCCGTCGGGTTGTCGCCGGCCGTGAGCTTCGACGGGACGCGCACCCCTGAAGGCGCGCGCGTCGCGGTACCGCTGCCGGATGCCGGCGGTGAGCTTGTTCCCGGGGCCAGCGGTCTCGGCAGGGCGACGCCGCTTGCCCCCGTCCCGCTTCCGCCGAGGACCGTTTCGCCGCGATCCGCGGTGCCTTCGCCGTATGAGGCGTTCCGCTCCGGGGCGCAGGCGCTGCGCGAGGGCAGAACCGACCAGGGCGTCGCCGAGCTCGAATATGCGGCCGAGCAGGGTGTGCCCGGCGCGATCTGGAAGCTCGGTCGCATGTATGCCGACGGCGAGGGCGTGCCGGCGAACAAGGGTCGCGCCTACGATTATTTTCGGCGCCTTACCATGATGTACGGCGATGACAGCTCGGATTCCCCGCATGCGCGATTCGTATCCAACGCTTTTGTCGCGCTCGGCCAATACTACCTCGACGGCATTCCCGGCCTGCTGCGGCCCGATCAGCATCTCGCCGGTGAGATGTTCCGGTATGCCGCCTCGTATTACGCCGACCCGGAAGCGCAGTACTATCTCGGCAGGCTCTATCTCTCCGGAGAGGGGGCCCGTAAGGACGCCATCCAGGCGGCACGCTGGTTGCGCCTTTCCGCCGAGAAGGGCGACCACAGGGCCCAGGCCTTGCTGGGTGGAATGCTGTTCAAGGGGGATGAAGTGCCGCGGCAGGCCGGCCGCGGACTGTTCTGGCTCATCCTGGCGAAGGATGGAGCCGGTCCGAACGAAGGCTGGATCGCGGACATGTATACGAGTGCGCTCGCCAAGGCGAACGAGGGCGACCGCACGCTGGCGCATCAATACCTGGAGGATTGGCTGAAACGGCGGCAATAGCCACCGTGGGAAGGTGGGCCTGTGTCCTTATGGCAACAGGCCGTTCCAAATCCGCTTGGGGTCGGGCCTTGGCAATGGATTCGAATCTCCTGGGGGCGTACATTTAGTATCAACATGATGATGTACCGCCCCACCATCCGCCAAGTCTTCTGCGCACAAGCCATCTGCGCAGTCACGGCTTCGCTCGCCTTCGTCGCGGGATCGCCGGCGCGCGCCGCGGATCTCGGCGTGGCGCCGATCTACCGGCCTTACGCGCCCGTGGCCACCTGGACGGGCTCGTACATCGGCATTTCCGGTGGCGGCCTGTGGGGCAGTTCCGTCGTCCACAACGACCTCACCGGTGCGGACCAGACGCCGCACTTCGACCTCCACGGCGGCATCGTTGGCGTGACGACCGGATTGAATATCCAGAATCGCAATCTGGTCTACGGCTATGAGTCGGATACTTCTTACACCGGAGCGCGCGGCAGCACGTTCGACTTTCCGCCCAATGCCGCCTTCACCAACGAATTGAAGGAGCCGTGGCTCACGACTTATCGCGGCCGGCTTGGCTATGCCCAGAACAACTGGCTCCTTTACGCGACCGGCGGCGCCGCGCTGGCCGGCGTCGAGAACACTACGGCGGGCCTGCCCGGATCCCTCTCCGAGACGCATTGGCACTGGGGTTGGACAGTGGGCGGCGGCGTCGAGATGAAGCTCACGCCGAACTGGTCGGCGAAGGTCGAATATCTCTATGTCGGGCTGCAGGACAAATCCTACTTCAATCCCGCCGCCAGCCCTGTCTTTGCGAGCAATCAGCGCGTGAGCCTTGACGATCACATCGTCCGCGTGGGCGTCAATTACAAGCTCCCCTGGAGCATCCTCGACGCCTTCTACAAGCCCAGCCGCTGATTCGTAGCCCGGATCGAGCGCGCTGCCGTTACCTCTCGTAACGCACCAAGGCGCTGCGCGCGAAATCCGGGGAAGACCCCGCATTTCGCTTGCGCTCAATGCGGGCTGCGCGCTCCGGCGCTGCGCGGCCCTTCGAGCGAAAGATCGATCCACACCGGAACGTGGTCGGATGGCTTGTCCCAGCCGCGAACGTGCTTGTCGATGCCGCTCGCAGTGAGCCGGTCCGTGGCCTGCGGGGAAAGCAGCATGTGGTCGATGCGAATTCCGTCGTTCTTCTGCCAGGCCCCGGCCTGATAGTCCCAGAACGTGTAGGGGCCGGGACCGTCGCTGGCGGCGCGCACCGCGTCGGTCAGTCCCAGATTGCATAGCGCCCGGAATTTCCCCCGTGTGCGCGGCAGGAACAAAGCGTCCGCCACCCAGCGCGTCGGGTGGCGCGCGTCCGCCTCGCTCGGAATGACATTGAAGTCGCCGGCCAGCACAAAGGGCTCCTCGAGCAGCAGCCGTTCGCCCGTATAGTGAATGAGCCGGTCCATCCAGCTGATCTTGTAGGAATATTTGTCGGTGTCGGGGGGATTGCCATTGGGCAGGTAGACGGAGGCAAACCGCAGCGCGCCGGCGCTGGTGGAGACCACCGCCTCCAGGAACCGGGCGTGGTCATCCTCATCGCTGCCGGGCAGCTTGGGAGTGACCTCGTCGAACGGATATTTCGACAGCACGGCGACGCCGTTGAAGGTCTTCTGCCCGTGCACCGCAACGTTGTAGCCGAGCGCCTCCAAAGGCTCGCGCGGAAACGCATCATCGACGCATTTCGTCTCCTGCAGGCAGACGATGTCCGGCGCCCGCTCGGCGAGCCAGGCCGCGAGGTGCTCCATCCTCTGCTTGATCGAGTTGACGTTCCAGGTGGCGATGCGCATGGATGGCGATTACGGCGCGTTTAGACTTGCGAGTTTGCGCTACGATGTACCTTGCCGGGAAATATGATAGAAGCGCCCGCTGGTATACCAAAAGAATCCCATGAGCAGGAATGGTTTGACGGCGGCGGCCGGCCCCCTGGGCGAACGGGGCCTGCGGCATCGGCGATGAGGAAACGGACCATAATTCTTGGTGCGGCCGCGCTTCTTGGCGCCGCCGGCATCGTGGTCGTCATGCGCTCGGGCCTGTGGACGGAGGGCGCGGTGGCGCAGGCGCCGCGGCTTGCCGTTCCGCGCGCCGTTGCGGTCGAGGTGACAGCCGCCGAGAAGAAGGCCGTTCCGGTGCGCATCGACGCGCTCGGCGCGGTCACGCCGATTGCGAGCGTCGCGGTCAAGCCTCGTGTGGATTCCGAGATCACCGGCGTTCATTTCCGCGACGGCGCCATGGTGCATGCGGGCGACCTCCTGTTCACGCTCGATGCCCGCGCCATCGAGGCGCAGGCCAAGCAGGTCGAAGGAATGCTGGCGGGTGCCAAGGCCAATCTCGAGCAGGCCGAGCGCGACGTGACGCGCTACACGGATCTCCTCGCAAAGAGCGCCACCACGGTCGTCACGCTGCAGAACGCGAGAACACAGGTCAACATCTGGCGGGCATCGGTCGATTCCAACACCGCGCAGATCGAGAACCTGCGCATTCAGATCGACTATTGCACCATCCGCGCAACGATTACCGGGCGCGCCAGCATGGCCGCGGTCAAGGTCGGAAACTTTGTGCGGCAGGCCGACACCGCGCCGCTCGCCACCATCATTCAGACCGCGCCCGTCTACGTCACGTTCAACCTGCCGCAAGCCTACCTGCCCGACCTTCGCCAGGCATTGCTCAACGAGACCGCGAGCATTGAGGCGGTCATCCCGGGCGACGCCCGGCGCGCCGGCGGCCAGGTCACCATGATCGAGAACAGCATCGACATGCCGACCGGCACCGTGCCCGTGCGCGCGACCATGCCGAACCGCGACGAGCTGCTCTGGCCGGGTACGCTGGTGACCGTGCAGATGACGTTTCGCGAGGAGCAGGCGGTGACCGTTCCGACCGCCGCCGTCCAGGTCAGCCAGACCGGCAGCTACGTTTTTGTCGTCAAGGACGGCATCGCGAGCGTCGCGCCGGTCACCGTGGCGCGGGTGTTCGGGTCGGAGTCCGTGATCTCCAGTGGGCTTGCCGGCGGCGAGACCGTCGTGACCAACGGGCAGCTTCTCCTCTCCGACGGCACCAGGGTCGCCGTGCGCGAGCGCAAGGCGGGTCTTTAGTGCAGCATTTCCATGCAGCCCCTCACCCCACCCTCTCAGCCGAAGTCGGATTTATCCGACTTCGGCCACCTTCAGACGCCGAACTCGGGTATACCCGAGTTCGGGCGCAAGTGCGGGGAGAGGGAGTGAAACACCGCGCAAGCATCATATCGTGCGTGCCGGCGCGGCCGTGCACTCCCTCTCCCCGTTCTTCAGAACGGGGAGAGGGTGGGGTGAGGGGCCCCTTCGCGTTAACACGTCGGATAATTTTGATGAGTTTCATGGAATCGATGCGCTAGGCATGAAGCTTTCCGAAACCTGCATCCGCCGCCCGGTGCTCACGACGCTGTTGACGGCGTCCATCATCGTGCTGGGCGTTTTCGCCTACCGGCTGCTGGCGGTGGCGGCGCTGCCGGCGGTCGATTTTCCCACGATCAACATCATCGGCCAGCTGCCGGGGGCGAGCCCGGAGACCATGGCGGCGTCGGTCGCCTCTCCGATCGAGCGACAGCTCTCGACCATTGCCGGCATCACCTCGCTGACCTCCTCCTCCTCGCTCGGCATCACCTCCATCACCATCCAGTTCGATCTCAACCGCAACATCGATGGCGCAGCGCTCGACGTGCAGACCGCGCTTTCGGTCGCCGCGCGCAAGCTGCCGGTCGAGATGACGATCCCGCCGGCCTTTAAGAAGGTCAATCCGGGCGACTTCCCGGTCCTCTATATCAGCCTCAATTCGCAGACCCAGCCGCTGCACGTGGTCGACGAGTACGGCGAGATCACGCTCGCCCAGCAGATCTCCCAGCTTTCCGGCGTCGCCCAGGTGCTGGTCTACGGCGCGCAGAAGTTTGCGGTGCGCGTGCAGGTCGATCCGGTGGCCGCCGCGGCGCGCAACATCTCGCTTGAGGACGTGCGTTCGGTCGTTGCCAAGACCAACTCCAACACTCCGGTCGGCACGCTCTTCGGGCCCAAGCAGAGCGTGACGCTCGCGGCCTCGGGCGCCATGACCAGGGCGGAGGAATACCGCAAGGTGGTCGTGGCCTACCGCAGCGGCGCGCCGGTCTATCTCGAGCAGATTGCGCGCGTCATCGACGGGGTGGAGAACGACAAGATCGCCAGCTGGTTCAACGACAGCCGCGCGATCGTGCTTGCCATCCAGCGCCAGCCGGACGCCAACACGGTCGCGGTGGTGGACCGGGTGCGTGCGCGGCTGCCCGAATTCCGCGCGCTGGTGCCGCCCTCGATCAACATGGACGTGCTGATGGATCGCTCGATCTCGATCCGCGATTCCGTCGCCGACGTGCAGCACACGCTCGCGATCGCGATCAGCCTGGTCGTGATGGTGATCTTCCTGTTCCTGCGCAAGGTATCAGCCACCATCATTCCCACGCTCGCCGTGCCCGTCTCCCTGATCGGCACCTGCGCCGCCATGTACGTGTTCGGATTTTCCGTGAACAACATGACGCTACTGGCGCTCACGCTGTCGGTCGGGTTCGTGGTCGACGATGCGATCGTCATGCTTGAGAACATCGTGCGCCACATCGAAGGGGGCATGCGCCCGTTCGAGGCCGCGCTCAAGGGCGCGCGCGAGATCGGCTTCACCATCATCTCGATCACCTTCTCGCTCATCGCGGTCTTCATTCCGGTGCTGTTGATGGGCGGGATGGTGGGGCGCGTGTTCCGCGAGTTCGCAGTGTCCATCGCGGTCGCCATCATCGTGTCGGGGTTCGTATCGCTCACGCTTACGCCGATGCTGTGCGCGCGCGTGCTCAGCAGCCATCGGGAGGGCGAGAAGCAGAACATCGTGCTGCGCGCGTTCGAGGCCATGTTCAATAGCTGGCTGCGGGGCTACGAGTGGGCGCTCGACAAGGTGCTCGCCTTCAAGTTCGTCACCCTGCTCGTCACCTTCGCCACGCTTGGCGCCACCATCTGGCTTTACCTGGTCATCCCGAAGGGCTTCTTCCCCACCGAGGACACCGGCTTCATCTCGGCATCGACCGAGGCGTCGTCGGACGTCTCGTTCGACCAGATGATGGTCCTGCAGAAGCAGGTCTCCGCCATTATCCGCAAGGACAAGGCAGTCGATTACGCGAACTCCACCATCGGTGCCGGCGGTCCCAATCCGACGCTCAATATCGGGCGCATGTTCATCGCGCTCAAGCCCAGGAAGGAGCGCGGCGAGAGCTCGACCGCGGTGATCCAGCGCCTGCGCGGTGTGGCCAATACCGTTCCCGGCATCGCGGTCTATTTCCAGAACGTGCAGAACATCAACATCACCGGCCGCATCACCAAGAGCGAATTCCAGTACACGCTGCAATCGAGCGACACCCAGCTCCTGTACGATGTTGCGCCCAGGCTGCGCGACAAGATCGCCAGGATCGAGGGTCTGCGCGACGTCACCAGCGATCTCTACATCACCAATCCGCAGATGACGGTCGAGATCGACCGCGAGAAGGCGGCCGTCTACGGCATCACCATCGACCAGGTCCACCAGGAGCTGTTCGACGCGTTCGGGGCGCGGCAGGTCGCGAGCATCTATACGCCCACCAACGACTATCAGGTGATTCTGGAAAGCCAGCCCCGTTTCCAGGTCGATCCGACGCAGCTGCAGAACATCTACATCAAGACCAACTTCAATACCGGGACCGGGCCGGGCGCCGGCGTGAACGGCAACGGCGTGCCGTCGGGACAGTCGATCACGCTGTCCATGGTCACCCGGCTCGTGCCCACGGTCGGGCCGCTGCAGGTCAACCATCAGGGCAACCAGCCGGCGGTGACGATCTCGTTCAACCTGGCGCCGGGCTTCTCGCTTGGCCAGGCAGTGGACGCCATTCGCGAGATCGAGCGCGACGCCGGCCTGCCGATCACGGTCAGCACCGGCTTCCAGGGCTCGGCGCAGGTGTTCCAGGAATCGCTGCGCGGCCAGGGCCTGCTCGTGCTGGCGGCGGTGTTTGCCGCCTACGTGGTGCTGGGCGTGCTGTACGAGAGCTTCATCCATCCGATCACCATCATTTCCGGGCTGCCCTCGGCCGGCGTCGGCGCGCTCCTGGTGCTCATGCTGTTCGGCATGGATCTCTCGGTGATTGCCATGATCGGCATCGTGATGCTGGTCGGCATCGTCAAGAAGAACGCCATCATGATGATCGATTTCGCCATCGAGCGCCGGCGGGTGGGGCTCACCGCCGAAGCCGCGATCCGGGAAGCCGCGCTGCTGCGCTTCCGGCCCATCATGATGACGACGTTTGCCGCGATCTTCGGCACGCTGCCGATTGCGCTCGGCACCGGCGCGGGAGCCGAGCTGCGCCAGCCGCTCGGCGTCGCCGTGGTCGGGGGCCTGTGCGTGTCGCAGCTGCTCACGCTGTTCATCACGCCCGTGATCTACACCTACCTCGATCGCATCGACCGCGTGCTCAAGTACCGGCTGGAGCCGCAGCTTCGGGAGGTGCCGCAGCCTGGCGAGGGGCCGGCCGCGGAGGCGGCGGAGTAGCCGAGCGGACGAGCGATTCCATGAAAGATGTCATTCCGGGGCGCCACGAAGTGGCGAACCCGGAATCCGGTAAACCTCCGCTGGAGCTTACTGGATTCCGGGCTCTCGGCCCACCCAAGTCGGCTGTTGCCGACTTGGGCACTCAGAGTGCTGATCTCGGGTAAACCCGAGATCAGCGGGCCTCGCCCCGGAATGACGACGGCAATTGTCAGTGCGACGCCGCGTCCCGCGGCGCCGCTTTCCGATATTCAGGCGCTGCTCGCAGCGCTCAATGCCCGCATCCGGTCGTAGTCCGTCTTGCTGACGGGAACCGCGCCGAGGTCGCCGAGGTCGTTGAGGTGAACCCGGTAGGTCTCGCGCGCGCTCATCGCCGCGAGCGCCGAGATCAGCGTCACTGCAAAGGCGAGACACCCGATGGTGAGCGGGATGTTGCTCGAGCCGGGCGGCGCCACGGCCGCGAACAGCGCCGGCAGCAGGGCGGTGATGGTCGTGCCGACATTCTGCGAGATCGCCATGGCGGTGACCCGGGTGCGGGTGGGGAACAGCTCCGGATAGAAGCTCGGGAAGACGGCGTTGTAGCCCTGGTAGACAATGCCCCACATGAGCAGCGACATGATGATCGCCAGCGGCACGTTCTTGATGCTGATGGCGTAGAGATAGGCAAAGGCCAGCAAGCCCGAGCCAAGCGCGCCGATGATGATGGGGGGCCGGCGGCCGATTCGGTCTGAAAGCTCGCCGACGAGCGGAATGACGAGCACGGCAATGATATTGCCGACGACCGGAATCCACAGATAGACCTCCTTGGCGAAGCCTACGCCGTAGGCCGGCTGCACCGCGTAAGCGGCGCCGAAGATCGTCGCGATGACCGGAATCACGTTCATCAGGGCCATGCAGACGACGCGCAGCATATCCTTCCAGTTGAGCCTGAAGGCCTCGACGATAGGCGCC
>Ga0306925_10000802_pt1 | contig 24116 bp, 20 predicted proteins | sample flu12Cox44000176_FD_203755 | JGI IMG/M metagenome (GOLD analysis project Ga0306925, IMG submission 203755) | Lab enrichment of tropical soil microbial communities from Luquillo Experimental Forest, Puerto Rico - flux8day.12C.oxic.44.000.176 (v2)... | ecosystem: Environmental > Terrestrial >... | reverse complement strand
TGTCGCTCGACGTGTTCCTGCCCGACATGCTGGGCTGGACGGTTCTGAGCCAGCTCAAGCAGAATCCTCTCACCCGGCATATTCCGGTTCAGATCATCACGCTCGACGAGGATCGCCAGCACGGCCTTGCCCGCGGCGCGTTCTCGTTCGTGACCAAGCCGACGTCCACCGAAGGCGTGCAGGCCGCGCTCGCTCGCATCAAGGAATACGCCAAGCCGCGGCGCAAGCGCCTTCTGGTGGTGGAGGACGACAAGGCCGAGCAGATGAGCATCGCCGAGCTGCTGGACTCAAGCGATATCGAGATCGTGACGACCGGAACCGGCGCCGAAGCGCTCTCGCTGCTGCGGCAGGATCCATGCGACTGCGTCGTTCTCGATCTGCGGCTGCCGGACATGTCGGGTTTCGAAGTGCTGGAAGAGCTGCGCGCGGATGCCAGGCTCTCGGACGTTCCGGTGGTCGTATTCACCGGCCGCGAGCTTTCCGCCGAGGAAGACGCGACGCTGCACACCATGGCGCGCAGCATCGTGGTCAAGGGAGTGGAATCGCCGGAGCGTCTGCTCGACGAGACGGCGCTCTTCCTGCATCGCGTCATCACCGACCTGCCGCCGGAGAAGCAACGCATGCTTGAACGGCTCAACAGCTCCGACGAAGACCTGGTCGGCCGTACCGTCCTGCTGGTCGACGATGACGCCCGCAATATCTTCGCGCTGTCGAGCGTGCTGGAACGGCGCGCCATGCGCGTGCTCACCGCCACCACCGGCAGCGAGGCCATCGAGCTGGTGGAATCGACGCCCGATCTGGCCATCGTCCTCATGGACATCATGATGCCGGAGATGGACGGCTACCAGACCATGCAGGTGATCAGGGAAAAGCCCAGGTTCCGCCGCCTGCCGATCATTGCCCTGACCGCCAAGGCGATGAAGGGGGACCGCGAGAAATGTCTGGAGGCGGGAGCATCCGACTATCTCGCAAAACCCGTCAACACGGAGCAGCTGTTGTCGGCGTTGCGCATGTGGCTGCATCGCTGACAAATGCCCGTGGCACGCCTTCTCACGACGCCGACGAGGCTTCACCCTATCCCCCGCAGTTGCGCATCAGCAGACCGCCAGCAGAGAGACAAAACCGATGCCCTCGGATCACAAGGTCAACATCCTGCTGGTCGATGATCAGCCAGCCAAGCTGTTGACCTACGAGACGATTCTTTCCGGGCTGGGGGAAAGACTCATCATGGCGGCGTCGGCCAAGGAGGCGCTCGAGCAACTCCTCAAGCAGGAGATTGCAGTGATCCTGGTCGACGTTTGCATGCCGGAACTCGACGGCTTTCAGCTGGCCGCAATGATCCGCGAGCACCCGCGCTTCCAGAAAACCGCAATCATCTTCATTTCCGCCATCCATCTTACCGATGTCGATCGCCTGCGCGCCTACGAAATGGGAGCGGTCGACTATGTGCCGGTGCCGGTCATTCCCGAAGTGCTGCGCGCCAAGGTTCGGATCTTCGCCGAGCTCTACCGCAAGACCCGGCAGCTTGAAGACCTCAATGCGCAGCTCGAGCGGCGAGTGGCCGAGCGAACCGCGGAGCTGGAGTCCTCCAGCGCTCGCTTGCTGCAAAGCGAGCAGCGCCGCAGCCTGGCGCTGGCAGCCGGCCAGATGGGATCGTGGGAGTGGGATCCGGTGAGCGGGCGTTTTGACTGGGATGACGGACAGTATCGGATCTTCGGTGTCGATCCGGAGAGCTTCGATGTCACAGTCGACAACGTTCGAAAGCTCATTCACCCGGATGATTGGAAGCACCTGCAGAACGCGATCAAGCCGGCGATGCCGAGCGCGCCCTCCTATCAAGCCGAATTTCGCGTGTGCCGCCCGAATGGCGAGCTGCGCTGGTGCATCGGCACCGCGGTGGCCAGCGTCGATACGACGGACCATATCGTACGCATCAGCGGCGTGACCGTGGACATCACCGAGCGCAAGCAGGCGGAAGAGCACCAGGCACTGCTGGCGCGTGAGGTCGATCATCGCGCGCGCAACGCGCTTGCGTTGGTGCAATCGATTATCCGGCTCACGCGAGCCGATACCGTCAAGTCCTACATCGCGGCCATCGAAGGCAGGATTGCGGCCCTTGCGCGGGCGCACACACTGCTCGCACAGAGCCGCTGGCAGGGTGCCGATCTCGCCCGCCTGGTGGACGACGAGCTTGCGGCCTATCGCACGGGGGATCCCCAAAAGCTCACGACAGCGGGACCGGATGTATCGATCGAACCTCGGGCCGCGCAGACGCTGGCGCTCGCCTTACACGAACTCTCCACCAATGCCGCCAAATATGGCGCGCTGTCGGTGATGTCGGGCCGCGTGCGGCTCACCTGGGAATTGCGGGCGGACCGGCTGATCCTGCGCTGGATCGAGAGCGGCGGACCGACCACCGCGCCACCGGCATGCCCGGGTTTCGGCATCCGGGTGATCAGCGCCAGCATCGAGCGCCAGCTCGATGGTGAGGCGCGCTTCGAGTGGCGCTCCGAAGGCCTGCATTGCACCCTCGCGGTGCCTTGTGGCGACAGGATTGGGCCGATGGCGCGACATACCGGCACCCGAGTGCTCGCCGACGACAGGCCTGCGCTCCCGATCAAGCTCAAGACCGGCAACCGCATTCTCCTGGTCGAAGATGAAATCCTAGTCGCCATGATGATGCGGGATATCCTGAGCGACCTTGGGTACGCGGTGGTCGGACCCTTCAGCCGATTATCGGAGGCGATGATCGCGGCCGTGCACGACGAGATCGATGCCGGAGTGGTCGACATCAATCTCGGCGGAGAGTTCGTTTATCCGGTGGCCGACGTCCTCGTTGCTCGCGGCATCCCTTTCGTCTTCATCACCGGTTATGGTGTCGAGAGCATCGACAAGCGGTTTGGCTCGGTGCCGATCATCAAGAAACCGGTGCAAAGACAAGCGCTGCAAAAATTGTTCATCCAGTCGGATCGCGAGCAGGCTCCCTTCAGCGAAGGGACATTCGGCGTCGGTCGCGAAAGGGCCCGCGCAGGCGGCGCGTTCCCGGCATAATTTCGGGCACCGCTCTCCGCGGAGAGATAAGCCTTGGGCCAGAGCGAGATTGACGCCATTCGAGCGTTGCTCAGCTCCAGACCGCGACCGCTCGGCTGGACGGAACGGCGACGGCGCCTCGACGAGATCGGCTCCTACTGGCCCGCAGCTGACGACGCGGAATTCGAAGCCGTCGATGTGGACGGTGTGCCCGGCGAATGGTCGATCGTTCGCGGCAGCGATGTTTCCAGAGCTCTCTTGTATTTGCATGGCGGCGGCTACTGCTCCGGCTCCATCGTGAGTCACCGCAGGATGGTGACCGAGGCGGGACGCGCCGCAGGCGTGCGCACGCTTGCAATAGGGTACCGGCTGGCACCCGAACATCCCTTCCCGGCAGCGCTTGATGACGCGCTGACGGCTTGGCGCTTTCTGGGCGATCACGGAATTACCGCGGCACATATCGCAATCGGCGGCGACAGCGCCGGCGGCGGGCTCACCGTGGCGCTGGTCAATCGGTTGCGCGAAGGCAAGGAAGAGCTGCCCGGCTGCATGTGGCTGGTATCGCCCTGGACAGATCTGACCTTGTCAGGAACAACGCTCGTGACCAACGACGCCGCCGATCCCATCATTCACCGGAGCTACCTTGTTGAACTGGCAGACGCCTATGTTCCCGTCGGAATGGCGAGGACGGACCCGCGGATTTCCGTCCTCTATGCGGACCTGAAAGGCCTTCCGCCGATGCTCGTCCAGGTGGGTTCGGCGGAGACGCTGCTTGACGACTCGACGCGCCTTGCGGCGGCTGCAGGTGCGGCCGCGGTCCCGGTGACGCTGGAAATCTGGCCGCACATGATTCACGCTTGGCATCTGTGGAATGCCCATCTCGAGCCGGGACGCCGGGCACTGGCCAGCGCCGGCGCGTTCATTCGGCGCCACCTTTGAAGGAAGCGCGCCAAAGCCGGCCGATCGGGCACTGCCGCACAAAGTGCCAGGAAATGGTTATTTTGTGTGCGGCGCACAATCGAAGAGAGTTTCGGCCCTTTGGACCCGCAATACGGCTTGGTCCAAAAGACCAGCGGCTCCGCGGATTTGGCCTAACCAACTGATTAATCCGCCTAAATTTCCGTCAGGACGGGGATGGCACGACCTTTGTATGCCTGTCGGCAGGCTGGCTGCCGCTGGCGAGCCACCGCAACCATTACTCCGCCCGGATGGGAGAATCCGACGGCCCTGCAATGACGCAAAATCAGCCGCCGCCAATTCCTCCACTCTTGCCCGAGACGGCGCCGTTCTCACCGGAGCAGCGCGCCTGGCTCAACGGTTTTTTCGCCGGTTATCTCGGGCTCGACGCGGGTGGCATCACCGTCGTTTCGCCGGAACAAGGTGCCGCATTGTTTTCCGGCATCACATCGTTCGCAGAAGCTTCGCCCGACGATAACGAGGCGCCCTGGCACGATCCGGCCATGTCGTTGCCCGATCGAATGAAGCTCGCCGAAGGTCGCCCGTTGCGGCGGCGGATGATGGCGGCGATGGGACAGCAGGACTGCGGACAATGCGGGTACAACTGCCAAGATTATTCCGACGCCATCGTGTTGCGAAAGGAAGCGCGGCTCAACCTGTGCGTACCCGGTGGAAAGGAAACCACCCGCACTCTCAAGGTCCTGCACCAGGAGCTTGGCAGCACGACCGCGGCGACCCCGGCAAAGACCCCTTCGCTTGCAGGTGCTACGGCTGCGCCGGCCGCGCCCGGCAGCTCGCGCGAGAGCGCGACTGAAGCGGTTTTTCTTTCTCGCACGCGCCTCAACAAACCCGGATCCGGAAAGGAAACGTGGCATATTGAATTCGATCTCAGTGCCGCGGAAATGGATTACAGGGTCGGTGATGCGTTCGGCATCTTCCCGCTGAACGAGCCTGCACTGGTGGATGCCGTGATTGCGGCGCTTCGGGCCAGCGCGGATTTTCCGGTGGGCGGCCGCAGGCTGCGCGACGTCCTGATCGAAAGCGTGTCGCTCCATAGCGCCCCCGACGCGCTTTTTACCCTGTTCTCCTATCTCACCGGCGGCGAGCGGCGGCAGAAGGCGAAGGCACTGGCGGCCGGCGAGGATCCGGACGGTGATGGGTCCACGCTTGACGTGCTGGCCGCCCTGGAGAAATTCGCCGGCATCCGTCCCGATCCGGAAGCGTTCATCGAGGCGCTCGACCCGCTGCAGCCGCGGCTCTACTCCATTGCGTCCTCGCCCCACGTGGATCCCAAGCGCATAGCCCTGTGCGTGGACGCAGTCCGCTACCCGATCAACGGCCGAACCCGCCTCGGCGTCGCCTCGACCTTTCTCGGCGAGCGCATCCGGCCCGGAGACAAGCTCAAGGTCTATGTCCAGAAGGCGCAGCACTTCAGCCTTCCCGCCGATCCGTCCGTGCCAATCATCATGATCGGTCCCGGCACCGGAATCGCTCCCTTCCGCGCATTCCTGCATGAGCGCATGGCGAGCAGCGCGGCGGGCCGCAACTGGCTGTTCTTCGGCCATCAGCACAGCAGCTACGACTTCTTTTATGAGGACGAGCTTTCCGGACTGAAGGCTGCCGGAATTCTGACCAGGCTCTCGCTCGCTTGGTCGCGCGACGGAAGCGAAAAATTCTACGTGCAGGACCGCATGCGCCAGGTCGGCCGCGAACTCTGGCAGTGGATCGCCGAAGGCGCCCACATTTATGTGTGCGGCGATGCCAAACGCATGGCACGGGACGTCGAGGGGGCGTTGGTCGAGATCGTGGCCGCGCATGGCGCGCGCACGACCGACGAGGCGATCGCTTTCGTCGCCAACCTCAAAAAAGCGGATCGCTTTCAACAGGACGTGTATTGATGCCCGATCGCGCCGCTCTATACAGTCCACCGCGAATGCTGCCACCGCAGATGCAGCCGCTCGCCCGGCTGCCGGTATTTCTGGCGCTCGAGCGCCGCCGCGTCCTGGTCGCCGGCGACGGGGCGGCGGCTGCGTGGAAGGTGGAGCTTCTCTCTGCGGCCGGCGCCTGCGTCGATGTGTGCTCCCCGCATCCGAGCGAACTGCTGTGCGGGCTCGCCGCGCGGCCGCCGCGCGGCACGATCGCGCTCATGCATCGAGCCTGGCGGGTTGCCGATCTGGTTGGCGCCGCGCTGGCGGTCGGCGAATTCGATGACGAGGAGGAGACGCAACGGTTCGTGCGCGCTGCGCGCTCGACCGGCGTGCCGGTCAACGTGATAGACCGGCCGGCCTGCAGCGATTTTGCTTTCGGGGCGATTGTCAATCGCTCGCCGCTGGTCATCGGCATCTCGACCGACGGCGCAGCGCCTGTCTTCGGCCAGGCGATCCGGGGCAGGCTCGAAGCGATGCTACCGCGGGGCTTTGCTGACTGGGCCACCGCAGCCCGGCGCTGGCGCGCCGCAGTGCAGAATTCCGGATTGTCGACTGCGGCCCGGCGTGCCTTCTGGCGGCTGTTCGCCTCTCATGCCGTCACGCATTGCGATCGCGAACCGCGGCAAGGCGATTTCGACGCTCTCGTGGGTCGCGCCCGGGCAGAAGCCACGGCCGAGCGGGGAAGCATCGCGCTGGTGGGAGGGGGCCCCGGCGATGCGGAACTCCTGACGCTGCGCGCAGTTCGCGCCTTGCAGAGCGCCGATGTGATCGTCATGGACGATCGCGTATCGCCTGCAATCGTTGATTTTGCGCGGCGCGAGGCGCGCAAGCTGCTGGTCGACAGCGGCGGCGACACGCTGATGATCAAGCTCGCTCTTGCAGGCAGGCGCGTCGTGCATCTCATGCACGGAGACCCCACGATCCTCGCACAGACGCTTGAAACAATCGCGGCCGCTCGCGCGGCGGGAATACCCGTCGAAGTCGTTCCCGGCATCGCCGCGCCCGACGCAGTCCAGCATGGCGCGGATCAGGCACCGCCCGCGCTCGCCAAGGCATGAAGGCAATCCGGCTTTAAACCAATTCGCGGCAAGATCAGTTCTCCTGGAACGCCTCTTCCCGCTTGCTGCGGATCGCCGGCAGCGCAACCAGCACGCACAGCGCGAGCGCGCCGATCAACAAGCCCAGGCTGATCGGCCGCTTGAGGAAAATCATCGGGTCTCCGCTGGAAATGCGCATGGCCCGGCGCAGGTTCTCCTCCATGAGCGGGCCGAGGACGAAGCCGAGGATCATCGGCGCCGGCTCGCACTCCAGGCGCGCAAAGACGAATCCGGCCACTCCGAAAAATGCCGCCAGCAATACCGCGGTGGCGCTGTTGCTCACGGTGTAGACGCCGATCGCACAGAACAAAAGGATTGCAAGATAAAGAAACCGGTACGGCACTTTCAGAAGCTGCACCCAGATGCCGATGAGCGGAAGGTTGATGATCACCAGCATCACGTTGCCGATCCACATGCTGGCGATCATGCCCCAGAACATGCCGGGGCGCTCGGTCATGATCTGGGGGCCGGGCTGAATGCCGTGAATGGTCAGCGCGCCGATCATCAGCGCCATGACGGCATTGCCCGGAATGCCCAGGGTCAACATGGGAATGAACGAGGTTTGCGCGCCGGCATTGTTGGCAGATTCCGGGGCGGCTACTCCCTCGACCGCGCCGTGACCGAACTGCGCCGCATGTGCCGACGATTTCTTCTCGAGCGCATAGGCGGCGAACGAGCTCAACGTGGCGCCGCCTCCCGGCAGCACGCCGAGGATCGAGCCGAGCGCCGTCCCACGCAACACGGCGGGCCAGACGCGCCGGAAATCCTCGCGCGTGGGCCACAGACGGGTGATCTTGCTTGCGACCAGCGCCCGCGTTTCCTCCGGCTGCGACAGGTTGGTGATGATCTCGCCCAGACCGAATATCCCAATCGCCAGGGTCGCCACGTCAATCCCGTCGGTCAGCTCGGTGATGCCGAACGTGAAACGCGTTGCACCGGTATTGCCGTCGGTACCGACGAGACCGACCAGCAGACCGAGGATGATCATCGCCACCGCCTTGAGCACGGACCCGTGCGCCAGCACCACCGCGGCAATGAGACCGAGCACCATGAGCGAGAAATACTCCGGCGCGCCGAACGACTGCCCGACCACGGCAAGCGGCGGAGCAAAGGTCGCGATCAGCAGCGTCGAGACGCAGCCCGCGAAAAACGAGCCGAGTGCGGCAACCGCGAGCGCGGCGCCGGCGCGACCCTGCCGCGCCATCTGATGACCATCGATGCAGGTTACCACCGAGGATGTCTCGCCCGGCAGGTTCACCAGAATCGCGGTGGTCGAGCCGCCATACTGGGCCCCATAAAAGATGCCGGCCAGCATGATCAATCCCGAGGTCGGCTCGAGGTGAAACGTCAGCGGCAGCAGCATTGCGATAGTCGCAATCGGACCGATGCCGGGGAGTACGCCGATCAGGGTCCCGATGAGTGCACCGACCAGTGCGAAGACGAGATTTGCCGGCGTCAACGCGACGCTCAGCCCGAGCGCCAGATTGTTGAATAGCTCCATCTACCAACCCGGCCAGACCGGAATCGTCAGCCCGAGCCCGAGAATGAAGATGCCCCAGGCGAGAGCGATGAGCAGTGCTGCCGCCGCCAGCATCTCGAGCGGACGCAACCCGCGCGCGGCAGCCGCGCCTACGCCGATCAGCAGCAGGATCGAGAGAACGAGCCCGAGCCGCTCGATGGTGAGGCCGAAGATCACCAGGCTTGCGGTGACGAAAATGACCGGTCGCCACGCCGATGTGCCGGGCCCTGGCAGCGGCCGCCCGGCATCGGCCTCGAGCAGTCCCTGCACCCCGACGAGAGCTCCGAGCGCAAGCAGAACCCAACACAGCAGCCGCGGCACATAGCCCGTGCCCATGCGGAGCGCAGTTCCGATCGGATAGTCACGTGAGAGGAACAGGCCGGCGAGAGCGACGGCGCAGAACAGCAGGCCCGCGAGCATGTTCTTGCGCGCAACCATCTGCCGGAGCGCAGCGCGCGGGGCCCCACTGTTCCGGCTGAAAGCCATCCTATTCCGCGGTCTCGATCTTCACCGTCGAGGCGATCTCTTTCCAGGACTTGAGCTCGCCGGTCAGCCAGGCCTTGGCGTCGTCGAGCGACTTACTCGGCACGATGTTGAAGTTCTGCTTGTGGAAGGCATCGATGACGGCCGGCGCCACAAGCGCCTGCGCATTGGCGCTGAACAAGGTATCGAGCACTTCCTTCGGCGTGCCGCCGGGAGCAAACAGCCCTTGCCAGGCAATGGTGCCGACGCCGGAATAGCCGAGCTCCTGCATTGTCGCGATATCGGGGTATTCCGGCAGCCGCTGATGATCGACGACCGCCAGCGGCCGCAACTTTCCGGCCCTGATCTGGGCGGCACTGGAGGCAGCATTCAGGAACGATACCTGCGTGTCGCCCGTGATCATGTCATTGATGACACCGGAGGCGCCCGCCTTGTTGTGGATGGCTATCATATCGAGGTTGCCGGCCTTTTTGGCGAAGAACGCCATATCGTAATGGGGATAGCTGCCGGCGCCGACGGTGCCGTAGCGCAGCTTGCCCGGGTTGCCTCTTGCGTAATCGACAAGCTCGGGCACCGTCTTCACGCTGAAATCTGTCGTTGTCGCAACCAGGATTCCCGGAATGTCGACAATGTTGGAAACCGGCACCACGTTCTTGTCGTAGTCGGGGAGCTTCGCGGGCGCGAGCACGGGCGTGATTGCATTGGTGGTCACGTTGCCCAGCATCAGCGTGTAGCCGTCGGGTCTGGAGCTCACCATCTCCTTGACGGCAACGATGCCATTGGCGCCCGGCTTGTTCTCTACGATCACTGACTGGCCGAGGATTTTGCGCAACTGCTCGCCGAGGATGCGTGCCACGATGTCAGTCGCGCCTCCGGGCGCGTAGGGCACGATGATCTTGACCGGCTTGGTCGGATATTGGTCCTGCCCGGCCGCCTGCATGAGGCCGGCTGTACTGCCCCATGCGAACGACAGCAGGGCGACGGTGAGGCAGAGCGGTCGCATCAATCTTTCCCCGCGCCCGAGACGCCCCACTCCTCGCGCAAGCGCGCTCACGCCTTGATTCCGTGCAGGCCGTGCGACGCGTCCTTGCAGGTGAAGAATACAACGTCGGCGTCGGGCGTCGCCTTGCCGGAGTGAACGACGTTCGACGGGACGTAAAGGACCGAGCCCGGCCGCGCCTCCACCTCCTTGCCGCCGATCTTCGCCCGGAATGTGCCTTCCAGAATGTAGATCCACTGCTCGTTAGGGTGCGAGTGCGGCTCGGCGCCGGTGCCGGCAGGCATCCGCATCAGCCCGACGATCATGCGATCGCCTTCGACACAAGCGCCGTTGGCGGTCGAATAATCGGGGCCTCCAAGAATGTGGTTCACCTTGGCGAGATCGAACAGATATTCGCCGTCGCCGGCGCGCTTGGCTCCGGGCGTTCGCGCGGAGGCGGAGTGTTGCGACATCTTGCCGATCTCCCTGCGATTGTCTTGCAGCATTGGTCAGGCGAATGCGCGCGCGGAAGCGCTGCCGGCGACCGTGCCGAGCAATGTCTGCGCCCGCTCGCCGAGAATAGACGCCTGCTCCGTCGGCGCAATGGAGAGGCTGCGGACCTGCAAGACCCCATCCGGCATGCCCATGTCGAAGGGGTAGTCGCTGCCAAGCAGCACCCGCTCGGCGCCTGCGACGCCGACCAGGAACTCGAGGGCATCCTTCGAATGCACGATGGTATCGAAGTAGAACCGTCTGAGAGAATCCGTCGGCGGTTTCGAAAGCTTCTTCTTCGGTTCCGTGCGGACCTGCCAGCCGTGCACGAAACGCCCGGCCTGGTACGGCACGAAACCACCGCCGTGGGCGAGGCAGAATTTCAGCTTGGGATAGCGTTCCAGCACCCCGCTGAAGGCGAGGCAGGCGGCGGCAATGGTGGTATCAAGCGGGTTGCCGATCAGGTTGGTCAGGTAATAGGAGGAAAGCCGATCGGCTCCCGCCACGTTGATGGGGTGAACCAGAATGAAAGCGTCGAGCTCCGCGGCAGTCGCCCAGACCTGCTCGAGCGCGGGGTCGTCGAGGTTCTTCCCCGCCACGTTGGATCCGATCTGCGCTCCGCGCAGACCGAGCACGCTGACGGCATGGCGCAGCTCCTCCGCGGCCTGCTTCGGTGCCTGCATCGGCAGCGTAGCAATACCGAGAAAGCGGTCGGGTCGCGCATTCACGAGCTTGGCGAGCTGCTCGTTTTGAATGCGCGCGAACACGCCCGCGAGCGCCGGAGGCTGCCCATAGATGAAAGTCTGCGGGCAAACCGAGAGCACCTGGAGGTCGACCTTGGAGGCTGCCATGTCCGCCAGCCGACGCTCCAGGTCCCACCCGCCGCGCGGAAAGTTCCGATAGACGCCGCCGGCGACGTCGAGGGTGCCGAATTGATCGTCGACCCGCGAGAGCTTCGGCGCGATCTTGGGCGCCTCTCTCTGCAGCAACCGGATCGTCTCCTCGGTCAGAATATGCGCGTGAATATCGACGGTTTTTGCGGGCATGGGGGCAATGCTCACGAAGGTCGAGACTTCAGGAAGAATCGCGCGGCAGGGTAATGCATCCTGCCCGCCAGATCGAGTAGCCGGTGGCATGCTGCCTTGATCGTGCTAGGGTGGCAAAATCCAGGCGGAAGCCGCAGCAGATGCTCGATCAACCGACCGGTTCGGCCCGCAATGACCCGCACGCGCGCCGCCGCCCGCATCTCGATTTCCAGGACCATCTGGCCGATCTCGAAGCCAATGGGCTTCTCCTGCGCGTGGACCGGCCCATCAACAAGGATACCGAGCTGCATCCGCTGGTGCGCTGGCAGTTCCTGGGCGGCGTGCCCGAGGACAAACGGCGCGCATTTCTGTTCACGGATGTGCGCGATGCCAAGGGCCGGCGCTATGACATTCCTGTCGTTGTCGGCGCGCTCGCGGCTTCGCCCCAAATCTACGCGGTGGGCATGGGCCGGCCGGTCGAAGAGATCGGAGCAGCCTGGATGCAGGCGATCGCGCATCCGCTGGCGCCCATCGCGGTCAAAGCACCGCGTTGTCAGGAGGTGGTGCTTACGGGCGCCGAGCTTGCGGCAGCAGGCGGGCTGTTGCGGTTGCCGGTGCCAATCTCGACCCCGGGCTTCGACTCCGCGCCCTATCTCACCGCGACGCTCTGCATCACGCGGGACCCTGAGACCGGCATCAGGAACATGGGTACCTATCGGGCGGCCTTGAAAGCGCCCGATCGACTGGTCGTGCGGATGGTGGCGCGCGAGGCAAGCGGTGCCGGCGGCTACCTGCACTGGCTCAAATATCGCAAGCGGCGCGAGCCGATGCCGATTGCCATCGTGATCGGCTGCGCGCCCATCGTCATGTTCACCGGCCCGCAGAAGCTTGCCATCGACATGGATGAACTCGGAGTCGCGGGCGCGCTCGCCGGCGCCCCGATCGAGGTCGCGCAGGCATGCACCGTGGCGCTCGACGTGCCGGCCGAATCGGAAATCGTGATCGAGGGCTTCATCGATCCGGAGAAGCTCGAGCCGGAGGCGCCCTTCGGCGAGAGCAACGGCTATGTCGCGCTCGAAGCCTACAACATGCCGATGCGGGTGACCGCCGTCACCCACAAGCGCAGCCCGGTCTTTGCTTCCATCATAAGTCAGGTGACGCCGAGCGAATCGAGCGTCATCAAGAAGGTCGCCTATGAGCCGCTGTTTCTCAATCACCTGCGACAAGCCCTGGGAATCAAGGGCGTGCGCCGGGTGGTGATGCATGAGCGGCTGACCAACCTGCGTCCTGTCATCTTCGTGCAGCTTGCCGACGCAACGGCGCGCAGCGAAGTCTGGCGCGCGCTGCACGCCGCAGCGACGCTGCAATCCAATTGCGGAAAGATCGTCATCGCGGTGAGCGAGGATATCGATCCCGCGAGCATGGACGCCGTGCTGTGGTCGCTCGCCTACCGCACCAATCCCATCGAGGACGTGCATCTTGTTCCGCATCGCGGCGGCGTGCAGGGCGCGCAATATGGACCGAAGACGTCGGATTCCGGCATGCTCATCGACGCGACCCGGAAGTATCCGATGGCGCCGCTGGCGCTGCCGACGCGCGAATACATGGAGCACGCGCGCGCTCTGTGGGAGGAGCTCGATCTCTATCCGCTCAACGTGCAGTCGCCCTGGCATGGCTATGGGCTCGGCGACTGGAGCGACCGCTGGGAAACGTTTGCGCGCCGCGCCGCCACCGGCGACTGGGAGCTCAGCGGCCGGGAGACGCTTGCCGCTCAGCGCAGCGACACGGCGCCGGAAAGCCCGGCCCGGCTCGATGCAGGCTCGCGCAAGACCCGTTGACGCGCTACGCGCGTTCATCCACCACCCGGTTGCGCAGAGTCCCTATTCCGGAAATCTCGACTTCCAGCACATCGCCCGCCTTCATCCACAGCGGCGGGGTGCGGCGGTGGCCGACGCCTTCCGGTGTTCCGGTCGCGATGATGTCGCCGGGAGCAAGCGGTGTGAAATCGGAGCAGAAGGCTATGATCTGCGGCACGGAATAGATCAGGAGATCGGTGCCGGATCTCTGCACCTCCTGGCCGTTGAGCCGCGTCACCAGCGTCAGGCGCTTGGGGTCCGGGATTTCATCCGTGGTGACGATCCAGGGGCCAAGCGGACCGGTGCCGGGAAAATTCTTGCCCGAGCTCACGGAGATTTTCTGATAATCGCGCACGCTGCCGTCGACGAAGCACGTATATCCGGCGACGTGGTCGAGCGCCTGCTCGACCGGGATGTGCCGCCCCGCGCGCCCGATGACAAGCGCGAGCTCGCCCTCGAAATCGAAGCTCTGCGACACCGACGGCCGGATCAGCTCCCCTTCGTGACCGGTGAGCGTATTGGCGAGACGGATGAACATGCTGGGTTGCTTCGGCAGATCGCGTCCGGTCTCGGCGGCATGGGAGCGGTAGTTGATGCCGGCACAGAGGATCTTCTCCGGATCCGGGATGGGCGGCAGCAGCTTCACATCGGCCAGCCTGTGATCGGGCATCGCCGCCTCCGCCACCTTTTTCAGATCCGCAAGTGCACAAGCGGCGAGCGCTTGGCGCAAGCCGGGATAGCGGTCGCCGAGACGCTCATTGAGCGTGACGACCGCGTCCCCGATCACCGCCCCGAAGGCCTTACGGCCATCGACGGCATAGCTCGCAAGCTTCATTCAATTTCTCCCGGCCTGCAGTTCTCAATTCAATACATCGCCTTGCCGCCATCGACGTTGATGGTCTGCCCGGTCATGAAGTCGCTGGCGGCGGTCGAGAGAAACATGACTGCTCCGACCAGGTCGGCCGGCACCTGCACGCGCTCGATGGCGCGACCGGCAACGCGCGTGGCGAGATAATTCGCGGACGATGATTGTATCTGGGTCTCGCTCTGCGTCATGCCCGGCGTGATCGCATTGACGGTGATGCCGAATTCCGCGACCTCGCGGGCGAGCGCGCGAGTGAGCCCGATCACGCCGGCTTTCGAGGTGGTGTAGTGCAGCCGGTTGGGTGTTCCCTCCCAGACGCGGGAGGAGGAGATGTTCACGATCTTGCCGCGCTTGCGCTCGCGCATGGCCGGGAACACGGCGCGGCAGGAGAGAAACATGCCGCGCAGGTTCACCGCCATGACCTGGTCCCACTCCTCGACCGGGATTTCCAGCCAGGACCTGCGCGGCAGCACGCTCATCAGCGAGGCGTTGTTGATGAGCACATCGATGCCGCCCAAGCGCTCGACCGCGGCCTGCGCCATCGCCCTGGTCGATTCTTCGCTGGCGATGTCGGTTGCGAGGCCGGCGACCTGCAGGCCTTGTGCGCTCAACGTTTCGGCAACGGACCTGGCGGCGGCGCCGTCGATATCGGCTGCCAGCACGCTGGCGCCCGCCCTGGCGAATTCTTCGACATAGACCTTGCCGATCCCCTTGCCCCCGCCGGTCACGATGACGGCTCGCCCGGCGAGATCAAAGCGTTCGTTCATGCTGCCTCACGGGTCGTGGAGCGAACCTTCCCCACTGTGCCATGGCAGCCCTTGCCCGGCACGAGCTTTGCGGCTTTCGCCTTGGGCTGCTGGAGGGGCCTGACCGAGGAACGCGATGGAAGCCTATCGGACCCGATGCGGCATGAAAGCCAGCGATACAGCCGCCGTTCTCGCCGAGGTCGGGTGTGTTCCGGTGGAATCTGAGATAGCCGGCTGGAACTTTGGGTTCGTTTTGCAAAATCGGATGCGCTTGAGTGAATGTTGCTAAGTCCTCAATTTCTAGTTGCAGCTCGTGCTTGGCTCACGCTCGGGTTCGATTCGCCAACATTGGGCTTCGCCGGGTTCCTTCTGCGAAAATTGGCTACGCGATCACACAGTGCGGCAGGCGGCTTTCAAACCGGCCTCTACATCGACCGAGGAAGCGCTGCGAAGCAATGCTTCACTGCTCATTCTTTGGATGCCTAAATGTTCTTTTTATGCTCTTGAGGCGGGAGCCGATGCCGGGCAAGGAAAATCTTTGCAATCCTTGACACAGACATCGCATCTCCATCGATGGTGAGAATGGGCAAGGAAGATTCGAGGTTCTGATTGAACGCCATCGATCTTGAAGTCATCTACCAGTCGACGCTGCAGATTGCCCGCGAGCTGACCGTCAACATGCTGCGCACGGGCTATTCCACCATCATCAAGGAAAGCCAGGATTTCACCTTCGCGATTTTCGATGACCAGGGCCGCATGGTGGCGCAGGGCCTCCCGCAGCCGCTGCATATCGGTCCGCTGGCGGCGCAGGTGAACGAGATCCGCCGCCGCTTCGCGCATGCGAACCATCCCGGCGACGCCTTCATCGTCAACCATCCCTACCAGGCCTGCCAGAACCACGCGACCGACGTGACCGTGATCTCGCCGGTGTTCGCGCGCGCCCGGCTGGTCGCTTTCATCGGCAACATCGCGCACAAGCCCGACCTCGGCGGCAAGGTCCCCGGCACCAACAGCGGCGACGCCACCGATCTCCTGCAGGAGGGCCTGCTGATCCCGCCGCTCAAGATCCTCGACCGCGGCGAGCTCAACACGGACGTAGAAGCGCTGATCTGCGCCAACACCCGCACGCCCGAGGTCACCTGGGGCGACATCCAGGCGCAGGTTGCCACCAACGCCTATGGCCTGAGCAAGTTCGACGAGCTGTTCGCAAAGCATGGCGTCGACAACGTGCGCGCCTGCTGGGCGCGCTGGATGGAGCTCACCGAGAGCGAGCTGCGCAAGGAGATCGCCAGGCTGCCGAAGGGGCGCTATGGACCGGAAACCGACTACCTCGACGACGACGGCGTCGATCTTGCGCAGCCGCATCGCATCTCGGCCGCGCTCGAGATCGAAGGCGACACGCTCCACTTCATCCTCGACAGCGACGCGCAGGCGCGCGGTCCCGTCAACCTGCGGCCATGCGTCTCGCGCAATTTCATCGAGTGCCTGGTGAAGATGGTCTTCCTGCCGCGGCTGCCGGTGAACGACGGACTCTCGCGCCCGCTGCGGGTGTCCTACCCGCCGGAAGGCTCGCTGCTCAATCCGCGCTTTCCGGCGCCCGTCAACATGTACGTGCGCCCGAGCCAGGTATTGACCTCGGTGATCCTGCGCGTGCTGGCGCGCGCCGTGCCTGACCGCGTGCCGGCGCCAGGCAGCGCGGCCGGCGGCTCGCTGTCGAGCGCGGGACGCGATCCGAAATCCGGCCGCTGGTATTCGCAATACGAGATCCTCAACGGCGGCACCGGGGCGCGCCCCGACAGCGACGGGGTAAGCGCCATGGACGAGCTCGTCGTCAATGTCATGAACACGCCGGTCGAAGCGATCGAGACCGAGTTTCCCGTCCGCGTCGAGCGCTACGAGCTCGTGCGCGATTCCGGCGGCGCCGGGACGTTTCGCGGCGGGCTCGGCGTGCGGCGGCAGTGGCGGCTGCTGGCCGACGAATCGACCGTCAACTTGCGCATGGACCGGTTCAGATTTTCCTCGCCCGGCATTTTCGGCGCCAAGCCCGCGCGCGCATCGCGAGCCGTGCTCAATCCCGGCAGTGCCGGCGAACGTCCGCTCACCTCCAAGATTGCCGGCCTGCGTCTCAAGCGCGGTGATGTGCTGGCCGTGGAGTTCGCGGGCGGCGGCGGCCGCGGCGATCCTTATCGACGCCCCGCGGCGCGGGTGCGCGAGGACGTGAAGCGCGGCTACGTGTCCGTGGCCGGCGCGCGCGAGGACTACGGCGTCGTGCTCACGCCCGATCTTGCCGTCGATGCCCGCGCGACCGATGAGCAGCGCCGGCAGAAGATCGCCCCATGAGATTGCGCCTTGGCATCGATGTCGGCGGGACCTTCACCGATGTGTGCGCATTCAACGAGGACGCCGGCGAGCTCGTCGCCATCCGCAAGTATCTCTCTCAGGCGCAGGATCCGGCGGCGGTGATGGAGCGCATCACGGACGATCTCGCCGGCGAATTCGGGGCGGATTGCGCAGCGCTGATTCTGCATGGGTCAACCGTGGCGCTCAACACGCTCATCGAAAGCAAGGGTGCGCGGGTGGGACTCCTCACCACGCGCGGCTTTCGCGATGTCTACGAGATCGGGCGGCAATGGCGCGGCGAGCACGTCTTCAACATGTTCGCTCCGGCTCCGCCGATGCTGCTCACGCGCGATCGCATCTTCGAGATCCGCGAACGGCTCGACGCGAGCGGCGAGGTGGTCGAGCCGCTGCAGGCCGCAGACGTCGCCGGCGCGGTGCGCGAGCTTGTGAGCGCCGGTGTCGACGCGGTCGCGGTGTGCTTTCTCTTCGCCTATGCCAACCCCCGTCATGAGCAGGAGGCGGCCGGCATCATTCGCGCCATCGCGCCCGATTTGCATGTTTCGCTCTCGCACGAGGTCAACCCGGAATGGCGCGAGTATGAGCGCACGGCCTCGACCATCGCCAACGGCTATATCGGGCCGCCGGTCGCGCGCTATCTGAGCGCGATCGAGGAGCTCGCTGTGCGGCGCTTCCCGCGGACGCGCGTCCTCATGATGAAATCGGACGGCGGAGCGGCGAGCGCAGCCATGCTGGCGAAGACGCCGATCAGGACCGTCATGTCGGGGCCGGTCGCCGGCGTCATCGGCGCCCGTCATCTCGGCGACGTGAAGGGAACCACAAATCTCATCACGTTCGATGCCGGCGGGACCAGCTCGGACATGGCGGTACTCCCCGGCGCGCCGCTGTTCAAATCCGAGCTCACCATCGCGCAGCATCCCCTGCGCACGCATGCGGTCGACATCGAGACCATCGGGGCGGGCGGCGGCAGCATCGCCGCGGTCGAGCTCGGCGGCATTCTCAAGGTCGGACCGCACAGCGCCGGCGCCGAGCCGGGGCCCGCGTGCTATGACCGCGGCGGCAGCGAGCCCACCCTCACCGATGCGCTGGTGCTGCTCGGCCATCTCAATCCCGCCGCGCTGCTCGGCGGCGCGATGCCGATTGCCAGCACGAACGCGCGCGACGCCATTGCAGGCAGGATCGCGCAGCCGCTCGGGATATCGGAGATCGAGGCGGCCTGGGGCATCTTGCGGGTGCTGGCGACCAACGTGATGGTGGCAATCCGCACCATCACCGTCGAGCGCGGCTATGATCCGCGCGAGTTCACGCTGCTGCCCTTCGGCGGCATGGGTCCCGCGATTGCAGGGCTGGTTGCGGTCGAGCTCGGCATTGCACGGATTCTCATACCGCGCGACCCCGGCACGTTCAGCGCCAGCGGGATGCTGGTGACCGACGTGCGGCAGGAGAAAAGCCTCACCCGCATCACGCCGATGGAGGAAGCAACTGCGGCCCGGCTCGAAGCAATGTTCGCGGAGCTGGAAGCGCGCGTCCTGGACGATCTCCTGGCGGAAGGCTTTGCCCGTGAGCAGCTCACAACATGCCGACGCGCCGGCATGCGCTATCGCGGCCAATCCTACGAGGTGGCCGTCGAGGTCGGTCCCCTTGCCGCGCGGCAGGCGCTCCCTGACCTGACCAGCCGCTTCCATGCGGCGCACCAGCGACGCTACGGCCACATGGCGCAGGCGGAAGCAGTCGAGATCGTTAATTTCCAGGTGACCGGGATTGCCTCGATTGCAAAACCGCAGCTGAGGAAATTCGATGCACTGCAACGCGCGCATGCAATTCCGCGCGGCACCCGGCTCGCCTATTTCAATGCGAGCGAGCCATGCGAAGCGCCGGTGTGGCACCGCGGCGACCTGCCGCCGGGAATGCGCCTTGCGGGGCCGGCCATCGTCGAGGAGCAGACCTCCACCATCGTGCTCTATCCCGGCCAGCACGCACAGGTGGATGAATATCTCAATATCGAGATCGAGTTGCCGGTTCGATAGATTTTTGCTGACCTACCACGGAGAGGAACGCGAATGGGTGCGTTTCGGCCATTCGGTCACGATCTCTCACGTTCTCTTCCTTGTGCACCGTGGAGTACGGACCACACGACGATTTCCTGCCTGGTCTCGAACAGTTCGTACACAACGATGTACGGGTACTCGATGAGCTCGCGCTCCCCTCATCAAGACCTGGCCGTCCCATGTATTCGAGCCCCGGCGTCGCAAGCAAAGCAATTCTCGTCTCGATGCGCGAGATCATCGCATACGCGGCGGCTGCGTTGTCTCTGGAAATCCAAGCAAAGATGTGATCGAGGTCGGCGCGGGCGCCAGGATCAAACGTGATCCTCATGTACCGCGCACGCGGAAGCGCTTAAACACCTCCTCGAACGGAATTCGATTTGGATCGCTTCTTGCCCGCCGCCTGCGTACTTCTGCCAACTGCTCGTCGCTCAGATACAGATCACACGTGTCCTGCTCTTCGACGGCCTTCAATATCTCAACTGCATCCGCCTGCCGCTTCGGTGGCCATGTAAGGACGCGGTCAAGCACCGCTTTCACCTCATCTTTAGTCATGGAAGAAACCTACCACATCCTCCAATTTCGCGCCAAGCGCTGTGCTGTCGATGAGCCTGCCGGCGCAATTATTACGCCTTGCGGTAATGGCCTCACTCTAATCGATGGACAGGCCTGCGGCCCGGATCGGCGCGCCGTTTCTCTCGATTTCGGGAGTGATGATGCCTTCGAGATATTCCGTGGAGCGTCGCTCCGGCACCGCCACGAATGTGCCGGTGGCGACGAGTTGCTCCTGCACCGACGGGGTGTCCATCGCCTCAACCGTGGCATCGTGCAGCTTCCGCACGATCGCAGCCGGCGTCCCCCGGGGATAAAAGAAGGCAAACCAGGTCGAGGCCTCGAAATTCTTCATGCCCTGCTCATCGGCGGTCGGCAGGCGCGGCAGCGCGGGGAGCCGCTCGCGGCGAAACACGGCAATGCCCCTGACCAGATCGCTCTGCACCGGCGGTACCGCGGTCGGAGCGAGCGTCATGAAATAATCGAACCGGCCGCCGATCAGATCCTGCAGCGCCGGACCGCCACCGCGATAGGGGATGTCCTGGACCTTCACGCCGATCACCTGATTGAACAATGCGCAATCGAAATAGCCGGTGGAGCCGATGCCGGCGGAGCCGGTGCGCATCGTCGCCTGGTTCTTTCTGACATGGGCGATGAGCTCCTGCAGGCCGTCGACCGGCAGGTCGCGTCGCGCGATCATGACCATCGGCTGCTCGGCGACCAGAACGACCGGCGCGAGGTCTTCCTTCAAATTGTACAGCGGATGCTTGTAGAGCGTCTGATTGATGGCGTCAGCCCTGCTGCCGAGCACGAACTGATAGCCGTCCGGCGGGGCGCGGGCGACCCGCAGCGAACCGATCATGCCGCCGGCGCCCGCGACATTCTCGATGACGACCTGCTGGCCGAGCACTTCGGACAGCCGCCGCCCGACAATGCGCCCAAGCACGTCGGTGCCTCCGCCGGGCGCAAACGGCACCACCATGGTCAGCGCACGCGCCGGCCATTCCTGCGCCCGGACCGGGCCGATGGCGTGTGCCGCCGCGAGCAAAACCGCGGCCGCTCGGGACCGGGACACTCGTCGGATCACGATGCTCAGCGCCGGCATGATGCCGGACCGCGAATGTAGCAGCTTCTCTGCTCCGATCGAGCGCGGCCGCCTGTCGAGCGCCTTGCCGCGCCTGGCCCTACGCCGCCTGCCGCACGGCGTCGATCAACGTCGTGTCATTGCTGTCAGCCTTCGAGCTGTTGATCCGCCTGGAAACTGCCCATCGTCGCAAGTAGTCGTTCGCGGCGGGCTTGAGCTCCTCCACACCCATTCCGCCGCTCAACCAGTGCTGGAACTGATCGGGCTGCAACAGCACCGGCATGCGATCGTGCAGCTCGGCGACGAATTCGTTCGGCTCGGTGATGACCATCGCGCACGACTTCAGGCGCTCACCTGTCTCATGGTTCTTCCATTCATCCCAAAGGCCCGCGATGGTGAGCAGCGGGGATCCGTCACGCGCCGTGAAGTACCAGGGCTGCTTGCCTTCCGGCGTGTCTTGCCACTCGTAATAGCCCGATACCGGCATGAGGCAACGCCTGCTCTTGAACGATTCACGGAAGAACGGCTTGGTGGTCACGGTCTCGACGCGGGCATTGAAGGTCGCAAGCCGCAGCTGCTTGAGCGGCTTGCCCCACCAGAACGGCACCAGGCCCCATCGCATCTCGACGAGCGCACGCTTGCCTTCGCGCTCGACAATCGTGTCCGCGGGATCGGTCGGACAGGCATTAAAGCGCGGCTGCAGGTTTGGAATCGCCGACGGCGCCGTGAGGCGATAGAGCGCGTGAATTTGCTCCCAGGTGTAGTTGCGAGTGAACCGTCCGCACATCCCGGCAATATAGGCGCTTGGCGCCGGTCCCGTACCACCTGTCCCGGCCGAGCCATGTCGCGCGGATGGCTGCGACCGAACCCCGTATCTTGACTTTTCTCGACTTTATGTTCTTCTTTTGTTCACGTCGACCATTTGCCAAGACCGGAGGGGCAGCCGCGATGGACACGACAGCCACCATCCTGCACGCGGACCTCGATGCCTTCTATGCGTCGGTTGAGCAACTGCTCGACCCCTCCTTGCGCGGCAAACCCCTCGCCGTCGGCGGCGGCGTCGTGCTCGCCGCCTCGTACGAAGCCAAGTCATTTGGCGTGAGCAGCGGCATGTCGGGGCGCCGCGCGCGTGAGCTGTGCCCCGACTTGATCTTCGTCGGCGGGCATTTCCAGGAATATCAGCGCCTGGGCGATGCTGCCATCAATGTGCTCGGTGATTTCACACCCCTCGTCGAGCGGATTTCCATCGATGAGGCGTTCGCTGACGTTGCGGGCTGCACGCATCTTTTCGGTTCGCCGCCTGAGATCGCGAGCGCAATACGTCGCCGTGTGCGCGCCGAGCTTGGCCTTGCAATCTCGATCGGCGTCGCCCGCACCAAGCACCTCGCGAAAATTGCCTCGCAAGTGGCCAAACCCGACGGCCTGGTGGTTGTCGATCCCGCAACCGAGCTGAATTTCCTTCATGACCTGCCGGTCGCGCTGCTGTGGGGAGTGGGCCCGGTCACCGGCGCGCGGCTCGCCAGGACCGGTGTTCACACCATCGGGCAGCTGGCGAGAATGCCGGGGGGCTCGCTCGAGCGGCTGCTCGGCCAGGCGGCCGCAGGCAAGCTGACGGCGCTCGCATGGAACCGTGATCCACGGGAAATCAGAACGTCCTGCCGAGCACAATCGGCCGGAGCCCAGTCAGCACTCGGCAAGAAGCCTGCCGAAGAGCAGGTTTTCCGACCCGCGCTGCGTCATCTCGCCGACCGAGTCGCCAGCAGGCTGCGGGCAAAATCCCGGCCCGGCCGGACCGTGTCAGTTCGTGTTCGTTTCGCCGACCTGCGCTCCGTCACGCGCTCGCTAACTCTCGAAGCGCCGGTTTGCGCGACCGCTATCGTCGCTGAAATCGCCGAGGACCTCGTTCGCATGGCGCTTGCCGATCACCCGCAGGAGAAGACCGTGTCGTTGCTGGCAATCTCCGTGTCGCATCTCGAGAAGCACTGGAAACTCCAGCTGGAGCTTCCGCTCGGGCTTGCCGATGAGGAGCGCCAGCCCGGCAGCAAGAAGGGGATCGCGCGCTGGACGGCAGACCGCGCCATCGACAAGATCCGCGATCGTTTCGGATGGGACGCGATCGGATATGGGTCGGTGGTGCTGGGAGCGTCCCGGCCCGTCCCCGACGCATTTCGCGAGCTCGCGGAAAAGGACCTCTGATAACAAACGCTGCCTGGGTACGGGACGCCGCCATTTCCGCTCGTGCGGCTTGCGGGTATGTGATATCGTTGGGGCGGTGGCGCTGGCGGGCGACGAGGATCGATGCCATGAACGACGCCCTTGATGATCTCGATTGCACCGAAGAAGCGGCCTTGGGCTGCGAGATATCCGACGAGGAGCTGGAGGCGGTGGCCGCCGGCCCGGCGATGCGGGTCTGGACCCGAAATACGACGTCATGTGGCGGTCCGAGCCCCGGTCCCGGCTGCGGATGAGCGGCACGATGTCCGCGGTGAGGCAGAGCGGGCTCGATTGAGGTCGTTCAGCGTTTCCAGATGTAATCAGATGCCGGTGCACCTCCATTGTTTTGATGAATTTGATGGAGTCGATGGAACCGTGCCATGACAATCATGCTCAACCACACCATCGTGCCCGCGCGCGACAAGACGGCCGCCGCCCGTAATTTTGCGCAGATTTTCGGCCTGACCTTCGACGGCGCGAGCGGCCACTTTGTGCCGGTGCGCGTCAACGAGACGCTTACGTTGTTGTTTGACGACGATTCCTCGTTCGAAAGTCATCACTATGCTTTCCACGTGAGCGACGCGGAATTCGACACCATCTTCAGGCGTATTAAGGAAGCCGGCCTCGCCTACGGGAGCGCCCCCTGGAGCCTCGACGACGGCAAGCTTAATGACTGGAATGGCGGCAGAGGCGTGTACTTCAAGAACCCGGATGGTCATATACTCGAGCTGATGACGGTGCCGCAGTAGGAACGGCGGCCGCTGCCGTCATGACACCGAAGGTTGCGCTGTCCCCGCCGGGAGAAGCGCGATGCGACGCACTCAAGATACCTCGTATATCCGCAGCCTCTCTACCTGCTCGGCCAGTTTCATCCACGCATCCGCCG
>Ga0306925_10000800_pt1 | contig 24175 bp, 21 predicted proteins | sample flu12Cox44000176_FD_203755 | JGI IMG/M metagenome (GOLD analysis project Ga0306925, IMG submission 203755) | Lab enrichment of tropical soil microbial communities from Luquillo Experimental Forest, Puerto Rico - flux8day.12C.oxic.44.000.176 (v2)... | ecosystem: Environmental > Terrestrial >... | reverse complement strand
CGCGCCGTCGAAGTCGTCTGCGCCATCGAGGAGGCGCTCCGGCTGATCGGCGAATATCAGCCGCCCGCGGCCCCATCCGTGGCGGTCACACCGCGCGAAGGCGCCGGGTACGGGGTGAGCGAGGCTCCCCGCGGCGTCCTGTACCACCGCTACGAGCTTGACGGTGACGGGATCATTCGCAGCGCCCGCATCGTGCCGCCAACCTCGCAGAACCAGCGGGCCATCGAAGATGACCTGCGCCGCTTCGTGCAGGCCCGGCTCGATTTCGACGACGCTCGCCTCACCAGCGAGTGCGAGCAGGCGATACGCAACTACGACCCGTGCATCTCCTGCTCCACGCACTTCCTCGATCTGCGGATCGACCGCCGGTGACCGTGCCCGCAACCCCGGGCGGCAACGCCGTCGTCATCGGCATCGGCAACGAGTTCCGGCGCGACGACGGCGCCGGGCCCGCGGTCCTGGCCAGGCTGCACGGGCGGGTCCCGGGCGGGGTCGAGTTGCTGGTCACCGACGGCGAGCCGGCCGGGCTGATCGAGGCATGGACCGGGGCGCCGCTCGCCGTGATCGTGGATGCGGTGCGTGCCGAGCCCAGCGTGCCCGGGCGCCTGCACCGGCTGGTGCTGCACGAGGCGGGCGCGGCCGAGGTGAGGCCGGTGAGCTCGCATGGGCTCGGGCTCGACAGCGCGATCGGCCTCGCGCGGGCACTTGACCGCATGCCCGGCACGCTGATCGTGCATGCCGTCGAGGCAGGGGACCTGGGCCAGGGCCCGGGCCTGACCCCTGCCGTGGCGGCCGCCATCGACACGCTGGCCAGCGCCGTTCTGCGCGATCTGGCCTCGGACGAGATCTGCTAGGGGCCGAACGTCCCGCCATCCCGGCACATTCGCCCCTGTCCGCAGCGGCAGCGCCTAAGTGGAATAGAGGTGAGGCAGCAGCCGCGTGCCTCCTTGAGGCGATCATGAGGAGGCGGACGATGAGCAGAAAAGACGCTCACCTTGACGCCATGCTGCGGCACCTGGGTGCCGCGTACTACGACTCGTTGCACGGCAGGGCCGCACAGGCCGACGTGGCGCGCGCTCTCGACTCCGTGGCCGATCACCTCGGCGAGGAGTCTCCCAGGCACCCGGTGGCCGCCAGCGCCGCGGCCGCCGCGCAACATGCTCCGGGCGGCAGGCACCACCATGGACGCTGGCACAGCCGGGTCCGGGACGTCATGACGACGTCGGTGATGACCGTCGACCGGATCACCCCGTACAAGGAGATCGCCAAGCTGCTGACCGAGCACCGGATCAGCGGCGTGCCCGTGCTGACCATGGGCCGGCACGTCGCCGGGGTAGTCTCCGAGGCAGACCTGCTCGCCGCGAGGGCCAGGAACACCGGTGGCCGGTGGCGCTGGCTGACCGGCCGCAAGGAGGAGCACCACGGCCTCGTCGCCAGCCAGCTGATGACATCGCCGCCCATCACGATCCACCCGGATGCGGCGCTTGCCACGGCGGCCGGGCTGATGAGCGCCCACCACCTGCGGCGGCTGCCCGTCGTGGACCCCGATGGCAAGCTGCTCGGCATCGTCAGCCGCCGCGACCTGCTGAGCGTCTTCCTCCGCCCGGACGCGGAGATCGCCCACCAGGTCCGCGAGATACTCACCGAGGTGCTCCCCGGAGGCCCGACCGGCGTCGAGGTCGCCGTGCACAATGGCGTCGTGACGCTGACCGGCGAACCGGAACTGGCCGCCGACAATGACCTGGTCCAGATCGCGGTCCGGCTGACCCGGGACGTGGACGGCGTCGTGGAAGTGCTCGACAAGACCAGCCCCGCAGCCGTCCCGGCACTGCGATAACTAAGCGCGCGGCGGGTCCGCCTGGCCGGGCTCGCTCTTTGCCGCCGCCTGGGCCCGGGCTCTTTCGAAGCCGGGTGCCGCGACGTTGAAGGTGGCGAACACCCGGCGCAGAGCGGCCGTGCCCATGCCCAGCCGCTGCAACTGCGGGATGAGCGCCGCGGTGTTCGGCTCGGCCACGGGACCGAAGCAGCCGTAGCAGCCCCGGGCGTAGGCCGGGCAGATGGCGCCGCATCCGGCCTGGGTGACCGGCCCGAGGCAGGGCGTGCCGTGCGCGACCATCACGCAGGGGGTGCCGCGGCGCTTGCACTCCTCACACACGCTGTGCCCGGGAATCTGGGGCTTGCGCCCCGCCAGCAGGGCGGTGATCAGCTCAAGCAACTGCCGCTTGTCGATCGGGCAGCCGCGCAACTCGAAATCCACCGGGACATGGCCGGCGATGGGCGTCGAGGTGGCCAGCGACGCCACGTACTCCGGGCGGGCATACACGGCGGCACGGAACTCCGCGACGTCCGCGAAGTTGCGCAGCGCCTGGATCCCGCCCGACGTGGCGCACGCGCCGATGGTGACCAGCATCCGCGACTGCGCGCGCACCCGATGGATCCGCTCCGCATCCTCGGGTGTGGTCACCGACCCCTCGACCAGCGACACATCGTATGGTCCCTCGACGTCCGCGCTTGACGCCTCGGTGAAATGGGCGATCTCCACCTGCGCGGCGAGAGCGAGCAGCTCATCCTCGCAGTCGAGCAGGGTGAGCTGGCAGCCGTCGCAGGAGGCGAACTTCCAGACCGCGAGCTTCGGGCGCGGCGCCTGACCGGTCATCACAGCTCCCTTACCGCGAGCAGTGGCGCGGCCACCGCATAACCGACTACCGGGCCATCCCGGCACAGCAGCAGCGGGCCGAGCTGACAGTGCCCGCATTCGGCCACCCCGCACCGCATGTTCCGCTCCAGCGAGATGCGCACCTGCGCGGCCGGGACGCCGAGCGCCACCAGTTCCCGCGCGGTGAGCCGCATCATGATCTCGGGCCCGCAGACCAGGGCCGTGGTGCGGGCGGGATCGACGGTGGCACGGCGCAGGAGCTGGGTGACGACCCCGACGTGCCCGGCCCAGCCCTCCGTGGCCCGGTCCACGGTGAGCTCGACGTCGGCGCCGCGGCGGTGCCACTCCCCCAGATCGCGGACGAAGATCAGCTCTGTCGGTGACCGGGCGCCGATCAGCACCACGACGCGCCGGTACCGATCCCGCTGCGCCAGCGCGGCCTGCAGTGCCCCGCGCAGCGGCGCGAGCCCGATGCCGCCCGCCACGATGAGCAGGTCGCCACCGGCCGCGCGGGCCACGTCCCAGTCGGTGCCGTAGGGCCCACGGACGCCGATCATCCGCCCGGGCGCACAGGCGCACAGCGCCCGGGTCACCGCGCCAACCGCCCGCACGGTCTGGACCAGCACCTGGTCAGGGCCGGTGCCGCTGATGGAAACCGGGACCTCGCCGACCCCGGGCGCGTAAAGCATGGTGAACTGGCCTGGCTGGTGGAGCGGGATAGGCCGGTCGACCGGCCGCAGGTCAAGCGTGACCGTGTCGTGTGTCTCCATCAGCCGCCCGGTGACCCGGTACCGCGCAGGAAGTGCCGGAGCGGCTGGCGCGGTCACTGCCGGTCCTGGCCGGCACCGGGCCGGCCATACAAGTCCAGCAGCCGCACCCGCGTGGCGTACAGCCGCGACGACGCCGCGGACATGACCCGCCGCAGCACCTCGTAGCCGAGAACCGGGTCTTCCTCGCAGGCCGCCCGCACGGCGATCGCGTTCAGCTCGAGCGCCACGGTGTCCTGCGCGGCTGTCGCGCCGAACTGCCAGTGGTAGGGCGGGACGAGCCAGGACAGGCCGACCAGCTCACCCGGGCCCAGCGTCTCGACGATGAGCCCGCTGCGGCCGGGCGAATGCAGATCGAGGGCGACCTGGCCGCTTTGCAGCAGCCAGAAGCGCTGGGCCGTACCGCCCTCCTCGAAGAGCCGGTGCCCGGCCCGCAGCGGGGCCATCCAGCAGGCCCGGGCGAGGATGGCGAGGTGGTGGCCGGTCATGCCGCGCAGGAACGCATGCTCGCCCAGTTCCGCCGGCGTCACGCCGCTCATGTGACACCGTCCTTGGGCCCGGTATCCGGCGCTTCCGCCTGTAGCGCCGCGACCTCCTCGGTGATGTCGATGCCGACCGGGCACCACACGATGCACCGCCCGCACCCGACGCAGCCCGAGCTGCCGAACTGGTCGTGCCAGGTGCCCAGTTTGTGGGTGAGCCACTGCCGGTACCGGCTGGTGGCGGAGGCACGGACCGGGCCGCCGTGAATGTAGGAGAAGTCCAGGTCGAAGCAGGAGGCCCAGTGCTGCCACCGCTCGGCATGGTCGCCACTGAGGTCGGAGATGTCCTCCACCGCCGTGCAGAAGCAGGTCGGGCAGGCGAGCGTGCAATTGCCGCAGCTCAGGCATCTGGAGGCGACGTCCTCCCAGCGTGCGGCGTCGTGGCTGGCCGCCAAGAGCTCACGCAGGCCGGTCTCCGGCATGGACCGGCCCATCCGCTCCGCCGCCCCGCTGACCGCGTCCCGCGCACCACCTATCGTGGCGTCGTCGGCCACCGAGTGCGGCACGCTCGCCATGACCTCGGCGCCGGCCTGCGTCCCGACATCCACAAGGAACGAGTGCCGTTCGCCGGCGACGAGTTCGGTCAGGGCCAGGTCATAGCCGGGGCCTGCGCTCGGCCCGGTGCCCATAGATGCGCAAAAGCAGGTCTCGCCGGGCTCGGTGCAGTTCACCGCCACGATCAGCACGGCGGCGCGGCGGGCACCGTAGCGCGAGTTGCCCTGTCCGCCGCCGAGCACCTGGTCCTGGATGCCGATCGCCCGAAGGTCACACGGCCGCACGCCGAAGAACGCCAGCCGGGGCGGTGCCGCGTCGCCGGCCTCGGCCTCGAAGCCGCCGTCGGCCAGGCTGACGGACCAGAGCTTCTCCCGCGGCGGATGCAGGAACTGTTTCCACGATCCGGGCCCCGCGGAGTGGCCGAACGCGGCGCTGTCGCTGCGGCGCCGGAGGCGGTAGCCCCCCGGTTCGAGCTGGACGCCCCACCCGAACGGCAGGTCCCCGGCGGTCTGCAGTTCGTCGAGGACGATCGCATCGTCGCGCACCGTGGGCCCGATAACGGAGAACCCCGCGTCGTGCAGCGCGGTGAACAATTGCCCGAGCGCCGCGGCAGTCATCAACTGCACGCTGCCGGGCTGGATGGCCTCATCCACGCACTTCTCCTCCGCTGTGCCCCGTTGAGCGCCGTCAGCCGCCGGTCCCGCCTTCCCGGTACCAGGACCGGACGCGTTGTCCCCCATCGTCGCACGCCACGCTCAGCGTCGGCAGGCGGCGCTGGCCGCGTCAGGGACCAATGGCCGGGCGAGCCGGGCCATTGGACCGCAGACGATCCGCAGGACGGGCGGCAGGCTTGGATTGGAGGAGGTGCGGCCGTGCTCTCGCACCGGGCGGGCCAGGCGCGGCCGGCGGTGTGATGAGCTGGACACGGCACAAGGCCGTCATTTCGGTGTTGGCGGTGGTCGTGCTGGCCGCCCTGGTGACCGGTGCGGTGCTTGCGCTGCGGGAGACCGGCGGCCGGGCACGAATCGCGTCGGCGACCCACCCGCCCGTGCCGCCGCGGCAACTGTTGTCGCCGTTCACCGGCGAGCCGGTGCGCTCGCTGAACCGGGTGCTCGCGGTGAAGATCGACAACATCGTGTACGCGCGGCCGCAGACCGGCCTCACCAGAGCCGATCTCGTCTACGTGCTCCCGGTCGAAGGCGGGCTGAGCCGGTTCCTTGCGGTCTATTCCTCGAACTACCCGCCGGTGATCGGGCCGGTGCGCAGCGCCCGGGAGGATGACCTGGAGCTGCTGCGCCAGTTCGGCCGGCCCGCCTTCGCCTACTCCGGCGCCACGGCCGCGCTGCTGCCCTACATCCACCGGGCCGCCCGGATCGTGGACCTCTACGATGGCATCGCCAGCGGCTACTACCGGGACAACAGCCGGATCGCTCCCTACAACCTGTACGCCCGCACCCGGCAACTGCTCCACCAGGCCCCCCGCGCGAGCACGGCACGTGACATCGGGTTCCGGTTCGGGCCGCCACCGGCCGGCGGGAAGGTGACCCGGTCGGCGTCGGTGTCCTACCCGGCGGCCTCGTTCCGCTTCACCTGGTCGCCGGCCAAGGACCGGTGGCTGGTGTCGGTGGACGGCAGGCAGGCGGTGACCACAGGTGGCAAGCGGCTGTCGCCGGCCACCGTGGTGATCCAGTACACCAACGTACGCACGTCCCGGTTCCTTGAGTACGGCAAACGCCCGCCGTACGCGGAAACCACCGGGTCGGGCACCGCGCTGGTCCTGCGCGACGGCAAGGCCTGGACCGCCCACTGGTCCAGGCCCAAGGCCAACGGCGGTACCACTTTTACCACCGCCGGCGGGCGGCCGATGACCTTCGCCCCAGGGCAGGTCTGGGTCGTGCTCGCCTACCGGTAACCGGCCCGTTCAAAGGAGGCGGTCCAGATGAAGCTGATCACTGCGATTGTGAAGCCGGACATCGTTGACGATCTCGTGCTCGCGGTAACCGAGGCGGGCGCACACGGGATGACCGCGGCCGAGGTCATCGGCTTCGGCCAGCAGTACGGGCACGGCGGGACGGTCAACTCGACCGGATACTCGGCCGTGCTGTTGCCCAAGGTCCGCCTCGACATGGTCGTCAAGGACGAGGACGCCGAGCCGGTGGTCGAGGCAATCGCCAAAGGTGCGAATACCGGGACCATCGGCGACGGCAAGATCTGGGTGAGCACCGTGGACAGCGCGCTGCGGGTGCGGACCGGCGAGCGCGACGACGCGGCGCTATGACCCCAGGCGCGGCCGCAACCCCAGGCGCGACTGCGCCCCGGCCGCGCCTGCTACCTGGCGCGACCGGGGCAATCGCCTGTCAGCGTTGCCTGCCGACCGGGATGACGACGACGGGGGCGGCCGAGTGATGCGCAACCTGGTTGCTTACCGAGCCCATCATGAGCCGCGCGAACCCCCCGCCGCCACGGGCGCCGACGACCACCAGGTCGGCGTCGTTCGAGGCGTTGATCATCTCCTGGGCCGGTATACCGCTGACCGCGCGCACGGTCACCGACGCGGGTCTCGCCCCGCCGGCCGCATCGACCACCTTCTGGGTGGCCTCTTCCGCCGCTTGGCGCATCTTGTCCGCTTCAGCCTGGTCCGCGGGGTAGGTCTCCTTGCGGCCCGTCCACGCGTTGCCCGCTACCTCCTTGACGGTAAGCACGGTCAAGGAGGTGTTCCGGAGCGCTGCCTCTTTGACCGCCCATTCAAGTACCGGGCCCGAGTATTCCGAGCCATCAACGCCGACAACGATTCCAGGCATGGCCTGCTCCTTCTACAAGGCCGCCACCACCTCTTGGTGGCGTTGAATACTCCTAGATCAAACACTGACCGGGCCCGGCAGCGCCAGGGCCCCTGGCATGCCTTCTTGGACTTTCGGCCCTGCCGAGGGCGATGAGGACCGCGGCCGGTCAGGTGAAGATGATCTGGCCACCGGCGGCGAGATCGTAGAACTCGCCGACGGTGATGATGTCCTTGACCTGGCCGATGAAGTCGTCCCTGGTGAGCCCGAACAGGTCCACAGAGGCTTTGCAGGCGTACAGCCCGGCGCCGGTGTCGGCGATCATCTCGAGGAACTCGGGGATCGGCGGGATGTCAAGCTCGCCCATCTTGTGGGCCATGTAGTGGGTCATCACCGACGACACGCCGGGCAGGCCCCCGGCCCAGGTGGCCAGGTGCAGGCCGGGGTTGCCGACCGTGGCGAGCTTGATGTGCTCGTGCCGGGCCTTGTGGATGGCATCGAGTCCGAAGAACGTGAAGAACAGGTTCGCTTCGATGCCCTCGGCGCGGGCGCCGTTGGCCATGATCAGCGCCGGATAGACGCCCTCGAGGGAACCCTTGGACACGATGATGGAGACCTTCTCGATACTGCCGTTCGCTGTCGTGACCTGATCGCTCATGTCACACCGTCCTTCATTCAGATGCAGCCGCGAGGCTTGGGAATGCCGGCGATCTTCGCGGCGAGCTTGGCCGGGCCCTTCGGGAAGAGCTGGTAGAGGTCCTTGATGCTCACCCCGGAGGTCTTGCTCAGGGCGCGCACGCTCGGGCCGGTGCCCTTCTCGGCGTACTCGTGCCGCATGAACTTGATGACCTGCCAGTGCTGTGGCGTGAGCGACTCGACGCCGCTCTCCAGCGCAATCTGCGGCGCCATCTCCTCGCGCCATTGCTGCGGGTCGGCGAAGAAACCGTCGTCGCTGACGGCGACCTCGGTGCCGTCGTAGACCTTGGTGGGCATGTCAACCTCCAACTCTTGGGCGGTTCCTGCTGAGGCCGGGAACGTCACGGCCGGGCAGCAGCATGTGCCAGTAGAACTGCTGGAATCCGAGCTTGCCGAGATGGTTGAGGCGGGACTCCTTCAGCAGCGGCAGGCCGACGGGCCCCGGGAACCGCCCGGGGACCGGCTCGGTCTCGTAGTTGTAGTCAATGAGGAGCGCCCTGCCGAAGCCGCTCTCGATGAAGCAGTTGGTGTGGCCGTCGAACCTCGCGCTCAGCGGCTGCGCCGCAAGGAAGCTGCGCACGTTGCGGACCAGGACCTCGCCCTCGAAATGGGCAACCGAGCCAGCCTTGGACGCGCGTATGTCGGCGGCGTCGCCGATGACGAAGATGTCCGGGCTGGCCTTGGCCTGGAGCGTCCGCTCATCGCAGGGCACAAAGCCGAGCGCGTCACCCAGCCCGGGCGACCTGCCGATGTAGGCCTGCCCGCCGTGCGCGGGGACGACCACCGCCAGATCGAAGCCGGCCTCACGGCCGTCGAATGAAATGAGCCGCCCGCCGGCCGCGTCCACCTCACCGGTGTTGAACTCGGTGACCAGCCGAACGCCCTTGCGGCCGAGCAGGCCAGAAAGCTCACGGCTGGCGATTGCCTTGGTGAAAGCCCCGTCGAGGGGCGTGACGTAGGTCAGGTCGACCCGGTCGCGGATGCCGCGCCGGTGGAAATACCAGTCGGCGAGAAAGGCGAATTCCAGCGGCGCGACCGGGCACTTGATCGGCATGTCCACCACGTTGACCACGATCCGGCCGCCATCGAACCGCGCAAGCGCGTCACGGAGCGCCGCGGCTCCGGCCGGCTCGTAGAAGCTGAACGCCCTGCCTTGCGCCATGGCCTCGGTCAGGCCGTCGGTCTCACCGGGCAGGAGCGCCGCACCGGTGGCGACGATCAGCACGTCGTACGGCAGGACGGTGCCGGCCTCGAGGTGGACCTCCCGCCGTTCGATGTCGACGTGGTCGACCGCGCTCTGCTGGTAACCGATCCCCGGCACCAGTTGCCGCGCCCGGGGACGCACGATCTTGTCCGGGCGGGCCAGGCCGAAGGGAACCAGCAGCAGGCCGGGCTGGTAGATGTGGCTGTTGTCGCGGTCGATAACGGTGATCGCGGCCGTGTCGCCTAGTTCGTGCCGTAGCCGGTTCGCGGCCAGCGTGCCGCCGGTGCCGCCGCCCAGAATGACAATCCTCTTGCTCATGATTTCAGTCTTTATCTGGGCCAGCCGGCCGTTCCACGGCCAAAGGTCCCCTGGTCACGGGCGAATGGCCTGGCCGGTGCGGCGCCGGCCGGGCGGAGGGCCGCGGTTATCCGCCCGCGCGTTTCCTGCCGGTTTACAGCCCGGCGCCGATGATGGCGGCGAGGTCGGCCAGGCGGCAGGTGTAGCCCCATTCGTTGTCGTACCAGCCGAACACCTTGACCAGGACACCCGCGGCCTGCGTCAGGCCCGAGTCGAACACGCAGGAGGCGGGGTCACCGATGATGTCGCGGGAGACCAGGGGGCGGGTGCTGTAGTGCAGCACCCCGGACAGGCCATTCTCGGCCGCGGCCGCGAAGGCGCTGTTGACCTCCTCGGCGGTCACGTCGCGGTCGACCACGGCGGCCAGGTCGGTCAGCGACCCGTCCTCCACCGGCACCCGGACCGCGACGCCGTCCAGCCGGCCGGCCAGGGCGGGGATGACCAGGCCCGCGGTGCGGGCCGCACCGGTGCTGGTCGGCACGATGTTGATCGCGGCGCTGCGGGCCCGGCGCAGGTCCTTGTGCGGCCCGTCGAGCAGCATCTGATCGCCCGTGTACGCGTGAATCGTCGTCATGAAGCCTTTGACCAGGCCGAACGAATCGTGCAGCACCTTGGCCATCGGCACCACGCAGTTCGTGGTACACGACGCGGCGGAGACGACGTCATGCCGCTGCGGGTCGTACTCGGCGTCGTTGACCCCGACGACCACGGTGAGGTCCGCGCCCTTGCCCGGCGCCGAGATCAGGACCTTGCGAGCCCCGCCCTTGAGGTGGAGCGCGGCGTCGTCGCGGGCGCGGAACTTCCCGGTTGACTCGATGACGAGACTGACTCCCAGGTCACCCCAGTTGATCGCGGCGGGGTCACGCTGGGACAGCACCGCGACCGGAGAGCCAGCCACGATTATCGAGTCCGGCCCGTGCGCCACCGGCTGGTCAAGCCGGCCGTAGGTGGAGTCGAACTCGAGCAGGTGTGCCAGGGTCCGTGCGTCGGTCACGTCGTTGACCGCCACGACCTCGAGGTCGTCGCGTTCCAGGGCACGCCGCAAGAAGGCGCGGCCCACCCGTCCGAAGCCGTTGATTCCCACCCGTGTAGCCATCGCAGTCTCCCTTGTGGCTGAATTGTGAGCCCGCCAGGGCAGGCCCCGTCATGTGGCTCTTCGTCCAGCATCACCTCCCGCGCCAGGGAGCGACAACGGGACCTGTGCCCTTTTCTTGACGGCCTTTGGTCTTGGTGGCCGCGGGCGGGCGGGCGGATAGTGGGAATCGCCTATGTGTGTTGGGAGACACGGTGAACCCTTCGGATATGACGGCGCTGCCGGACCTGCTGCACGGGCGCGGGCGGTCCGGGCCGGTGCGCCAGCAGCGCCCCGTCTACGTCGATCTGCTGCCCCCGTGCAACGCCGGGTGCCCGGCCGGGGAGAACATCCAGGCGTGGCTGGCGCATGCGCAGGCCGGCCGGTACGAGCAGGCCTGGCGGCAGCTTGTCGCCGACAACCCGCTGGCCGCGATCCACGGGCGGGTCTGCTACCACCCCTGCGAGAGCGTCTGCAACCGGGCCAGCCTGGACAGCGCGGTCTCCATCCACGCGGTGGAGCGGTTCCTGGGCGATCTCGCCCGGGACCGCGGCTGGGCGTTCGGCCACCCGGCGCCCGGCACCGGGCGGCGGGCGCTGGTCATCGGCTCGGGCCCGAGCGGCCTGTCGGCCGCCTACCATCTCGCCCGGCTCGGGCACGAGGTCGAGGTGAGGGATTCCGGTGAGCGCCCAGGTGGAATGATGCGCTACGGCATCCCCGCCTACCGGCTGCCCCGCGACGTGCTGGATGCGGAGCTGGACAGGATCGCCGCGCTCGGGGTTCGGTTCACCCAGGGGCACCGGGTAACGGACCTGGCCGCCGAGCGGGCCGAGGGCCGATTCGACGCGGTGTTCGTAGCGGTCGGCGCGCACCTGTCCAAGCGGGTGGACATCCCGGCCGGCGATGCCGGGCGAATCGTGGACGCCCTGTCGTTCCTGCGCAGCGCCGCGGAGGGCGAGCGGCCGGTGATCGGCCGCCGGGTGGCCGTCTACGGCGGCGGCAACACCGCGATGGACGCGGCGCGGGTCGCCCGGCGGCTCGGCGCCGACGACACGCTGATCGTCTACCGGCGCACCCGGGCCCAGATGCCCGCGCACGAGCAGGAGGCGCAGGACGCCGAGCAGGAGGGGATCCGGATCCACTGGCTGCGCACGATCACCGCGTTCGACGGGCCCGAACTGACGGTCGAGGCGATGGAACTGGATTCCTCCGGGTACCCGCAGCCGACCGGGCGGTTCGAGGCACTTGAGGCCGACACCGTGATCCTGGCGCTGGGCCAGGAAACCGACACCGCGTTCCTGCGACAGGTCCCCGGGGTGGAGTTCGCGCGGGACGGCACGGTGCAGGTGTCGGCCGCCATGATGACCGGCTGCCCCGGCGTGTTCGCCGGTGGCGACATGGTGCCGGCCGAGCGCACGGTGACCGTGGGCGTGGGGCACGGCAAGAAGGCGGCCAGGCACATCGACTCCTGGCTTCGTGGCGACGCGCCCGCAGATGTCCCCGCGGTCAAGCACCCGGTGGCCGAGTTCGGCCTGCTGAACCCGTGGTACTTCGGCGACTTCGCGCAGCGCCAGCAGCCGCAGGCGCCGCCGGAGCAGCGCGTCGCCGGCTTCGGCGAGGTGGCCGGCGGCCTGTCCGAGGCCGAGGCGAGCTACGAGGCGGGCCGCTGCCTGTCCTGCGGCAACTGCTTCGAGTGCGACGGCTGCCTGGGCGCGTGCCCGGAGGATGCTGTGATCAAGCTCGGCCCCGGCCACCGCTACCGGTTCGACTACGACCGGTGCACCGGCTGCGGCACCTGCTACGAGCAGTGCCCGGTACATGCGATCGAGATGGTCCCCGAGGGGCAAGAGAGGCCGGCCGATGAGAGCGACAGTTGACGGCAACGAGGCTGCGGCAACGGTTGCTTACCGGCTCAACGAGGTCTGCTGCATCTACCCCATCACGCCGTCCTCGCCGATGGCCGAACTCGCGGACGAGTGGTCCAGCCAGCACCGGCCGAACATCTGGGGCAGCGTGCCGGCCGTGGTGGAGATGCAGAGCGAGGGCGGCGCGGCGGGCGCGCTGCACGGGGCACTCCAGGGCGGCGCGCTTGCCACGACGTTCACCGCGTCGCAGGGCCTGCTGCTGATGATCCCGAACATGTACAAGATCGCCGGGGAACTGACATCGGCGGTGATGCACGTCGCGGCCCGGTCGGTGGCCGCGCAGGGCCTGTCCATCTTCGGCGACCATTCCGATGTCATGGCGGTGCGGCAGACGGGATTCGCGCTGCTCGCGTCCGCCTCGGTACAGGAGGCACACGACCTGGCCCTGGTAGCCCAGGCGGTCACCCTGGCCACCAGGGTGCCGTTCGTGCACTTCTTCGACGGGTTCCGCACCTCCCATGAGCTGAACACCATCGAACTGCTCGGCGACGACGACCTGCGTGCCCTGGTCCCCGCGGAACTGGTCCGCGCGCACCGGGACCGGGCGCTGTCCCCTGAGCACCCGTTCATCCGCGGCACGGCGCAAAACCCTGACGTGTACTTCCAGGCCAGGGAGACCGTGAACCCGTTCTACGCCGCCGTGCCTGACGCGGTCGAGGACGCGATGGGGCTGCTGGCGGACCGTACCGGGCGCCGCTATCACGCGGTCGAATACTCCGGTCACCCCGAGGCCGACCAGGTCATCGTGGTGATGGGCTCTGCGGCGCAGACCGTGAAACAGACCGTGGCCCACCTGTGCGCGCACGGCGAGCGGGCCGGGGTGGTGCAGGTGCGGCTGTACCGGCCGTTCCCCCGCCAGGCCCTGCTCGAAGCGATTCCCGTCAGCGCCCGCCGGATCGCGGTGCTCGACCGGACCAAGGAACCAGGGTCTGAAGGCGAGCCACTGTTCCTGGACGTGTCCGCGGCCCTGGCCGAGGCATGCGCCACCGGCGAGCGCGCAATTCTGCCGGTGGTGACCGGCGGCCGGTACGGCCTGTCGTCCAAGGAGTTCACCCCGGGCATGGCCGCCGGCGTGTTCGCCGAGCTTGCCCGCGAGCGGCCGCGGCGCCGGTTCACCATCGGGATCAACGACGACGTGTCCGGGCTGAGCCTGCCCTACGACCCTGGCCTGGACATCGAGCCGCCCGGCACGGTCCGCGCCGTCTTCTTCGGCCTCGGCTCGGACGGCACGGTCGGCGCGAACAAGAACACGATCAAGATCCTCGGCGAGGAGGGCCTGCACGCACAGGGCTACTTCGTCTACGACTCGAAGAAGTCCGGCTCACAGACCGTGTCTCATCTGCGCTTCGGGCCGGAGCCGATCCGCGCGCCGTACCTGGTCGGCCAGGCCGGCTTCGTCGGCTGCCACCAGTTCGGGCTGCTGGACCGGGTCGACGTGCTCGGCCGGGCGGCGCCGGGCGCGACGCTGCTGCTCAACTGCTCCCGCCCGCCCGGCGAGGTCTGGGACGCGCTGCCCCGGCCGGTCCAGGAGAAGATCCTGGCCAAGCGGATCGAGGTGTACGCGATCGACGCCGCCCGGATCGCCCGCGAGGCGGGGCTGGCCGGGCGGACCAACACCGTGCTGCAGACCTGCTTCTTCGCCATCTCCGGCGTGCTGCCCAGGGACGAGGCGATCGCGAAGATCAAGGCGGCCATCGCCAAGACCTACGGGCGCCGCGGCGCCGAGGTCGTGCAGCGCAACCATACGGCGGTCGACCGGGCGCTGGCCGGGCTGCACCGGATCGAGGTCCCGGGCCAGGTCACCTCGGCCAGCGAACTGCCGCCGGCCGTGCCCGCGGACGCGCCGGAGTTCGTCCGCACCGTCACCGCGGCGATGATGGCGGGCCGGGGCGATGACCTGCCGGTCAGCGCGCTGCCGGTGGACGGCACCTATCCGAGCGGTACCACGGCCTACGAGAAGCGCAACATCTCTGACCTGGTCGCGCAATGGGACCCGGACCTGTGCATCCAGTGCGGCAACTGCAGCTTCGTGTGCCCGCACAGCGTCATCAGGGCCACCTACTACGACAGCTCGCTGCGCGAAGCGGCACCCCCGGAGTTCCGCTCCGCCCCGCTGGACGCGCGCGGGCTGCCCGGGACCCTGTTCACGCTCCAGGTGTACCCGGAGGACTGCACCGGGTGCGCGCTGTGCGTGGAGGCCTGCCCGGTCTCGGCGCCGGGTGACGGTGACCGTAAAGCGATCAACCTGACCGAACGAGAACCGATCGTGGCCGCCGAGCGGCGCAACGTCGCATTCTTCGAAACCCTCCCGGTGGCGGACCGGTCCCGGGTTGACTTCGGCACGGTGCGCGGCGCCCAGTTCCTGCAGCCGCTGTTCGAGTTCTCCGGTGCCTGCGCGGGCTGCGGCGAGACGCCCTACCTCAAACTGATGTCGCAGCTCTTCGGCGACCGGCTGATGATTGCGAACGCAACCGGCTGCTCGTCCATCTACGGCGGGAACCTGCCGACCACGCCGTGGACGGCCGGCCCGGACGGCCGTGGCCCCGCCTGGTCGAATTCGCTGTTCGAGGACAACGCGGAATTCGGGCTTGGCATGCGGCTGGCCGCCGACCGGCACGACGAACTGGCCCGGCGCCGGCTCACGCAGCTGCGCGAGCAGGTCGGTGCCGAGTTCGCCGACGAGATACTTGGCGCGCCGCAGCTGCGCGAGTCCGAGCTGGCGGCGCAGCGCGACCGGCTCACCGAACTGAAACGCCGGCTCGCGGAGCTGGACGGACCCGCGGTCGCGGACCTGCGCAGTGTCGCGGACCACCTGCTGCGCCGCAGCGTGTGGATCGTCGGCGGGGACGGCTGGGCCTACGACATCGGCGCCGGTGGCCTGGACCACGTGCTCGCGAGCGGGCGCAACGTGAACGTGCTCGTGCTCGACACCGAGGTGTACTCCAACACCGGCGGGCAGGCGTCCAAGGCCACACCGCTGGGTGCGGTCGCGAAGTTCGCCGCAGCGGGCAAAACCGTGCCAAAGAAGGACCTGGCCCTCCAGGCGATCGCCTACGGCAGCGTGTACGTGGCCAGGGTGGCGATGGGCGCCGACCCGCAGCAGACGCTCAAGGCATTCCGCGAGGCCGAAGCCTACGACGGGCCGTCGCTGATCATCGCCTACAGCCACTGCATCGCGCACGGCATCGAGATGCGCGACGGGCTCGGCCAGCAGTACCGGGCGGTGGCCAGCGGATACTGGCCGCTGATCCGCTACGACCCGGTAGCGCGCACCGCTGGCGGCAACCCGTTCCTGCTCGACTCGCCGCGCCCGCGGATGCCGCTGGCCGACTACACCGGCCGTGAGCTGCGCTACCGCGCCCTCGGCAACACCGACCCCGCCGAGGCGGAGCGACTCGCCGCCCTGGCTCAGCAGGCCGTCGACCGGCAGTGGGACACCTACGAAGAGATGGCAACACACGGTTCGGCACGGTTCGCGCCCGACGCACGCAATGACGGAGCCACACGCGGTGACGGAGCCGCGCATGACGGAGCCGCGCGCAGCGCACCGGAGGTGCAGCAATGACGGACCTGGCAACGCGCTACCTGGGCATGGACCTGCGCAGCCCGCTCGTCGCATCGGCATCCCCGCTGTCGGCCACCGCCGACGGCGTCCGGAGGCTGGCCGACGGCGGGGTCGGCGCCGTGGTCCTCCCCTCGCTGTTCGAGGAGCAGTTGCGCGAGCAGGCAGTGCGCGACGCGGCAGCGGCCGACGCGGGGGCGGAAAGCTTCGCGGAGTCGCTGTCCTACTTCCCGGCGGCCGCCAGCGCCGACGGCGGCCCGGACCGCTACCTGAGCCTGCTGAAACGCGCGGCCGCCGCCGTGGACATCCCGGTGATCGCCAGCCTGAACGGAGCCACCACCGGCGGGTGGACCGACTATGCGAGCGCCCTGCAGGAGGCGGGGGCTGCCGCGATCGAACTGAACATCTACTACCTCCCCGGCGATCCGTTCTTCACCGGGGCCGACGTGGAACGCCGCCATGTCGAGATCCTGACCACGGTCAAGGCGGTGGTCAGCGTGCCGGTAGCGGTGAAGCTCAGCCCGTACTTCAGCTCGACCGGCGAGATGGCACGCCGGCTGGACCGGGCGGGTGCCGACGGCCTCGTGCTGTTCAACCGGTTCCTGCAGCCCGACATCGACCCGGAGACGCTGACCGTAACCCTGCGGCCGGGGCTGTCCACCCCGGCCGAGGGACGCCTTCCCCGGGCCTGGATCGCGCTGCTCGCCGGGCGGGTGCGTGCCTCCCTGGCCGCGACCACCGGCGTCGAGACCGCGGCCGACGTGGCCAGCTACCTGCTCGCCGGCGCGGACGTGGTGATGACCGCGTCGGCGCTGCTCCGCCACGGGCCCGGGTACGCGAACATATTGCTCGGCGAACTGTCGGCCTGGATGGCTCGCAAGGGGTTCGGCTCCGTCGCCGAGGTGCGCGGCCTGCTCGCCGTCCCCGACGGCACCGACCAGGCGGCGTACGAGCGCGCGGGATATGTCACCGCACTGGAGGCGGCCAACAAGGGCTACGGCCCCTGGTGACCGCGGCACACGAAGCGACATAAGGGAAGGCCGGCGGGGAGGCATCAGAGCCGCCGACTCCATCGTCAGTTTCTCGGGCGGCCGCGCGCCGCTGGTGACCACGGGCAAAGGGAAGGCCGGCGGGGAGGCATCAGAGCCGCCGGCCTTCTCGGGCGGTCACGCTATCCGCGCGCCGCCACTCTCAGCATCGCGCCATGCCGACCAGGGATGCAGGGCCAGAAGTCCCCTCTCCGGGCGCGCTGGTCCCTGGTGCAGCGGCCCACGCCGTCGCATCCTCGCCGTGGGTATCGCCGAGGGCGAGATAGCTCTCGTCCTCCTGGGCGAACCGGATGTTCAGTGCGGCGTCGGCGGCTGTCAGGCGCGGCTGCGGCGTGGCCGGGATCAGCACCCGCAGCGCGTTGAGTATGACCGCGACGTCGATCGCCTCCTGCAGCAGGGCGCCCCACACGGCCGGCAGCAGGCCGGCCGCCGCGGCCGCCATCGCGGCCACCGACATCCCCATCCCGGCCAGCACGCTCTGCATGGCGATCCGGCGGGTGCGGCACGCCAGGGTACGGGCTTCACCGACTCGGTCAAGGTGGTCCACGGTGAGGACGGCGTCGGCAGCTTCGGAGGCCGCGGTCGCCCCGCGGGCGCCCATCGCGACCCCGACGTCGGCCAGGGCCAGCGCCGGGGCGTCGTTGATCCCGTCGCCAATCATGACGACCGGCGCCCGGTCACGTTCGGCCCGGACCGCGTCCAGCTTGTCGGCCGGGGTGCGCTCGGCGAGCACCTCGTCCACACCGATCACCGCGCCGACGCTGTGCGCCACCTCGGCCCGGTCCCCGGTGACCATGACGATCCGGCTGATGCCGCCGTCTCGCAGCGCACGGATGGTCCGGGTGGCATCGGGCCGGAGCGGATCGTTCATGATCAGGACCCCGGCCGGCTCCCCGTCGACGGCGACGAAGACAGTGACCGCGCCGTCGAGCCGCGCCCGCCGGCGCGCGGTCTTCACCCATCCCGGCAGGCCGGTCACGCCGGCCCAGCCCGCCCGGCCGACGGCGACCCTGCGAGCGCCCACGGTCCCCCTGATGCCCTGCCCGGGCACCTCCTCCACGTGGTGCGGCAGCACCAGCCGGCTGCCGTGTGCCGCGGCCGCCTCGACCACCGCGGCGGCCAGAACGTGCGCGGACACCTGGTCCAGCGACGCCGCCAGCCGCAGAATCTCGGCTGGCTCGTGACCGCCGGCCGGGATGATCGCAGCCACCTGAGGGCGCCCGCTGGTCAGGGTTCCGGTCTTGTCAAGCAGCAGCGTGGTGCACCGGGCAAGCCGCTCGAGCACTCCCCCGCCCTTGACCACGACGCCGCGCCGCGCGGCCATCGACAAGCCGGAGACCAAGGCGACCGGGGCGGCGAGGATCAGCGGGCACGGGGTGGCGACAACCAGCACTGCCACCGCCCTCGCCGCTCCCGCCACCACCCATGCGGCTCCGGCCCAGGCCAGGCTGACCAGCAAGAACCACACGGCGTAGCGGTCGGCGAGGCGGACAAAAGGTGCCTGTGACGCCTCGGCCTCCGACACCAGGCGCACGATCCCGGCATAGGTGCTGTCGGCAGCGGTTGCCGTGACGCGCAGGTTGAAGGGGCCGCCGGCATTCACTACCCCGCTGCGTACCGGTTCCCTGGGTCCCCGCTCGACCGGGCGTGCCTCGCCGGTCAGTGCCGACTCATCCAGCACCGCCACAGCGCCCGCGATGGTGCCGTCGACAGGCACCAGTTCGCCGGGTGCCACCAGGAGCAGGTCACCGGGCATCACCACGTCCAGCGGCACCGTCTCCAGCGCCTGGCCACGGTACTGGCGGGCGGTTCGCGGCGCCCGCTCCAGCAGCGCTCGCAGGTCGCGGCGGGCCCGCCCGGCCGCCCACGCCTCCAGCGCCCGCCCGCTGGCCAGCATGACCGCGATCACCGCAGCCGCGAGCAGTTCACCCACGGCCAGCGCGCCACCGACCGCGAGCAAGGCGATGACATCCACGCCGACCCGGCCATGGCGCAGCGCGTCGGCCATGGCCCACAGGGCGTAGGCGGCCCCACACCCGCCGACCGCGGCCCAGACGGCATTCCCGGTGACGCCCGCCCCGGCCAGGTGCAGCAAGAGGCCCGCGGCCAGGCCGGACGCCGTCAGCACCAGCAGCGCCACGGCCGAATGCCGAGACAGCCACCTCCAGCCGCGACGCGCGGCGCCGGCATTCATGCCTTGTCCAGCGGCCACCCGGATCGCCTCCTGCGCAGTCCCCACTAGCCACGTTCCGCGTCAAACATCAGCCGCGCCGTGGGCGAACGTCCTCTGTCCGCAGGCACAGGTCCCGTGCCAGGCTGACATCTTGGTGCGAAAGTGAGTCTTGGAGTGATCGGGCATGACTGATGCGGCCGCCGCTGCTCCCGCGGCGCCGGCCGCCGGTGCTCCTGTGACGCCGCCCGCCGGTCTGAGCAGCGCCGAGGTTGCCGAGCGGCGCTCGCGCGGGCTGGCGAACTCCGGCACCGAGCGCACCAGCCGCTCGGTTACCGAGATTCTCCGGGCGAACATCCTGACCCGGTTCAACTTCATCCTCGGTGCGCTGCTGGCGGTGATCCTGGCGGTGGGCGAGCCGCAGGACGCCCTGTTCGGCCTGGTGCTGGTCGCCAACTCGCTGATCGGCATAGCGCAGGAACTGCGTGCCAAGCGGACGCTCGACCGGCTCGCCGTGCTCAGCGCCGCTGGGGTGCGGGTGATCCGTGACGGCTCCCGGCAGGACATCCCGGTCGGCGATCTGGTCGGCGGTGACCTGGTCGACCTGCGTTCAGGCGACCAGGTGGTGGCGGACGGGGTGGTCCGCGCCAGCGCGGGCCTGGAGGCCGACGAGTCACTGCTGACCGGTGAGTCCGAGCCGGTGGGCAAGCGCCCGGGCGACCGGCTGCTGTCGGGCAGCTTCGTGGTGGCCGGGGCCGGGGGTTATCAGGCGACCGAGGTGGGCGCCGGGGCGTACGCCCGCAGGCTCGCTGCGGAGGCGCGGCGGTTCGGGCTGGTGCGCTCGGAGCTGATGGACGGCATTAACCGGATCTTGCGGTACGTCACCTGGGTGATCGTGCCGCTGGCGGTGCTGTTGCTGGTCAGCCAGCTGAATGCCAGAGGCACGGTACGGGAGGCGCTGACCGGGACGGTCGCGGCGCTGGTGGGCGTGGTCCCGCAAGGCCTGGTGCTGCTGACCAGCGTCGCCTTCGGCGTGGCGGCGGTCACCCTGGCCCGGCGCCACGTCCTGGTACAGCAACTGCCCGCCGTCGAGGGCCTGGCCCGGGTGGATGTGCTGTGCATCGACAAGACCGGCACCCTGACCGACGGGACCATCGCGTTCGACAGCCTGATCCGGCTCGGCGGGCAGGCACCGGTGGCGGAGGCTCTCGGGGCGCTCGCCGCGGAGGAGGACCGCAACGCGACGCTGGCCGCGATCGGGCAGGCTTTCCCGCCGCCGGGCGGGTGGGAGCGCACGGCGTCCGTGCCCTTTTCGTCGGCACGCAAGTGGAGCGCGGCTAGCTTCGCCGGGCACGGCACCTGGGTCCTGGGTGCGCCGGAGATGGTACTGCCCGCCGAGCAGCGCGCGCAGCTGTCGCGGGCGGCCGAGCTGGCCGCGGCCGGCCATCGCGTACTGGTCCTGGCGTATTCCGAAGGCCCGCCGAGGGACGACGCGCTTCCGCCAGGCCTGCTGGCGACGGCGTTCATCGTGCTGACCGAGCGGCTCAGGCCCGACGCGGCAGAAACGCTGGCCTACTTCGCGGCGCAAGGCGTAGCGCTGAAGGTGATCTCCGGTGACAGTCCGCGCACCGTGGCCGCGGCCGCCGCGCGCGCGGGCCTGCCCGGTGCGGACACTCCGGTCGATGCCCGCGAGTTGCCGGAGGACCCGGACGCCCTGGGCCAAATCCTCGAGGATCACGCGGTGTTCGGCCGGGTGACCCCACACCAGAAGCAGGCGATGGTCAAGGCGCTGCAGGCCCGCGGGCACACCGTGGCGATGACCGGCGACGGGGTGAACGACGTGCTGGCGCTGAAGCTCGCCGATCTGGGCATCGCCATGGGATCCGGCGCGGCGGCGACGAAGGCGGTGGCCGAGCTCGTGCTGCTCGACGGCCGGTTCGCCACGCTGCCGGGCGTGGTGGCCGAGGGCAGGCGGGTGACGGCCAACATCGAGCGGGTCGCCAACCTGTTCGTCACCAAGTCGGTGTGGACGGCGCTGCTCGCGATCGCGGTGGGCGTGACGCTGCTGCCGTACCCGTTCCTCCCCCGGCACCTGACGATCATCGACACGCTCACGATCGGGATACCGTCGTTCTTCCTGGCCCTGGCGCCGAACCAGCGGCGTTACCTGCCCGGGTTCGTCGGCCGGGTGCTGCGCTTTGCCGTCCCTGCCGGGTGCATCGTTGCCGTGGCCACGTTCGCTGCCTACGCGGTGGCGCGGGCCGCAGGCCTTCCGCTGGTGCAGCAGCGCACCGCGGGGGTAGTGGTCGCCTTCATCCTCAGCCTCTGTGTGCTGGTACTGCTGGCCATCCCGCTGACCTGGCGCCGGATGCTGCTGGTGGGCGCGGCGCTGGCCGGGTTTGCGCTGTTGTTCCCGCTGTCTCCCGTCCGCGGTTTCTACGCGCTCGAACTGCCGCGCGGCGAGCTTGTGATCACGCTGCTGATCGCGGGGGCCGGGGTGGCTTTGCTCGCCGCCTTCTGGGTGGTCTGCCGCGCGGGATGGGTTGCCAGGACGAACGTCCCGGGCAATTGATTACCGCCTCGTGCGAACAAGGGGCCTTGGTCCCTGCATACCGCCCGAAGACCTCCGTACGCTAGTTAGTGAAGGTATTCACAAGCCAGGCATGTGCTGGCGATGATGGCACAGCGACGGTTCGCAGTCCCTGAGCGGAAGCGCGGTACGTGGGTTCGCCCCTCGCGCACCCTGGGTCCGACTCCCAGGTGTGCCACGAAGGCCCGGGTGACGCACCGGCTCAGCAAGGGGACATCATGATTACCGGCAATGGTCCGCGGCAGAGCGAGCCCGAAGGCGCAGCCGTCAGCCTGCCCGAAGGCGCAGCCGTCAGCCTGCCCGACGGCCGCGGGCTGAGTGACCAGCCCCCGCTTCGTTACGACGCGGCGCTCTGGGCGCTCGCCGGTTGTGTCGTCAGCACGGCACGCCTGTTGTGGCGCCGCCAGGTACACCTTTCCACCGAGCAGGTGGGAAGGCGGCTGCGGTTCGCCGATGGGACGTCGGCACGCGTATACCGGGAGACCGTCGCCGGGCACGGCGCCACGGCAGACCCGTGCGTGCTCGTCGTGGAGTTCCGGTTGCGGGCGGTACGCGGCTGGGCACACGCCGCCTTCCGCTGGGAGAGCCTGCTCAACACGCCGCTTTTTGTCGGCTTTCCCGGCTTCGTCTCGAAGCTGTGGCTGGCCAACGACGAGCGCGGCCGCTACCGCGGCGTGTACGAGTGGGACGGACCACAGCGGGCCGACCACTACGCACGCGCCCTGTGGCGGGTGCTCGCGCTGGTGTCGGTGCACGGGTCGATCCACTACATGATCCTGCCCGGGCTGCGCCGTGCCGAGTTCCTCGCGCAGCTGGACGGGATGGGCCAGCCCAGCGGCCTAGCCCCGCGGCAGCGGCGGCCTGTGGCGCCATAGCGCGAACCGGGGACGGACGGCCCGGCGTAGCCGGGCGCGCAGCCGGTCTGCCATGAGCTCGACCGCGTCGCGCATCGTCCGGCCGGCTGCCTCTGCCCGGACAATCCGGCCGTTCACGTCGATGCTGGCCTGGGCCGCCGCGGGATGAGCAACCGCCGGGTCGGCCGACATCGTCAGGGTGACCCGTGCGGAGAGGACCGGCCTTGTGACGTGCCCTAGCACCGAGCGGACCTTGGCAACGGCGAGCTCCCGGGCGGTTTCCGGCACAATGCCGTGAGTCATTGTCCGTACCGGGATGGCCTCGATGGCAGTCATGCGTCCTCCCGTTCTCGTCGCTCGCTCCGGGGATGACATGGCAACCTCCTTCCTTGCCTCCATTCCGCCGCGGCGGGCCCTCGGCCGGCAGGGCCGAAGGTCCCGGAGGACCCGGAGGACCCGCCCGGTGCGACCTACGTCAGGTAGCGGACGGCTGACAGCGGCCGCATGCCGGGGCCCAGCTCGTAGCGGAGCGGAACGCCGTGGGCGATCTCCACGGCGGCGATCTCCTCGTCGCCGATCGCGTCCAGGTGCTTGACCAGTGCGCGCAGCGTGTTGCCGTGCGAGACGACCAGCACGGTGGCGCCGGGGCGCAGGCCGGGAACTATGAAGTCGTACCAATACGGCAGCAGCCGCGCCATGACGTCGCGGAGCGACTCGGCCCGCGGCCGCGCATCCGGCGGCAGCGCGGCATACCGCGGGTCGGCGGACGGCGTGTTCGCGGCGCCGGCAGGCAGCACGTCCGCGGTGCCGGCGGCGGGAGGCGGCGGCACGGCGTAGGAGCGCCGCCAGAGCTGAACCTGCTGTTCCCCGAACTCCGCCAGGGCCTGAGCCTTGTCCTTGCCCTGCAGCGCGCCGTAATGCCGCCCGTTCAGCCGCCAGGAGCGGTGCACCGCGATCCAGTCCCGGTCGCAGGCTGCCAGGGCCAGGTCCGCGCTGTGGATGGCACGCCGCTGGAGCGAGGTATGGACGGTGTCCGGCAGCAGGCGGTGCGCGCCGAGCAGTCGCCCGGCGCGCACGGCGTCCCGCTCCCCCGCCTCGGTCAGGTCCGGGTTGGCCCAGCCGGTGAACAGATTCCTCGCGTTCCATTCGCTCTGGCCGTGCCGCAACAGCACCAAGCGGGCGGGCCCATCACGCTGCTGGCTCACCGGAAGGCGCAGGCCGTTGCCCTCGGCTAGACGCTGACGGGTTGCAATTCAGCCGCGGCGGGCGTGCGGCGCATGTGCAGGAAGCCGAGAATGGACAGCACCAGGAAGATGAGGCCCCCCGCGAACGCCGCGATGGCGGCGTACAGGGCGATCTGCCCGATCTGCCAGAACGCATAGGCGTTCAGCAATAGCCCGCGCAGCGTCGTACCCTTGAACACGGTATCCACCTGGGCCTTCAGTTTCGCATTCCC
>Ga0306925_10000799_pt1 | contig 24175 bp, 23 predicted proteins | sample flu12Cox44000176_FD_203755 | JGI IMG/M metagenome (GOLD analysis project Ga0306925, IMG submission 203755) | Lab enrichment of tropical soil microbial communities from Luquillo Experimental Forest, Puerto Rico - flux8day.12C.oxic.44.000.176 (v2)... | ecosystem: Environmental > Terrestrial >... | reverse complement strand
CCGGCGATCATCGCGACGCTGGAGTCTTCCGACCTCATGGCCGGGAAGGTCAATCCTGTGCCAGAGGATAATCCGGGCATCGATCCGCCGCTGCCGATGAGCGTAACCTTTATCCCGGCGACGGTGTTTGACAATCCGGCGCTGCTGCGGGTCAACCCGGAATATCTCGCCTGGCTATTGTCACTGCCGACACTCGAGCGCGAACGGCTGCTCGCCGGCAATTGGAAGATCCGGCCCGCCGCCGGGCTGTATTTCAAACGCGAGTGGTGTAGCGTTGTCGACGAGGCTCCGGCGGATCTCGACATCGTTCGCTATTGGGATCTCGCCGCTACCGAAAAAACCGAGTTCAACGACCCGGATTGGACCATCGGCGTCAAGCTCGGTCGCGATCGGAGCCGCGGCTATTGGCTCTTGGATGTGGTGCGGGCGCGCGCCAATCCGGGCGACGTCGAACAGTTGTTGCTCAATACCGCCACGCAGGACGGCAAGCGGGTCACGATTGGGTTCGGGCAGGATCCGGGGCAGGCCGGCAAGAGCCAGGCGCAGCATCTGGTGCGGGCGCTGAGCGGCTTCAACGTGCGGCCGGCAACCGAGAGCGGCGACAAGCTGACGCGCTTCGGGCCGTTCAGTACGCAGTGTCGCGCCAACAATGTAAAGATCCGGAGAGGCTCATGGAACGAGGAGCTGTTCCGCGTTCTCGAGGGCTTCCCCGATCTCGCGCATGACGATGAGGTCGACGCCTGCAGCGGAGCCCTGGAAATGCTCAACCCGCAAATGGCCGGCTGGGGCATCTTGGAACTTGCTCGCCAGGAATTAGAAGCCGCCAAGCAGCGCAGCCAACCGCAACCCACCCAAACCGTACCCAACCGGGGTCGATGGAATGGTTCGCCGCGAAAAACAAATCGAGCTGAACCGCCGCCGCACCGGAGTTTGCACGCACTCGTCGCATCGCTTCGCCTGCATGAGGCGCGACAACTGAGCTAATCCTGGGGGACCGAGGGTTCGAATCTCGCTTCCTCCAGCGGGGAGTCCGTCTCTCAACGAGAATTAGCCTGCCGAGGTCGAGAAGCGCGGCTTTTCGCGCGAGTGTGCGGGCTAGGGCAGGCAGCGCATTCGGCGGAGACGGGCATAGGCCGGCGACATGGCACCACTGGTGGCTAATGTTTCTGCTGGGCCAAATTCCAGTACCGCGGTGCTGGCGATGGGTCTAAGCTAACCTCGGCGTCTTGCCGCTGAGCGAATCTGATATTGGCTCAGCTGATCAACCGAAGCCGAGCAGTGTGCGCTGCTCCTGCCAGACCAGCGGTAGACGTGAGTGCGCGAGCAGCTGGTCTGCAGTCAGATCGCGGGGCTGACGCCCTTCGAGGATCGCTTGCGTGATGTCCGGGGCGAGATGGCTGAGACGGACAAGCCGCGTGAAATAGGACGGGCTCACACCCTCCCGCTTGGCCAATGCGGCAAACGGCATGCTGAGCGGCACTTAAGCAAAAATCCATGCCGGGAATGGCCGCGCTCTTGGTGGAGCGGCGCGGCGGCCTGCTGAAATCAGCAGCAACGGAACAACAGCTATTCGATGTGATCGCGCGGCCACGCCTAGCCCGGTGATCGATCCAGAGACGCAGACCTGGCTAAAAAAACTCATGGCGGCCGCTGCGCTGGTAACGATATCGTAGCGAATAGTGGTGTGCCGTGATCCGACGGATGACAAATTCCTCGAGCTGGCCATCAACGGCCATGCGGATTTGATCGTGTCGAGCGACGCTGATCTTCTGGCCCTAAATCCATTTCGCGACATCCCGATCGTCACGCCCGCGATGTTCGTGCAGGGCGCGGCGCGGTAGTGATTATTTCGGCGCCGCCGCGTGGCTTGACGACGAGTGTCCCGAGCCTGCCGTGATCCCTACATCCCTGAAGAACGATTCCCCGGGGGGCGCAGGTGAGCCAAGGATAAGCAAGGGTCTTAAAGAAAAATCCACTGTGATCGAACATGCTAACATCTGGTGATGAAAGCACACCCCAAACGGATAACGGCGTGCCCTCTGGCGGCCGTTGACCAGCGATTAGCTGACAGTCATCGCTTCTGGCATCAGGCGGAGGCGACCTATTTTGACCCCGATGGGTTCCGGCTTGGGGCCCAAAGCGCAATCCAGGCCCTGCGATCGGTGACGTTTATTCTTCAGAAGAACAAACGCGCAATCGCGGAATTCGAAAAATGGTATGGCGCCTGGCAGAAACGGCTCGGCGCCGACGAATTGATGCGCTGGATTGTCGACGCCCGGAACCGGATCGAAAAGGAAGGCGATCTCGAAGCGCACAGCTACGTTCGCGCCGAGATCGTTGCGTCATATGTCGATGAAGGCCCTCGTATCGAAGTGCCAGCAAGCTTGTTTCAGAATCCGGCGGGCTTGCTGCGGAGCGTTCCTACGGGCGCTCTTGGTGAGCATATCAAGCGTCACGGAGTTCTGCGGCTCCAACGTCGCTGGGTGGAAAACACTTTGCCGGGTTATGAACTGCTCGATGCCTTGGCTATTGCGTACGGCAAAGTCGCCGAACTGGTGCATGACGCGCACCGGCAGATCGGACTATACCCGCCGGAAACAATTCACAACGACGTCGGGCAAAGTTACGACCCACCTGCCATGGGATGGCGCATGCCGTGCATGATCGCGCACGAGAGGCCGCGTACGTTGTCCGTGGCTCTCGCAGATGGCGCACGGATCGAATTTGAAGAAAAGACTGTAGCAAAAAGGATCACGCGCGCGGAAGTTGCTGAATTTGTGGCCAATCCCCGTAACGATCCGAGAGTGGCCATGACGCGGGATTATAAGAATTACGAGGCACTTGCGGCGGGCTATTTCGAGATGTTCCGCGCTGTGTTTCTGAAGGACGGCTATCACATATCGATACTGTTTTTGTTTCGGAATATGAAGCTTATCAAGCATATGGAGATCAAAGTTGAAAATGTTCAGCAGAAGTATCTGATGATGCGCCATTTGGCGCACGAGGTCACTAAAACCGGGGCAGATGCGGCCATGCTGATTGGCGAAGCCTGGATGGCGCCAGCAAGTAGTCTGAGACTTTACGAACGACCCGCGGATTCTTCATTGCGGAAGGAAGCCTTAACGTTGCTTCTCGTGAGGAAGAGGGGCGACCCAGTTGATTGCATGGCGATCATCAACCGCGACGGCGACAGTGTGTCGCTCGGAGAAACGGTAATGAGTACTCCGCCGACTGCGTTTGAATTTGCGCCCTTCTATCAGGCGTGGGGCCGTACCGTGCCCGCTTCATGGATCGAAACGAGCGCTGCGGTTATGTCGCAAGCGAAGAGGGAATAAATACAGGGTGAAGGGCAGGAACCTGCACAGCTTGCGGGTGCCTTTGACACGTTCATCGAAGGGCGCAAGCTGACCGCTCACCAGCATGAATTTCGACATGGTGATCGACCATCTCACTGCTCGCGGGGTGATGGATCTCCGCGGCTTCTCTATGAGTCACCATTCACCGATCTCGACCCGCTCGGGGTCGCCGGTGTGTTCCAAGAAGGGGACGTGGTGGAGTTAATCCAGATCCTTCGGGATGTGGAAGGAAGGGCTGCGGCTTAAGGTATACCCAAGAGAATTCTGGTTTGATTTCGGTTGCGCTTCGCCGCCTTGAGTTCTGAGGTTGCGGGCTTGCAGGACCACGTGAGCAACCCCATATAATGGGTCAATTTGTCTTGAAGCACAATATCTGGTTCAACATTCGCTTAAGGGATCGTCCGGCGTGGTTACAAATCCGCTCCTTGTGCCATCAGGCCTCGGTAACCCCCTGCTATCGCGGGACAACTGGCTCGCCCCGCCGCCGCGCCTAATAACAGGGGAGATGATCTTACGCATATGGGATGTGGAACACGGCGCTTGCGCCATGCTCCACCACCTACAGAATGGTATTGCCGGGCGACTTGCGATGATCGATTCCGGCGATACTGCTGAGTGGTCTCCAAGCGCGTTTATTCGTTATGAGCTCAACCGAACCACTCTCGATTACCTATTTATCACCAATGCCGACCAGGACCACATAAGCGATCTGCAGGGGCTATGGGATCGCGGCATCAATGTACCTGTCTGGTTTCGCAACCCAACGCTCGGTCCAGAGATATTTCGAAAGATCAAAGAACAGAGCGGGGCTGATGAACGCGATATCTCCCGCCGGGGCGGCCAAATGAGAAAAGGTCGCGTCGAGCCCAACCCGCGGAACCATGATGCCGACGCGTTCGGCCCTATGACGCGCATGAGTCTGGGCTTCGCGGCGTCGAGTATCGCCTGCTGCAGCGAGTGGCCCTGCTCTCCGAGTTCGGCGAAACCGGCGGTAATGATCACGGCGGCGGCGCGCGTTCCACGCTCACCCAGCTCACCGATTAATGAAGGCACAGTTTCCGCCGGGGTGGCGATGACTGCGAGGTCCGGGGCACGTGGGAGGCTTGTAATATTCGGGTGAACGGTAAAGCCGTCAATCGTGGGGTGATTGGGATTGACAAACATCAGCTCGCCGGCAAACCCGGCGCGACGCAGATTGCGCGCGATCACCGCGCCGACGGAGCCGGGGCGCGGGCTGGCGCCGATCAGTGCAACCGACTCCGGGTTGAACAGCTTGTCGAGATTACGAACCGACATTGGGGTTATATATTGCTCCAAGCTGGGCAGGAGTACTTCGAGAGTTGTGCCTAAACGGCGACTCCCAGTCTTTGGACCAGATAGTCGACCGCATGGCTGAGCGTTGCCAGCTTTGGGTAATCAGTTTCCGCGATCTCGATCATCAGCCGCTCTGCGAGAGCGGTGACCAGATTAAGAAAATCCATCGAGTCGATATCGAGCTCGTCGCGCAATTCGGCGTTCGGATCGAGTCGGCTCGCATCCGTCTCTGGCGCGATCCGGCCGAGTTCGTCGATCAACATGGCGGCTACATCGTCGCGGGTCATAGCGTCTCCGGGCCCTGCAGTCTGTGATCGATATCGGCGAGAAACAGGGCGCCACGATGGCCGTCGCTGGCGCGATGGTCGGCAGCGAGGGTAGCGGTAATCACCCGCCGAGTTGCGATTTTCCCGGCAACGGCCCAAGGCCGTTCGACGGGCATACCGAACCCGACGAGCGCGACCTGGGGCGGGTAAATGACCCCGAATACGGTCTCGACACTGCGTTCGCCCAGATTGGTGACTGTGATCGTCGGATCCGACAGCTCGGAGCTGCGCAGCGCACCGCTGCGCGCGCGGGCGACGAGATCTCGCAGTTGTGCCATCAGCTCGTTCAGTGTCAGCTTGTCTGCATCGCGGATGGCCGGTGCGACCAGCCCACCGCCGCGGATAGCGATCGCGGTCCCGATGTGGATGCCGGCACCGGGTTGGAACCCCTCCGCGGTGAAGAACCCGTTGAACTCACGGGCCTCGCCAAGGGCGCTCGCGACCGCCTTGAGCAGCAAGGCCGCGAGAAGCAGACGCTGTGCCGGCGGCCGGGTCGAATTGGTCTCTTCCAGCCAAGCGAGACTTCGGGTGAGCTCGATCGTCGTGCTCAAATAATAGTGCGGGATCTCGCGCTTTGAGCGCGCCATCGCTGCGGCGATGGCGCGGCGCATCTCGGCGAGGTCCAGCCGCTTTGCCGTCGTCGGACGAGGCGCCGCTCCGGCGGCCGCGCGCTCGACATCCGCATGCAGGATCGTGCCCCCCGGCCCGCTCCCAATGAGCTGATCCAAGGAAATCCCTCGCTCAGCGGCCAACCGGCGGGCGGCCGGCGACACGCGCGGGCGGCTCATCCCGGTGCGCGGTTCGGGGACCGGTGACACCGTGGGCGGCGCCGCCGGCGCGGGCGTCGGCGCCGCGGGTGCTGCAACCTCCGCTTCTGCCACTGCGGCGGCTGGCTGGGCGCCGGCGATCAGCGCGAGCGGTGTGCCGACCGGTACGGTGGTGCCCGGCTCGACTAGCCATCGTTCGATCACGCCTTCCTCGAAGATGTCGACTTCGATGGCACCTTTCTGGGTCTCCACAACTGCAACGATGTCGCCGCGCTTCACGCGATCGCCCGGCCGCTTGAGCCATTCGACCAATGTCCCGGCATCCATATCGGCGCCAAGCGAGGGCATGCGGAACTCGCCCATCAGGCGCCTAACGCTGCCTTCGCTGCCGCGACGATGGCTGCCGGTTGCGGGAGTGCCGCCTCTTCGAGGTGATGGGGATAGGGGATCGGCACCTCGGCGCTGCACACCCGACCAACCGGTGCGTCGAGATCCCAGAATGCCGCCTCCATGATCCGTGCGCTGATTTCGGCAGAAAGACTCCCGCTGCGCCAGCCTTCGTCGACGATTACGGCCCGACGCGTCTTACGCACCGAGGCGAGCAGGGTCTCGCCATCGAGTGGCCGCAGCACGCGCAGATCGACGACCTCCGCCTCGACTCCCTCTTTGGCCAGGGTCTCCGCTGCGTCCAAGGTCTTGAACAAGGTACCGCCATAGGTAACGAGGGTTACATGTTTGCCTGGACGCCGCACGATGGCGCGGCGGATATCGACCGGTTCCGCGTCGGCTGACAACACCCCGCTTCGGTTGTAGAGCATGACGTGTTCGAAGATCAGCACCGGGTTTGGATCAGCGAGCGCTGCCGCCAACATAAACCGCGCGTCTTCCAGGGTCGCGGGGGTCACCAACTTGAGGCCAGGGATGTGGGCGTACCAGCCTTCGAGGCTGTGCGAATGCTGCGCCGCGAGCTGGCGGCCGGCCCCGGTCGCCATGCGAATGACGAGCGGTACTTCGAATTGCCCGCCCGACATGTGGCGTATCGTCGCCGCGTTGTTGACGATCTGGTCGAGTGCCAAGAGGCTGAAATTGACCGTCATGATCTCGACGATCGGGCGCATTCCGCCGAGTGCAGCGCCGATCCCGGCGCCGACAAAGGCCGATTCGGAGAGCGGCGTGTCGCGAATGCGGTCGGGGCCGAACTCGTCGAGCAGCCCCTTGGTGACCGCATAGCAGCCGCCATAGCGCCCAACGTCCTCGCCCATCAGGAAGACGCGCGGATCGGTGAGAAGCGCCTCGCGGATCGCATCTCGTATCGCTTCACGGTAGGTGATCTCGCGCGTACCGTCTGTCATTGCGCGCCCTCTGCGGCGTAAACGTCGCGCGCCATCTCGGCGACCGGCTCCCAATGACCGCACTCGGCAAAGGCGACACTCTGGGCGATTTCAGTGGCAACTTGCGCCTCGATCGCCGCAAGATCCCCGTCGTGCAATATCCCGGTTTGGTGCATCCACGCATCCAGCCGATCGATCGGATCGCGATGTTTCCATTCCTCGACCTCCGCCCGCTCGCGGTAGAGCTGCGGGTCGAACATCGAATGCGCACGAAAGCGATAAGTCCGGCATTCGAGCAGCGCAGGTCCGCCACCGGCGCGGATCGCGGCGCATACCCGCTGCGCCGCGGCTTCCACGGCAACGACGTCCATGCCGTCGACGACTTCCGCCGGCACGTTGTAGCTCTGCGCCTTGATGTGGATGTCGGGCTGTGATTCCGAGCGTTCGAGCCGGGTGCCCATCGCGTAAAGGTTGTTCTCGCAGACGAACAACACCGGCAGCCGCCACAGCTCGGCGAGGTTGAGGCTCTCGTGGAACTCGCCCTCGGCGACCGCGCCCTCGCCAAAAAAACACGCGGCGATGCCGGCACGCTGCTGCATCTTCTCGGCCAACGCCAATCCGACAGCGAGCGGCAATCCGCCGCCGACGATGGCGTTGCCGCCATAAAATCCGGTAGCGGCGTCGAACAGGTGCATCGAACCGCCGCGGCCGCGGCTGCAGCCCTCGGTCTTGCCGTACATCTCAGCCATGACCCGGTCCATCGGCACGCCGCGGGCCAGCGCATGGCCGTGCTCACGATAGGTCGCGACAATCGCGTCCGCCGGCGTCAAGGCCTGCATCGAGCCGACCGCGATTGCCTCTTCGCCGATGTAGAGATGCAGAAAGCCGCGTATCTTCTCCTGCTGGTAAAGCTCGGCGCATTTCTCCTCAAAGCGGCGAATCCGCACCATCTCTGCCAGCAACCCCAACAGGTGCTCGCAGCTCAAAGGTGGCTTTGCCGTGTCGGCCTCGCTCAATGACGGTGCTCCTCAAGAGATCATTTGGCTACTTCCCTAGAATGTTCGATATCCTCAGCGCGGCCTACTGGGCATTGACCCAGGTCAACATGCGCCCGCCAGCAATGCCCGCAGCAGCGAAATCTCGATGCCCCGATTCCGCTTAGTCCTGGGCCATCATAGTCGGATACTACAATCCTAAATTGATCAAAATATTTCGTTCTGCTGCAGCTGCAGCAAATCAGCAGCAAACACTCGTGCCAGGGTCGCAATAATGAGCCCTGACGGCGCCAAGGCGGTTCGACAGAAACTGCCTTGAGTTCCTCTCGTTCGACGGCGATAACCGAACACCGATTGCTCGATTACCCCGACCGGCCCGTCGGGACGTTGATACAATTAGAATATGGCAATTTTGCGTATTGCGATATTACCAATCACTCCACCCTTGGGACCCAGCCTCAGCTGTAGCTGCGCGGCTAGGACATCGCTCTCTGCCCCCACGTCTCGATCTTGATCAATCTTCGGGATCGCTGGGTTCAGCATGCCGCTGGACGCGCGTAATCCACCTGCGACCTGACCGCCGGCAACGCGGGCCCAGCGAAGGGAGCCTAGGATTCGATCTTACCCGTCCTGCTGCAGACGCGGAGGCCGTCAGGCCCTTTAGTTCACAAATATTAATGAGCTCCCCTTACGATGGGCGGTGAAGTCGCTATTGCGTTTGACTACTTGGATTTATGCTGCTCCGTGCAGCACGGTCACGCAGTGCCTTCAACGTGGCTCTCGCATCTTCGGAAAGCCCGGGGGCGCCGGCACAGTCGTCTTTGAGAAAGGCGGCGGCGAGCCGGGGCACTTCGACGCTGTCTGACGAAAATGGCGAATAGGCGGAATCCATGGTCCTGATCAGGCCGGCTAGCACGTAGGGAGCGCCGTCGGCCGAGCAACCGATTAGCCGCCATTGATTGGCCAGCTTTGCCTCGTAGTCTGCGGGTGCTGGGGAGAGGGACTGAAGTTTGTTCCAGTACTCCGCCATTTGCTGTTCCTCGCGCAGAGGTGTTTCCGGATTGAGTATGTTCACGCGGGCCAAGGCGCTCTCGCGTCTTGCACCTTCGGGCACTAATTTCTCGATTCGCTGCTTGTAGTTGCTGAAGGACTCGGCCGACCAGTCGGGGAAAAATTTCATAATCGGCCCGCTCACCGAGCTGTTGATCCACGCGTCCGTTGCGTCCGCCATCCGGGCATCGGTTCTCCAGATGAAGGCCTCCCGCACCGACGCGCTCCGCAGCTGCGCGCGATCCAGCGACGCGCCCTGCAGCTTTGCGTTATCGAGTAACGCGCCTTGGAGCGATGCGAACTGGAGCCACGCACCCTGGAGCCGCGTGTTGTGCAGCCACGCGCCCTGTAGCCCCGCCATCTGGAGCCACGCGCCCTGGAGCTGCGCGTCCAAGAGATTCGCGCCCTGCAGCGCCGCGTTATTCAACACGCGCCCCGAAGTCGCGCGTCGGCCAGCTGCGCACCCCAGAGTACCGCGGAGTTAAGCAACGCGCCGTCAAGCTGCGCGTAGCCCAGCGACGCGCCCGGAAGCCGTGCGGCGAGGAGCTCGGCGGAACGCAGATCGGCATGGCCCAGATCCGCGCCATCAAGGTTAGAGCCCGTGAAATCCACCTTGCGCAACCCGGCGCCGATCAGCACGGCGCCTTCCAGATGGCGCGCGCGGAGCGAGACGGTTACCGGAAGGGCCGCGATCTTTGCCTCAGTGTCGAGCTTGGTGTGATCGATCATATCGAGCCCAGGCAGCACCAACCGGTCCGACCACAGGCTTTTCGGCCTTCGCGCGTAGGTGTCAACCTCGCCAGCAACGAGCGCCTTGCGCAGCGGCGCAATTAGTGGGAGCGAGCTCAGCTCTTCTTCCAGCCATTCGCCGGGAAAGGTGGCGATTGTGAACACGAGCGGGACCGAGACTATGCTGAGCAACACCATCCCAGCAATCGTGCCGATCCACCGCGTCGCCTCGACCGGGCTGTGGCGGCGCGTTTCCCCCTTCCCGGTGGATACCCCTTTCGGCAGCCCAATTCTGGGCCAGAGGGTCCACAACACAGCGAGGTCGACCACGACGGAGATGCGCCGCCACCACGTGATCCACACATCGTGATAAGGCAGGAACTGCAGCTGAAAGAACACCAGCAACGCGACCGGGCCGATCACGAGGCTGATCAGCGCGATCAACCACAGCAGGAAGCCAATGATGCCGTCGCGCACCTCCGGCGGGCCGGCGAGAAACTGGACAAAGATGTTGCTGGGCAATTGCCGCCGCAGCCGCGTGCGCACTTCCGGGTCTTGGATCTGCGCCCGCAGCTGGACATCGAACACGCCGACCTTGCTGGCGAGCATGACGAAGTGCAGCAAGACATAGGTGTGCACGATCAGGAACAGCGCGGGACCGAGCCAGAAAAAGCCCTTGAGCGGCAGATCGACATTGAGGAACGGCAGCCTGACCGGGTTCTCAAAAAAGAGATCGCGGTGCGTTACGCCGCCCGCCGCGACGAGCAGATAGAACAGCACAAACAGGTAGCTGACCCAGAGGCCGAAGCTGACCCCTGCAGCGTCGATGACAGCCGAGCGAAGCTTCGAGATCGTCTGCCCTCGCCGCCAGCGCCGGTGCGGCAGGTGCAGGCGGTTCGACGGGCCGAGGCTCATCGGCTGCCGTTCGCTTTGGCTCCGTCAGCACGTCCACCATGCGTCTCTCCGCCGATTACGCGGCGACCGCAATGCCCAGGTCATCTGTTCAAAAGTTTAATTGATCGCGAAAGCAGGCGTCGTCCTTGATGCAGGTCAATGAGCGCAATCTGCTGGTGTCTTCTGCTGAATTGAATGGCGCCCGGGCCGTCCGAGGCAAAGGCCAAGAGTAAAGAGAGTGAATGCCGCACTCCAACTCTCCACCATCCTTGAGCGCCAGCGCGAGGCGTTCCTGCGGGACGGGCCGCCTTCGCTGGAGCAGCGTCGCGCGGCCCTTGCTAGGCTCACGCAGGCAGTCAAGGATTCCGCGGATCACATTGCCGACGTTATCTCCGCAGATTTCGGGAGCCGTTCCCGGCATGAGAGCTTGCTCGCCGAAGTGCTCGTCGTGTGCGCCTCGATCCGCCATGCGTTGCGGCATTTGCCGAGCTGGATGAAGCCAAAGCGGGTCCCGGTGAGTTTCGAGCTCAAACCGGGACGGGGGCGCATTCTCTATCAGCCGGTCGGCGTCGTCGGCATCATCAGCCCGTGGAATTATCCCTTTCAGCTCTCAATCATGCCGCTTATCGGCGCGCTTGCCGCAGGCAATCGGGTGATGCTGAAGCCCTCGGAGCCTGGCGCCGCGCACCGCGGAGTTCATCGCCGAGCTCCTAGGCGCGCTCTTTCCGACTGACCAGGTGGCGACCGTTCTTGGCGACCAGGAAGTGGGCGCGGCGTTCGCTCGTCTCGCCTTCGACCATTTGTTGTACACCGGCTCGACCGCTATCGGCCGGCTCGTCGCGAGGGCGGCGGCCGAGAACTTGACGCCGGTGACGCTCGAACTCGGCGGCAAGTCGCCGTGCATTCTGGGTGGGGACGCTGCGCTGGCAGACGCGGTCGAGACCATCCTTTACGGCAAGCTGCTGAACGCCGGACAATCGTGCATTGCACCGGACTACGTGCTGCTTCCGGTGGCAATGCGTGAGGAATTCATTCGTCTCGCCGCTGAAGCGGTGCGCAAGCTGTATCCCAGCCTCAAGAACAACCTCGATTACACCAGCATCGTCAACGAGCGGCATTATCGCCGCATCGAGCAATACATCGAGGAGGCAAGGGCAAGGGGGATGCGTGTGGTCGACCTCGCTCCGACGAGCGAAGTGCTCGAACGAAATGAGCGCAAGCTTTCGCCGACACTCGTAGTCGAGCCGGACGACGATTTGGCGGTCATGCGCGAGGAGATCTTTGGTCCGGTGCTGCCGCTCAAAACATATTCCCGGATTGACGAAGCAATCGAATACGTAAATCGCCATTCGCGGCCGCTAGCGCTCTACTACTTCGGTAACAACGCAAAGGAGCGCAGAGAGGTATTGCAGCGAACCATCTCCGGCGGAGCTTCAGTCAACGAAACGCTGATGCATGCACTGGTCGAGGAATTGCCATTCGGTGGCATCGGCGCCTCGGGAATCGGCGCCTATCATGGGGAGATCGGCTTCCAGACCTTTTCGCACCGCAAAGGTGTCTTCCTCCACAGCCGGCTCACCTTCCTGTGGCTTCTGCGGCCTCCCTTCGGCGCGTTGACGAACGCACTGCTCAGGCTCTTGATGATGCGGTGATTAATGAGGGTGCCTCCTCGAGGGTCGACAGGTCGCCTTCCGGCAGACCGAGCTCGCGGGCGCGGAGCAGGCGGCGCATGATCTTGCCGCTGCGGGTGCGCGGCAGATCAGCGCTGAACGCGATCTCCTTTGGCGCGACGGCCGGGCCGAGGCGCTTTCTCGCGTGACCCAGCAGCTCGCGGGCCAGCGGTTCTCCGGCGACGTAACCAGGTTTTAGGCTGATGAAAGCCTTTACAAGCTCGCCGGCAACGGGATCGGGCTTGCCGATGACCCCGGCTTCGGCGACCGCAGGGTGCTCCATCAGTGCGCTTTCGACCTCGAATGGCCCGATCAGGTGGCCAGCCGACTTGATCACGTCATCGGCGCGGCCAACAAACCAGAAATAGCCCTCAGCGTCTCGCATCGCGAGATCGCCGGTCAAATACCAGCCGTCGGCAAAGCACTTCGCGTAGCGCTCGGGTTCGCCGAGATAGCCGCGGAACATCGACGGCCAGCCGGGCCGCAACGCCAGCTCACCGGCGGTCATCGGCTCCTCGATACGGTGGACGGTGCCATCGGGTCGCCGCGCGACGATTGCCGCATCGATGCCGGGCAACTCGCGGCCCATCGAGCCCGGCTTGATCGGCATTGCGGCGAAATTGGCAATCATGATGCCGCCGGTCTCGGTCTGCCACCAATTGTCGTGAAACGGCCGGCCATAGACCCGGTTGCTCCACACCACCGCCTCGGGATTGAGCGGCTCGCCAACGCTGGCCAGGAAACGCAGGCGCGATAGGTCATATTTCCGGGCGACCTCCTCGCCGGTCTTCATCAGGATGCGGATCGCGGTCGGCGCGGTGTACCAAACGGTAACCTGCTCGTTCTGCAAGATCTGGTACCAGCGCTCGGCGTCGAACTCGGCTTCGTCGACGATCATCGTGACGCCGTTGGTTAGCGGCGCGATGATGCCGTAGGACGTGCCGGTGACCCAGCCGGGGTCCGCGGTGCACCAGAACACGTCATCGGCGTGAAGGTCGAGCGCATATCGTCCGGTGATGTGGTGGGCGAGGACGGCCTCATGCACGTGCATTGCACCTTTTGGCCGGCCAGTGGTGCCGCTGGTGAAGTGCAACAGCGCCAAGTCCTCTGGCCTCGTAGCGGCAAGCCGCGATTGAGAACTGGATTGCGCCATTGCCGCATTGAAGTCGATTGTGCTGTCGAGGGACTGGGCTGCGTTGCCATCGATCAGCAGCACATACTCGAGCCCGGGAAGCTCCCGGCGCCATTCGGCCACCTTGCGGCGGTAGAAGGCGGCAGTGGTCACAAGGACCTTTGCCTCACCGATCGCCATCCGGGTGCGCACCGGTTCCGGGCCGAAGGCCGAGAACAACGGCGAGAAGACGCTGCCGTTGCGCAATGTCCCGAGTGCCGCGATGTAGAGTTCGGGAACGCGGCCAAGCAGACTGAACACCCGATCGCCCTGACGGACACCCAGACCGCGCAGGACATTGGCGAAACGACAGCTGAGTTCCAAAAGCTCGCGATAGGTAATGTCGCGTTTTTCGGCATTCTTGCCCAGCCAACGGAGGGCGAGCTTGTCGCCGCGTCCCTCGACAACATGACGGTCCAGCGCATGGTAGGCGATGTTGAGTCCGCCAGGCATAGCCAACTCGGCTCGCACCGACCCCCAAGTAAACGCCTCCCGCACCACTTGATAATCGCGCAGATTGGGGAAAAGGCCTTTGCCTCCCGCTTGTTTCCTGATGACGTCCCAGGACACCCTCTTCCTCCTCGAAACCAAGCGACACGAAGCCGGTGTCGGGGACGGTCGACATTGACCTGCGTCAATGGTGTGGTTTCAACGACATTATGTAGTCGACGATGTCGTCCATCTGATCGGACGTGAAGGTGATTTGCGGCATTGTCTCGTGCGGCGATCGCAGCAGCGCGCGAAGCGAATATTCGGTAATCGAGGGCTCGGCCGCCAACTCCGGAAATGTCGGAGCGTCTAGGTTAGGCGAAAGCCGGTCGGCGCGGATGCCATGACACTCAACACACCACTTTTCCGCCAAGTTTTTCCCGCCAATGGGATCTGCCGACACACCGGTAACAACCACTGAAGTCACGAATGCCGCGGCTAAACCGATGCGGATGTCCGTTTCCTTGCTCATGAGTGCTCCCGGATCAGCGGTCGAGATGGTGCGCCGCGCGTGATGCGATCGCCAGGTATTCGGCTGCCCGCCTCGGCCATTTTGCCGGATCGCGACCCGGAGATTCCCATAGGTGCAGGATCGCGATGCGGGCACGGATCAAGGCCCCGATACCCTTGTAGAAGCTGAGCAGCACGGGAGACGGGCTATCGTGCATTTTCAGTCGATAGTGACGGAACAGGACTGGCCCGATGCTACCGGCGCCCATCCTGTCGCATTCCATCGTTAGAAATGCGAGCTCCTCTACCGGGTCGAGAAATCGCAGGTCGGCGCGGAATTCCAGACACTCGATGATCTGCGGGGTGGGTCCGAGGCAGATGTGTTCGGGCCGGAGATCGCCATGTCCCTCCACGACTCGGCCATCGATGAGACGCTGCAGCAGCAAGTCTTTGCGGCGGGCGATGAAGGCTTCGACGCGGCGCGCGACACATTGGGTCGCGTGGCGCAACGCAGGACCGCCGGATTGCAAGGCTAGGCGGCTGTCGCCGCATTCGGCGCGAAAGCGATCAAGAAAAACTTTTGGAGTAATGTTCACGCGCCGAGCCGTCGCAAAGAAGCGGGCCAGACGGTCGGCGAGGGCATTGATGTCTGCACGGCGCCAATCCCCCCGAGCGAGATGATGGTCCAGCATGTGCTCGGCGGAAAGACGAACCATCTCGACTAGCCAGTCCACGACGACGCCGGCACCCGCGATCGCGAGATCGCACTCTCGCTCCAGGGTGAGCGGCACTATCCCGATGTATACGTCTTGCGCAAGGCGGCGGTTGAGCCGCACCTCCTCCTCGGCGTTGCGCCGCCGGGCGTCGGCAGACGAAAAATCGAAGCCTTCCCCACGCAGCGGCTTTTTCAGCTTGTAGACGTAGCGGTCGGTAAGAAATACCCAGGAGAAATGCGTTTCGATCCGCTCGACGCGGCTCGGCCGCTCTGGATAGGCCGTCGGTGATCCAAGGAACGCCACCTTGTAGTCGATGGCGATCTCTTGCTGCGCCGATCGCTGGCACCCCGACATGCGGCGCTCGTTCATCCCGATCGGCGATCGAGAGTCGCCGCCAGCTCGCGTAAAGGAACCCCGATCTGAACCGGGTAATTATAGGTCTTAAGCCGCGCTAGCGATGGCGGAAGCCGCGCCAACTGATCTTTGGCCTGAGCGCGGCTCGCCGTTAGGTCCGGGAGGTCGGGAAGGCGCTGCCCGCCGCGCATCGCCGGGCCGAGCAGCGGCTCCCCCTGATGTCGATTATCGGCAAGTGAAACCAGGTCGCGCGCGAAGCGGCCGCGCTCGTCATACCATCGCCAAACTTGCTTACGACCCGGCCAAGTCGCCTTGCCCTCCGAGCGCTTGCGCCGTGCGGTCCCGGCATACTCCTGGAGCTTGTAGGCGCAATCGAGCGCCGGGTCGTCAGACGAGGTGGTCAAGCTGGTGCCGACACCGTAGGAATCGATCGGCGCATCGGCGCGCGAGAGTTCCAACAGCGCGTTCTCATCGAGGCCGCCGCTCGCAACAATCTTGATCGACTGCAGCCCACCCTCGTCGAGGATCCGGCGAACTCTTGCCGCATGCTGACCGAGGTCGCCGCTATCGATACGGACGCCCGAGATGGTGAGCCCCTTCCTCGCCAGCCGAGGTGCCAGTGCGACGACACGCCCAGCGGCGCGCTCCGTATCGTAGGTGTCGATCAACAGAACGAGGCCTTTCGGGTGCGAATGCGCAAAATGCTCGAATGCGAGGACTTCATCGTCGTGCGCCTGGACAAAGAAGTGTGCCATCGTCCCGTAAACCGGGACGCCGAATGCGATCCCGGCAGCCACCGTCGCGGTGCCGCTAAAGCCGGCGATATAACTCGCCCGCGCGGCGAGCACCCCCGCCTCGGCGCCATGCGCTCGTCTTAGACCGTAGTCGATCAGCGGTTTCCCGGGGGCGGCGAGCACCATATGCGCCGCTTTTGAGGCGACTACGGTCTGAAAATGGAGCAGATTGACAAGGCGGGTCTCGACGAACTGCGCCTCCGGCAGCGGTGCGGTCACGCGCAGGATAGGCTCGTCGGGAAAGAACATCGTTCCCTCGGGCATCGCGTCGACGTCGCCGGTGAAGCGCAGGGACCGGAGCCAGGCGAAGAAGCTGTCGGGAAACTGGCCCAGGCCACGGAGGGCGTCGAGTTCGGTGGGCGTGAAGGAGAGGGTCTCGAGGAATTGCAGAGCCTGCTCGAGCCCGGCCGCCATCAGGAAACCGCGATGTGTCGGCAGCTTGCGTACGAGGAGCTCGAAGACCGCGGTCTCGGTCAGGCCGTGCTCGAGATAAGCGGCCAGCATGTTCAGCTGATAAAGATCCGTCAGCAGTGCACTGTCGGCTTCCCACATATTCGGCCTCGCTCTTACCTGCGGTTGCCTTCGCTGTTTCTCGATGGCCCGGCGACCGGGGAGGGTTGAATCACAAATGCCGTGGTGCCCGATTGCGCTAGATAAAGGTGATCGTTCAAGTCTTCGACCAAGAAGGAACCGTTGATGGAGGGCGGCATGTCCGGGCTCACTTTGTTCGCGGTCGAGGGCACCAAGGATTATGGCGAGCGAGTTGCGCAGCGCCTCGAGTTGATACTCGGGGCGCATGAGGAGCGCGGGTTCGATGATGGCGAGCACAAGATTCGACCGCTCGTCGAGGTGCGTCGCCAGGACGTCTTTGTGATTCACTCGCTGTATGGCGATGGCGAACAGAGCCCCAACGATAAACTTTGCCGTCTGCTCTTCTTTATCGGAGCGCTGAAAGACGCTGGTGCGGAGCGCGTAACGGCAGTCGTCCCGTACCTTTGCTACGCCCGCAAGGACCGACGGACGCAGTCCCGCGACCCGGTCACCACCAAATATGTCGCGCGCCTCTTCGAGGCATGTGGAGCCGATGCGGTGATGACCTTCGACGTCCACAATGTGGCGGCGTTCGAGAACGCTTTTCGTTGTCCGTCGACCAATCTCGAGGCGATACCCCTCTTTATCGAGCACTTTGCCCGACTCCTGCGGCATGAAAAGCTCTCCGTCGTCTCGCCCGACATCGGCGGCGCCAAGCGCGCCGAGCAGTTCCGTCGAGCCCTAGCGGCAGAGCTGCATGACGAGCCGACGGCCGGGTTTGTCGAAAAACGGCGTAGCGGCGGGGTCGTCACCAGCGACCTGTTGATCGGCGAGGTGCGCGATCGCGCCGTAATCATCTTTGATGATCTGATCAGCACCGGAACCACGCTGCAGCGCGCAGCACAACGCTGCCGCGAGGCCGGGGCGACGAAGATCTTCGCAGCGGCGACCCACGGTCTATTTATGGGAAAGGCACCGGCCGTGCTGGCCGATCCGTTGTTCGAGGGTGTCGCGCTCACCGACACGGTCCGCTCTATCGCGGCCGTCGAGGCGCGGCTCCCTAGCAACATCGTGCGCCTCGACTCGTCCAAGCTGGTCGCCGACGCAATCATGATGGCTCACACCGGCACGTAACGTGGCGGCTTCAACTCTGGGACCCAGGTTCCTACAAGGCGACGAACGCCCTCAAATTTTAGAGACTGGGATTTCCCGGGCGAGGATACGTCGGCGTGTGCCCGGCGATATCTTCGTCGGGCCGAGATGCGACAACGTCATGCCGAGCGGAGCCGGCTGACTCGCCGGCTGCTGATCCGCGATGAACAGTTACTCCCACGCCCGGCGCACGCTGTGGTGGGTAGACTCGTGAATGTAAACATGGCCGTACTGGTCGAAACCGAACAATGCCGCCTCCGAGTCATTTCGCACTGAAAGCGGTCATGGCCCACTCCTCGTTATCGGCATTTGCTCGATCACATTGATGCTTCGAAAGATACGGGCGGGCGTCGACCCTGGTCAATCAATCGCCGGAACTCACTGTACAAAGCCTCCGTTGATCTGGGTCAATGTCGGCGCAATTCGACCGACGACCATGTGTGTGGACTCCGGAACCGCTTAATCGTAGCAATCGCCGAGAATGGCATCCGCCGAGGGGAGGCTCGGATCAATCAGGATTTGACGCGGATGCTCGGCGCCAAGCTCGCGATCGACCGAGTGGATCTACAAGAGATCTTCGACGCCTTGGCGAACCGCGGGTACCAAGTGATTGGACCGACGGTGCGCGACGGCGCCATCATTTACGACACTGTCGCGCGTCTCGAAGATCTCCCCGTCGGATGGACCGATCGGCAGGACGCAGGGCGCTACCGGATCGAACAGCGTGGTGACGCCGCGCTGTTCGGCTATGCCGTGGGCCCCCATTCCTGGAAGCGTTTTTTGCATCCGCCTGTCGAACGGCTCTGGCAGGCCCGGCGCGAGGGAAACGGCTTCTCGGTCATCGAAGACGACGAAGCGATAGAGCCGCTCGCCTTTATCGGCGTGCGCGCTTGCGAGCTGCGCGCGATCGCCATCCACGATCGGGTTTTTCTTGCGGGGCAATCCTCCGACAAGTCCTACAAAATTCGGCGCGACCGCGCCTTCATTATTGCGGTCAACTGCAGCCAGGCGGGCGGTACCTGTTTTTGTGTTTCGATGGATGCCGGGCCGAAGGTTGAGGCGGGTTTCGATCTCGCCCTGACAGAGCTCGTCGAGGAGGGCGGCCATCGGTTCGTAATGGAGGTCGGTAGCATTGCGGGGGCGGATCTGATCAGGGACCTGCCGCGTCGGACTGCAACCGAGGCGGAAATCGCCGCCGCCGAACGGGTCGTCGCGCGAACCAGGGGTCAGATGGGGCGTACCCTCGAAACAAACGGCCTCAAGGAATTGCTGCAGGCCAACCCAAACCATCCGCGCTGGGACGAGGCTGCGGAACGCTGCCTGACCTGCGGCAATTGCACAAATGTGTGTCCGACCTGCTTTTGCACGACAATCGACGACACGACCGATCTTTCCTCCGCTACGGCGGAGAGGGTGCGTCGCTGGGATTCCTGTTTCACCTTGGATTTTTCTTACGTACATGGCGGCTCTGTGCGCAGTTCGGCGCGCTCGCGCTACCGCCAATGGATGACCCACAAGCTGGCCCACTGGGTCGATCAGTTCGGCAGCTCCGGTTGCGTCGGCTGTGGCCGCTGCATCACCTGGTGTCCGGTTGGGATCGATATCACCGAGGAAGCTGCAGCTATCCGGGGCTCGCCTGAACCCTCAGGAGCAGTCTCGGAGGGGTGCTGATGCAGGGACTTGAACGCATTGTCCTCGACCAGCCGTTCTTTGCCGGTCTTGGTCCCGACTTCGGCGCCGCGATCTCCGGCTGTGCGCGTAATCTGCGTTTCGCGGCTGGGGAATATCTGTTTCACGAAGGCGAATCGGCCAACGAATTCTATCTGCTGCGCCAAGGGTCCGTGGCCCTCGAGCTGCATTCGCCTGGTCAGCGGCCGATGATCATTGCGACCTTGCGTGAAGGCGACATCCTCGACGGGTCGTGGCTGGTGCCACCATATCTCTGGACATTTGATGCGCGCTCGTCGGAACTCGTGCGGGTGCTCGGGGTCGACGCCAGATGCCTGCGCGACAAATGCGAGGCCAATCACGATCTCGGTTACGAGCTGATGAAGCGGTTTGCCAGTGCGATGGGCGAACGGCTGCGGGCGATGCGTCTGCAAGTGGCGGATGTCTACGGACCACGACGCTCGTGAGACCCAGGAAGAAGGTCGAGCACCGGCGGCCAAGGCGACAAATGTCGGCAACGTCACGAACTTGGTCCAGCTCCGCTTCGATGCGGCGCATTCACCAAGCCACTATGAGGCAAAGCGCGCCCAATTGCGCGTGTTCGCCGGACGGCGGATGACCGCCGCCGGCGTGGTCGTCATCATATCGCGGCGATTCCGGACGCAAGAGCGCAATCGCCAGGACGCTTATGAAATGAAAGGCTGATTGATCTCATTGGTCGAGCGGCCGAGCCCGGCAAAGCGCGTCCCGACACGCCCGAGGGCGTCATCTCGCGAACAGCGTCGCGAAGTAAAGCGCGCCGGCGGCCACACCAAGCGCCCGCGCCAGCCGGTCGAGCGGCAGGTCGAATACCGATCGGCGAGCGTCATTCTCCATTGACCTCGGTCAATGGATCAGCCGGCCCGGCCTGAGACAGTATTTGCCTTACATTGCACGGAGCCAACATGAAGCAGTCGAACCTAAGGCCGCGGAGCCCAAGAAAGACGCGCCGCATCTCGGGACGCGCCCAACAGGACCACATTCTCGACCCCTACCAGCGCGAGCAAAAGCTGCATGAGGGTACCGTCTGCCCGCAATGCGGCGTCGTTTATCACGAGGGGCGCTGGCGACGGCTGCCGATGGCCGCAGGCGCTGTTGAAGCGCTGTGCGCGGCCTGCCGCCGCATCAACGACAAATATCCTGCCGGCATCGTCACTCTGCGAGGTGATTTCGCCCGCGAACATAAGGAGGAGATGATCCACTTGGCCCGCCATCAGGAGGAGGCAGAGAAGAAAGAACATCCACTCAACCGGATCATCAGTATCGAGGAGGACGCGCATGGGGTTGTGATCAACACGACGGATATCCACCTGCCGCGCCGCATCGGCGAGGCGGTCAAGCGTGCCTTCCACGGCGAGATCGAGGACTCTTTCGAGAAAGACGGATATTTCGTGCGCGTAAATTGGACCCGGGAAGCCTAAAGCGGCCAGGAATGCACAACCTAATAGTGTCGACTGAGGCCATTCAACGAACGTTCTTCTGCGCCACTCGCTGAGTTGAGGCGCTTGCTGAGAAGGCCGGGCACTTTGCGATGGCCGGGCCGCCGAAGTTCGAGCCGCAGCAAGCACTACTTTGGCATGATGGGAGATCAGGATGCCCAACAATCGCGGATCAAAGCAAGTCAGAGGAAAACCTCTGAAGGCGGGAAAGCCACCGAGTCAGGCGCGTAAAAAAGCCGGGCGCGCGCCGGAGGAGCTCAGTCCTGAGGGTCGCGCGGAGTTGGCCCAGCAGATCGAGGCAAGACGGTGGCGCGGCAAACCGCCTTCGATCTGATCGGCCGCCGCCACTCAGCTAAGCCCGAGGGTCCGGCGCGCGGCGGACAGGCAATTCTCCGGGTCGCCACCCGCCTCTATGCGAGCCCACTCGACGGTCCCGGGATCTTGCTGAAGCTGTTGAGCAAGGACTTCCGGGGACGCATCCGAGGCATCATTGAGCCGCGCGCGCAGGCGCCGATCCATTGTTGCCGGCGGTGCCTCGAGCCAAATCCCGGCAAATGGGACGCCAGCCGCCTCGGCGACCATGAGGAAGGACTGGCGCTCCGAGAGCTTCAGCGATACGGCATCGACGATCACCGAATATCCTGCCGCCAACACATTTGCAGCATTCCGGCCCAGCGTCTGATAGACGCGGCGTGACACCTGCGCCGTATAGGCACTCGCCGGCAGCCGCGTTTCGGGGGCAACTCCGAAAATACGCTTGCGGATCACGTCGCTGCGCAGAACCCGTGCGCCGAGGCTTGGAGCCAGTGCCGCAGCGAGGGTCGATTTACCGGTTCCGCTAAGGCCGCCAATTGCGACCAAGCGGCAGGATCGCGGCCGTAGAAACTGGGCAGCAAGCTTAAGGTAGCTGCGCGCCTCGGCAGCCATTTCCGGCTTCAGCTTCGACTGCGCCGCAGGCTCAATGGCTGCTGCAGTGACGTGCGCCCGGATCGCTGCACGCGACGACAGAAAGAGCGGCATCGCCGTAAGCCCGTCGTCCTCGCCGGTCAAATCGAGATAGCGGTTCAGCACGAGGTTCGAAAAATTCACGAGGCCGCGATGCTCGAGATCCATCAACAAAAAGGCGAGATCGTAGAGCACGTCGACAGAAGCCAGCTCGTCCGAGAATTCAAGGCAATCGAACAAGGTCGGCCTGCCGTGGAACAGGCAGACGTTACGGAGATGTAGGTCACCGTGGCAGCGCCGCACTTTTCCGGCCGCGCGACGCCGGTCGAGCAAGGTTGCGACGGCCGCGAGCCGCTCCAGCGATCGCTCCCTGATCTCGACGATATCCTCGGTGGCAAAACCGGCGTGCGGCGCCGCTGTCAGGCAGCCATGGTTCGTCTCGACGACAGCGGCCAGCGCCGCAGCTCCGCCGTGAACGGGGCGCGGTTCGGCTGCCTGATGGAACGCCGCAATATGGTCGGCGAGCTCGTTCATCAAGGGCGCATTTAATCGGTTGGTCTTGGCGAGCTCGTCGAACAGCGCCCCCTGATCGAAGCGGCGCATCACCACGACCCAATCGACCACGCGACCCTCGGTACTAAAGCTGACCCCTCCATTCGCAGTGCGGCTCAGCGCTCGGACCTCCAGATAAAGCTCCGGCGCCGTGCGGCGGTTGAGCACGAGCTCGGCTTCGCAGGCTATCCGGCGCTGTTCCGCGGAAGAGAAGTCAAGGTAAGGAAATTTTATTGCGCGTTTGAGCTTGTAACCGCGGTCGCCGGCAAGAAAAACCAACGAAACATGGGTTTCGATGATGTCGACCTGCTCGACTGCCGCTCCGTAGGAGGAGGGCCTGCTCAGAAAATCGATGACATCCCGCTGATCATCGGCCATTGCCATGCGAGAGCGCCTCGCGCCCCGCCCCGATCCGTCAAGCCGCCGGGAACAATGGTGTCAGGTAGCGCGGCCCCGCGATTGTGTGGTCTTCAATGCCGCGCACGCCCGGAATGTTCTCGGCGACGACGCGGAGCGCCTTTCTCTCCTCCTCCGATCCGACGGTCCCCCAAAAATGCACGACACCGTCCGAAACGACCACATTCGATTCGACCGGGCTCGCCCATTCCTGCGTGCGCAGCTCGGCGAGCAGTCGCTCCCGGATCAGGCGGTCGCTATCTTCGTTGGCACTCGCGGCTCCACCGCTGGCCAACACTTGCAGCAGGTCGGCGCGGCTGACGATGCCGACGATCTTGCCGTCATGCACGACTGGGACCCGCTTGATCCGCTTGGTTTCCATCAGCTCGGCAATCTCGCCCAGGCTGGCCAACTCCTCTACGCTGACGACCTCTCGGGTCATGACGTCCTCCACCCGCCGGGCGTGTGACTTGATGTATTCCGCAGCCATTCGGGAATTTGCAGAGAACCATTCGCTCCAGGGCGAGCGCCGGCGCTCGGTCCCGGTCTCGGCTCGGCGCAGTAAATCACCTTCGGTAATGATCCCGACGAGCTGCCCATTCTTGTCGAGAACGGGAACCCCGCTGATGCGAAGGTTGATCATTAGCCTAGCAACTTCTTCGACTGTCGTTTCGGGCGTGGTGGTTGCCACAGCCCTGTACATGACATCCCTCGCTCTCATCCGACTCTCCTCTTATTGCCGAGCGAAGCTACACTCGCAGACGACACAGGCGTTGACGTGGATCAACGCGACATTTCGCTAAATGCGCAATTCTGATACCAGATCATGGGCCGGTGGTTCATCGGAATCGGTCTCATACTCGTCGTGGTCGGGCTGTTGCGGCCGTGGCTCGGCCGGCTCGGGCTCGGTCGTCTGCGAGGTGACATCGTGATCGACCGGGGGAATTTTCGTTTCTATTTCCCGATCGTGACCTGCCTTCTCATCAGTGGGATCGGGTTGCTGATCTTGTGGCTTCTGAACCGATGAGCTCCTCGGAGAGCGTGTGA
>Ga0306925_10000793_pt1 | contig 24267 bp, 21 predicted proteins | sample flu12Cox44000176_FD_203755 | JGI IMG/M metagenome (GOLD analysis project Ga0306925, IMG submission 203755) | Lab enrichment of tropical soil microbial communities from Luquillo Experimental Forest, Puerto Rico - flux8day.12C.oxic.44.000.176 (v2)... | ecosystem: Environmental > Terrestrial >... | reverse complement strand
ACCGCTCGCCGGCCGCGATAGGCCTGATCGCCCCACACCCGGGTCTCCTTGCCGTGCAACAGATCGGGCAGCACCGTGCTGTCGGCAGCATTGGCCGGGGTGGCGGCCACCGCGTGGATCAGCTTGCTGCGGCTGTCGACGCCAAGATGAGCCTTCATGCCGAAGTACCACTGATTGCCCTTCTTGGTCGATGCATCTCGGGGTCACGCGCCTTCTTGGCGTTCTTGGTCGAAGAGGGCGCGTTGATGATCGTGGCATCGACGATCGTGCCGGTGGCCACCTTCAGTCCCTTGGCCACCAGGTGCCGCTGGACCTCGTCAAACAGCCGCCGGCCCAGATCATGCTGTTCCAGCCGATGGCGGAAGCGGCACACTGTCGTTTCGTCCGGTACCGGCTCCCGGCCGAGATCGATGCCGACAAAACCGCGCATCGCTAGCGAATCGTAGAGCGCCTCCTCCACCGCCGGGTCCGACAGATTGAACCATTGCTGCAGAAAGTAGATGCGCAGCATCCGCTCGACCCCAATCGGCGGGCGGCCATTGCCAGGCTTGGGATAGACCGGCTCGATCAGCCGGCACAGCGCCGGCCACGGAACCACTCGCTCCATCTCGGCCAGAAATACCGCCCGCCGCGTCGTCTTGCCGTAACGTTCAAACCCCGCCGTCGCCAGTGTCAATTGCTTCATTGCCCCCAACCCACACGCACCACACTGTCCTTCTATTTATCATAACACGATCTTTGGCCGGGCGGCTTTTGTAGAGGTTCCCTAAGTCTGCCGATAACGGCGGCGCCAAAACGATGCGGGAGCTCGGGGCATATTTTCGGCACTATTTAATGCGTGATCCGGTTGCGCACGCACTGAGGCATCTCGTCGATGGCAGCGAGATGGTGCTGCGCGCGCGGTTTTGCCGGAAGAATCGTCGATGTTTCGTGCCGCCAAACGCGTCTACTATGGTCTCATTACCCGATAATTCATATTTCTCTGTTTTGCTGCTCCGCGCCACGCCACGCTGGTACAACGCTGCCGGCAGCCAGCGACAAGGAAGATATTGTATGGGGGTCGGTGGCAAGCCATCGCTAAAGGCTGGATCGCCCTTCAGTTGCTGATCTCACCGGCTGCACCGGTCGAGCTGCCGATGCTGAGATAGACCGCCTGCTTCGGAGTCCGGTTGCCAAGGATTGGGTCACCAACAGCGGGAACTTAACCAACCAGCGGTATTCCACGCTGAAGCAGATCGACACAACAAATGTCGGACAGCTGAAAGGGGCGTGGATGACGCGCCTCAAACGCTCGGGGTTCGGCACCAAGTATTCGGCCGAGGCTACGCCGCTCGTCAAGGACGGGGTCATCTACGTGGTTACCGGCAATGACGACGTCTTTCCGCTGAATGCCAAAACCGGTGACATCCTATGGCAACGCCGGTCGTGGATCGACCCGAAAATATCCGTCGTCTGCTGCGGTTGTTTCAGCCGGGGCCTAGCAATGGGCGCGGGCATGTTGTTTGTGGGCCAGCTCGACGCCAATGTCGTGGCGCTCGACATCAAGACCGGCAGAGAGGTGTGGAGGACGCGGATCGAGGACTGGCGCAACGGCTACTCCGTCACCAGCGCGCCGCTCTACTACGACGGCATCGTCTACAGCTGCATCTCTGGCGGTGAACTCGGGATACGCGGACGGTTGACCGCGCTCGACGCCAAGACCGGCAAGACCCTGTGGCGGGCCTATACCGTGCCATACCCGGGAGAACCCGGCAGCGACACCTCGCCGGCCCCGATCCCACGTGGGGGGCCGATCTGGAATAAGCCGGCGATCGACCCGCAACTCGGGCTCATCTACTTCGCGACTGGCAATTGTGGGCCCGATTACGACGGGTCGGTGCGTCAGGGCGACAATTTGTTCTGCGCCTCGATCATCGCGCTGAACGCCAAAATCGGCGCGTATGTCTGGCATTTTCAGGAAGTGCACTACGACATCTGGGACTACGATGCAGAGAGCCCGGTCGTGCTCTTCGGCACCGTGATCGACGGGGAGCCGCGCAAGGGCGATAGCCGAGGCCGAAAAGACCGGATGGGTCTACATCCTCGATCGTACCAACGGCAAACCGCTGATCGGGATCGACGAACGTCCGGCGTCGCAGGAGCCGCGGCAAAAGACCGCCGAGACGCAGCCTTATCCGCGCGGCGACGCTACCGTTCCGCAATGCGCCGACCCGCAGCCCGACATTAAAGCCGGCTGTTCTTCCAGCCTTTCTGGGACGAGCCGGGTGGCGCTCCAGCCTTCCGGTCAGGGCGGGACCAACTGGTCGCCGATGCCGTACAGCCCGGAGACCGGCTATTTCTATGTGCCTGGGTCTATCCGTACCAGTGTATTCGAACGGTTTCCCCGGCCCTACCGTCGCGGCCATGTTTATAAGAGCGGCTCGCAAGAGGCGGCTGAAGACACACCGCTGCGCGGCACCGTTACTGCGATCGACAGCAGGACGAATAGGATCGCCTGGCAGCAAAAAATGCCGTATCGCATGGGCGGCGGCAGCGGTTCCTCGGTAACTGCCGGCGGCTTGCTGTTTCGCGGCGAGCCGGACGGCAACTTCGTGGCCGTCGACGCCCTGACTGGCAAGGTGTTGTGGAAATTCCAGCCCGGGTTCGGGGCCGATGCGCCGCCGATCGTCTACAAGGTCGACAGCGAGCAATACGTCGCTATCGTCACCGGAGGCAATTCGATCCAGCGCAGCGCTACGGGCGACGCGGTTTGGTCCTTCTCGCTGAACGGCGACGTGGGTCCGGCTTGGTGGCCACCAACGCTCCCGCCAACAGGTCTCGGCGTCGGCCTGTATTGGCGTATCCGATCTGCGCTGTTGTCGATCTAGCCGGGTAGTAGAGCGAGGGAGCACCTCGAAGAGCCGAGAGGGCAGGGTGCGCAAGGCGATCGAGGAGATCGATGATGCATAGTGTTATCGGCACAATATAGCCGAGTAATCAATGTTGTACCCGTTAACCGGGTGCTAACGATTGAGGGACGACTATTCAGAGTTTACTTCACTGAATCGATGCTATGCGCAATGTAGTTCTTTTTCTTGGAATTTTATTAGCATTTAGCTGCGCCCTAATCCTCAATCCTTGGATATGGCCGAACAACGGCGCGATCGTTGACGATCCGCACGTGACTTCGGCCGCCCCGCCGCCTGGCCAAGAATTGCCCTCGGCACCGCCGTCATCGGTTGGCCCAGCATCCACCAAGGTCGCTGCTGTTGCGCGCCCAGTTCGCGAGGTTCCGCCACATCTGCGCGAGGTGGCACCGGCTCTGGCGAGAAGGAGACGGTGGCGCTCGCGGTTCCCAATCCTTACCGCCCCACTGGACCATCGAGTGGTAATCGACTGACCGAAACCGCGTCGCCTGAAAAGGAGATCAGCTGATCGCGGGGGTCTATAGCGTTGAGCCTCTGGGCGCCGCCTAGAAGTGGGCCACAATTGATCGACGCGACCGCGAAACCGCTCCCACCGCTTCCATCTTTGCCATCGCGTAGCCCGGGCCGGCGCTGGCACCAGAAAGCGACTGCTGCTTTATTTTGCGGGCGTGTCAGGGAAGCGCTGCTGCTCGGCGCGACGCGGTTAGGCTATGATCGTGGACTGAGGAGGACCGGGTTCCACCAGAAAGGAAAACCGGCCTCACGCGGCGAAGATTGTGATGACGACATCTTCGAAGAACACATTCGACCTCGGTCTGGCGCGTTCACCGTCAAGTTTGGCAACAGCACCTACGGCATGCAGACCCACGGCGACCGTGCCCATTACCAGATCGAGGGTCTAGGAAGCGGGCGAGCGCGCAGAACGGCTGGATCAACAGCGATAGTAGCGAAAGCCTCTCCGTCGTCGATCTTATTGCGGCCGGGCCGTCGGTGCCCCCGCAGTGGGATCGGTACGGGACCTGTGCGCTGGCGTCATCGGCATTTCCGATCGGGCTCGCCCCCCGTCGCCTCGCACCTCCTATGGAGGGATATTTGAGGCGTCATATCCAATCACAGGAGGAGCGTTTTGCGATAAGCCCAAACTTCCCGCCGGATGAGACGACCGTTTTCGCCGCTCTGAACGTCGATGGCCGGCTGATCAACAACAATCCATTCGATTACGCTCAGTTCACGTTGATGGGAGACGCATCGGCCGAGAAGACGGATGGCGCCGAAGCCGACCGCGCGGTTATCATGGTGGCACCGTTCCCGGACCCCCAGCTTTTCTGCCCAAGGGCCAACCGGCAGATGAACTGGTCCCGGTCATTCGCGCGCTCTTCCCGGCATTAATGAATCAGGCGCGCTTCAAAGTGGGAGAAATCGTGCCGGCGCTCGATCCAGACGACCACAGCCGCTTTCTGATTGCGCCGCATCGCAAGCTCAACGGCAAAGAGGAGCGCTATACGATTGCCTGCGGGCTACTCGACGGCTTTGGTGATTTTCTCGACGAAAAGTTCCGGGCGCATGATTTTCAACTTGGCCGCCGCAATTGCCAGGCCTTCTTGCGTTCCACTTTTAGCGTGCCGGGCGCCAACCCGATCGTCGCGGACATGAGCGGTCGAGAACAGTTCCGCATCGCCGAATATCATTCACCGGGGCAGCCCGGGAGATACCCGATTATTCCGCTTTTCGGGGCAGCGCGGCCGGAGGTCCCGCTGGCCTATTGGCCGTGTATGAGCCAGGCCGATTTCGGGCTGTTGTTGGATCGGATCAAGGGCCGTCTCACAAAGATCGCACCCCTGCTGATACATGCTCAAACCACGAGCACATTGCTGCGCTGGATCGGCTATCTCGGGCTATTCATCGCGCGACGCAGAATTCTGGAATACGCTCGGCTTGCGATCCTCTCCGATCTGGTCCGACGCGAGCCGGCTGGGAGCTCCCGCCGAACTTGGCCGCCAATGCCGCTGACGATGTCCGCGCCGTGCTGGCGCAGCTGGCGAGCCCGAGCCTCACGTTTCGCACCATAGCCGGGATCGCGACCAAAACACATTTGCCGCCAGACTTCGTCGAGCGAGTGCTCCAATAGTTCAACTACGCCAACGACGACAGACTCTATCGCGTCTGGCAAGGTCGGAGGGAGGGAAGCGAGGTCTTTACGCTGGTGTCGCGAAGGCCAAGCTGGTTTCGGTCGCTTCCGGTAATCCGCCAGATTGGCGATTGGCTCGAGGCGCCGGCAATAGGATAGCTGTGCCTGGTCGAGAGTAGTGGGCGCTCCTCTAAGGCTGTTGACGCCAGCGCGTTGCTATCATACACATTGCTCATGAGTTGCGCATTCACATACCTGATGAAGATTACCCCTTCGCGCGGCTTTGCCGTGGGGCCTGAGGGAATGCGCGTGCGCTGAATACGACCAACACGCGACAATGCGGGGCCCCGCCGAAACCGGTCGGGGCCTTTCCTTTTTGAGGGTCTCTACCGGAAATCGGCGGCGGCGCCGTGACCGAGTTTAGAGAGAACCAAATGGACGTGATCGATCGAGTCGATCCGCGGCGCCGTGACGTTCGCGGCTTTGGCGTGCGCTCCGAGCTCCGCGCGAGCCTTGCGCTCGCGGGGCCGCTCGCTGCGGCCAATCTCGCGCAGATGGCGATGGCGGTCACCAACACGGTGATGGTCGGACGGCTCGGCGCGATACCGCTCGCCGCCGCCGGGCTCGGCGGGATGCTCTATTTCACCGTCGGCGTCATGCTGCAAGGCGTTTTGTCGGCGGTCGCACCGCTTGCCGCGCACGCGCTCGGTGCCGGCGATCGCCGCGCGGCGGGCCGGGTCGGCGGCGCGGGGCTGGTGCTGGCGGTGCTGTTGGCGCTGCCCTTCGTCGCCGCGCTGACGCGTTTGGATGTGGTGCTGCGGGCGCTCGGCTACGATGCCGCGCTCGCCGCCGAGATCGGCCGCTATTTGCGGGCGATTGCCTGGGGTGGGCCCGCTTTTCTAGGCTTTGCGGTGCTGCGCAGCCTGTTGGCCGCACTGTCACATACGCGCTCGGTGATGGCGGTGGTGCTGATCTGCGTCGCCGGCAATGCCGCGTTGAACTGGGTGCTGATCTTCGGCCATCTGGGGGCGCCTCCATTGGGTGCGGCGGGCTCAGGCTACGCGAGCGCCATCAATCAGTGGCTGATGCTGGGCGGTCTCGGGCTGTCCATCCGCATGATGCCTCACCTCGCGGCCTTGCGGCTGCTCGGCAATGCCTTCGCCCCGAACCGGGCCGAGATGGCGAACATACTTCGTCTCGGCCTGCCCATCGGTGGGATGAGAGGGATCGAGGTCGGCGTCTTTATGACCGCCGGCGTCATGATGGGCCTGTTGGGAGCGGCTGCACTGGGCGCGCATCAACTCGTCCTTAATTGCGCGGGCACCACCTTTATGGTGCCGTTAGGGATCGCCCAGGCCGCGACCGTCCGTGTCGCTGGCGAGCTCGGTGCCGGCCGGGTGGACGCGGCGCGCCGCGCCGGCTTTGTGGCATTAGCGCTCGGAATCGGGTTCATGGGTATGGCGGCGGTTGTGCTGTGGACCGCCCCCGAGGCGATCATCGGGCTCTATGTCGATATCGCCGATCCGGCCAATCGGGAGACAATCGAAGTGGCGCGGCGCCTCCTAGTGATTGCCGCGCTGTTCCAGGTGTTCGACGGAATGCAGGTGATCGCGGCCGGCGTATTGCGCGGCTACCGGGACACGATGGTTCCGATGCTGCTCGCCACCTTCGGTTATTGGGGCGTTGGTTTCACCGGGTGCTGGCTCTTCGCCTTTCCGCTCGGCCACGGCGCCGTCGGCCTATGGTGGGGCCTGGCTCTTGGCCTTGCCGTCGTCGCCCTACTGTTGACTCTGCGGTTTCATTTGCTGGCGCCCTCGATCACCCCGGCAGCCGAAGCGGCCGCTTCGCGATAATTTCCTGGACGACCTGGCGACCGGAAGAGAGCCTGACTAAGGGAGACCAGCCCTTTAGCAGGGGTGCGGAAAACTCAGTGACTGCCGAGCAGAATGTAGAGCCGTGATGGCTGGATCCCTCATAAGTTGTCGAATATGGGCTCAGCACGCAGAACGTTGTGTCGATTTTGTTGGTATTGCCATGTCTGGACAGCTTCCGGACATGGTTAGGCAGCGATCGCCACAAGCTTGGGCAGGCGAATGAGATTGTAGGAAGTGGCAGTCAGCGTGAACATCCAGCCGACACGGGCCAGACCATGGTGATGGGTCTTGCGAAAGCCGGTGGCGCCCTTGGTCCAGCCCAACAGCTCCTCAATGCGCTTGCGCATCCGTCCACTGACCGCATAGCCGGGGTGGCGGGTCGTCCGGCCGTCGATGGCAGAGCGCCGATTGGTGGTGTTCTGCGCCACATGCGGCGTCACGTTGTATTCGTGCAGCTCGGCGACAAACCCAGCCTCATCGTAGGCCTTGTCGGCCCCGAGGGTGATCCGATGATGGCCGGGGCGATCGGCCACCATCGCGAGCGCGATCCGCCGGATCGACCGCATCGGGTGATCCTTCGGAACGCGCGCCCCGCAGCTCACATAGCTGAACAGTGGGTGGCTCTTCGCACCCTAACCGCGCATCGGACGTCCCCCACATCTCGTCACGTGACGCCGATTGTGCCCCAATATCTACCTAACGGGTCGACTTTTTCCGGGTCTTGCTAATACGTCTCGCGCGGCAGGTCGAGGAGCGGGAAGGCGCTGTGCACATGCGGCGTGGTGACTGGCCGCGCCGGGCAGATGTAGGATTTGTCGAGCTCCGCAAAGCTCGTGACACCGAGCAGCGCCAGACAGATCGTAATCTCGTGCTGGAGGATCCCGAGCAGGCGCACGATACCGGGGCCGCCGGCCGCGGCGAGGCCATAGACATAAAGCCGGCCGACCGCGACCGCATCGGCACCCAGGATCATCGCTTTGACGACGTCGGTGCCGCGGCTGATCCCGCCGTCGACGATGATGCGCGCCTTTCCGCCGACCGCCTCGACGATCTCCGGCAGGACATCGATCGAGCCGAGCACGTGATCGAGCTGGCGGCCCCCATGGTTCGACACATAGACGCAATCGATGCCGAGCTCGACCGCGCGCTTGGCGTCTTCGGCCGAGGCGATGCCCTTCAAGATCAGCGGGATGCCGAATTTCGCCTTATAGCGCTCGACGTCGCGCCAGCTGTGCCGCGCCTGAAAAACGCGTGCGTCGTTGCGAACGACGACACCGCGGCGTTGATAGCGCTTGGCGATGTCGCGCTCGCGCCGGCTGTAGCGGTCGGTGTCGACGGTCACGCAGAAGGCGTCATAGCCGGTGTCGATCGCGCGGCGGATGTGGTCGTCGATCCAATCGGCGTCGCCGAGCACATAGAGTTGGAAGATCTTGAAGCCATCGCCCGAGGCCTCGGCCGTCGCCTCGAGACCGGGGTGCGACACACAGCTCAAGATCATACCGTTGCCGAACTCGGTGGCCGCCTTGGCCACCGTTGCCCCGCCGCCCGGCTCAAAGCTCTCGAGCGAGCCGACCGGCGCCAGCAGCACGGGGATGCGCAATTTGCGGCCGAACAGGCTGGCGCTGGTGTCGATCTCCGACACGTCGCACAACACCCGCGGCCGGAAGCCGAGCGAATCGAGCGCCATGCGGTTGCGCGCAACGCTCGTCTCGGTCTCCGAGGCGCCGATCAGGTAATCCCAGGTGTTGCGGTTCAGATTGGTGCGCGCCGCCGTGATGAATTCGTGAAGGTTCTGAAAGCGGTCTGCGAGCGTCTCGGCCATGGTGGTTCTCCTCCTCGCTAATTTGACGGCGATCGCAAGGTATCGCTACGATAAGGCTCTTCGCCTACCACACGCGACAATCCCTGGCAAAAGAGGAGACGCACGATGCCGCGCATTCTGACACCCAGCACGCATTCCCAGGAAACCCTTGGGATCGCCCATGACCTATTGCCGACCGGTTGGGAATTGGCCACCGCCCCGCATGGCAGGCCGGAGTTCTTCGACCTGCTGAAGGATACCGAGTATTACATCGGCGCCGGTCAGTTCAAACACGGGCCGGAATTCTATAAGGCTGCTCCCAAACTCAGGATCGTCCAGACCTTGAGCGCCGGCTACAACACCTACGACCTCGATGCGGCGCGGACCGCCGGGGTGCCGATCTGCAACAATGGCGGCGCCAACGCGACGGCAGTCGCCGAGCATGCGATGCTGCTGATGCTGGCGGTGTGCCGCAAGCTGATCTGGCAGCACGAAGGTGTGGTCTCGGGGCGCTGGCGCGGCAATGATTTCAATTCTTACAAGCTCTACGAGCTCGAAGACAAGACGCTCGGCATCATCGGACTCGGCAATATCGGCAAGAAGGTGGCGCGCCGCGCCAAAGCCTTCGACATGCACATCAAGTATTACGACATCCATCGGCTGACCGGCGACCAGGAGGATGCGCTCGGCGTCAAGTTTGCTCTGTTCCCCGAGCTCTTGAAGATCTCCGACATCATTACCTTGCACGTTCCGCTCGACAAATCGACGCACAATCTGATTGGCGAGCGCGAGCTGGCGATGATGAAGCCGACGGCGATCCTGATCAACACCTGCCGCGGTCCGGTGGTCGACGAGAAGGCGCTCTACATGGCGCTGCGCGACGACAAGATTTTGGGCGCGGGGCTCGACGTGATGGTCGAAGAGCCGCCCAAGCCCGACCACGAGCTGTTCACCCTGAAGAACGCGATCTTCAGCCCGCACGGCGCGGGGCCGACCTGGGACAATCACTGGAAACGCTGGCGCAACGCCTTTGACAATTTCGAGCGTGTCGCACGTGGCCAGAGGCCGTTCTGGATTGTTCCCGAATTGCGCGACTGACGAATGGATGCCCCTCACCCTTCCACGTCGCGGGTCCCTCCCTCTCCCCGCATTTTGGGGAGAGGGCCAGGGTGAGGGGTGCCCCACTATCGGAAGAGCGCACCATGCCCACTCGCATCCTAATGGCCTCGCAGCTCTCTGCGGCGGTCATGGATCGGTCGGGCTCGATCTCGTGGTCGAGGCACCGCCGGCACCCGAGCGCAAGCTATTCGCCCTGCCAAACATCATCCTGACGCCGCATATGCCGGGGCCGAGCTGGAAGCACTGGAAGAAGGCGGTGCGCAACTCTATCGACAACATCCGGCTCGTCGTCCGCAGCGAGAAGCCGCTATGAGTCATTCCCGAATTGCGCAACTAGGCCATGGAAAACAAGCGCAATTCGGCCTCCATCGCGGGGGCGTGGGACGGCGTTCGGACGGACGGGCGCGAGGCCGGAAGGTCGGAACCGGGATTAGACGTTACGGCAAGCGCTTGGTTTGAGAGGCGGGTTTCAGCTTCGACCCAGCGCGGCTTCCTCGCCTCGGCTGGAGCATTAGCGCTAGCGATCGCCGGTTTGCGGATGCCCGCCGCTCGGGCTCAGCGGTCGTCCGGCGCCGAGCCTGCCGTTACTGCTCGGCAGCTGCTCACCGGCGCGCTGACAATCGACATGCATAGCCACGCCGGGCGCTTTATCCGCGACAACACCGCTTTCGAGCCGGTGGCTGAACCAATGCGCGCTGGCGGCCTTGCCGTCGCTTGCCTTGCCATTGTCGCTGATTCACCAACCCATCGGGTTTTTCCCGACCGGCGCATTCATCCGTTTCGAGCGCCGGAGCCGGGTGAACTCTACGCCTGGAGCAGGGCGGCCTTTAGCCGGCTGCTGCGGCTTGCGCAGGAGCAGCAGCTGCATGTCGTCGGCGACGTCGTACAGTTGCGCTCGGCGCCCGCGACCGGGCCGTCCATAATTGTGACAGCCGAGGGTGCCGATTTTCTCGAGGGCCGTATCGAGCGTGTCGACGAAATGCGCATCTCTTGCGGCATGCGCCATCTGCAGCTGGTTCACTACCGGCCGAATGAACTGGGCGACATCGAAACCGAAGACCCTGTGCAGGGCGGTCTGACGGATTTCGGCGCTGCGGTCGTGCGTGCGTGCAATCGATTAGGGATTGCCGTCGACGTTGCCCACGGCACCTACGACCTCGTCAAGCGCGCCGCTACGGTGACGACTCGCCCGCTGATTCTGTCGCATACCTCGTTGTCGCCAGCACCGGCCCCGCATAGCCGGCAGATTTCCCCCGACCACGCGCGGGCGGTCGCGCAGACGGGCGGGGTCATCGGCATTTGGCCACCGGCGTCGATCTTCGCGACCCTCGATGACATGGTCGACGGGTTTTCCAGGATGGTGGAGGTCGTGGGCGTCGATCACGTCGGCCTCGGCACCGACATGCGCGGCCTCACCGGCCCGTCCGTGCTCGACAATTATCGCGATTTGCCCTTGTTGACCGAGAAGCTTCTCGATCGAGGTTTTGCGCCGGTCGATATCGGGAAGATCCTCGGCGGTAACTATGCCCGCGTGTTTGCGGCGACAGTCGGGTAGGCCGGTTCCGAAGGCCAGCAACTTTATCCTCTCCCCGTTGCGGGAAGAGGATAAAGTCGGATCGCCAAACTGGGTTATCCGCGATACCCGATTATCGACAGCAACAAACACAACCGGGTCGCAGCGAACGAGTAGGGTTTGGGTCAGCCGCCAGCCGTCTCGAGGTGGTGATCGGGTAGCAGTTACCCGCGATCTGGCCACCCGCAAGCCGGCACGCTTCTCCGGCCGAACGGGTGGCCGATCGCTGGTGGTGCTAGACCGCCAGTCGGCAGGCGGCGATGCCGGTCGCGTAGAGTCCCTCGGAAAAATAGGTATTTGTCTGCTTGGCGAAATCTTTCCACATGTAGTTGCCGACGACCCATTCGGCACCGCCCGGACCGGGACGAAACACCGCCGTATAAAGCGGACCGTTTGCGCTCTCGACGACTGCAAGGCCGCTCACATAGAGACCTTGCTTAAAGTAGTTGTTTACGGTCGTGGCGAATTGCGACCAGGGTTGTGCGGCGACCACCCATTCGGCGCCGCTGCCGAGCCGGAAGGCGGCGGAATACAGCACCACACCATTCTGGATCGTCGCTCCAATCGCGGCTATGTACAGGCCTTGCTTGAAGTAATTATTCACCGTGGTGGCGAACTGCGACCAGGGCTGTGCCGCGACCACCCATTCAGCACCGCTGCCCGGGCGGAACACGGCCGAGTAGAGCACCTCGTTGCCGACCGCCGCGATGCTGAGCGCAGTCACATACAGGCCCTGCTTGAAGTAGTTGGAGATAACAGTCGCAATCGACGACCACGGCTCGGCCGGCACGACCCACTCGGCACCGCTGTCGGGTCGGAACACCGCCGAGTATAGGATGTTGTTGTCGTCGGCGACGATATTGAGTGCTTCCGCGTACAGACCCTGCTTGAAGTAGTTGTTGATCGTGTTGTACATCGCCGACCATGGCTGTGCGGCCACTACCCACTCGGCGCCGCTGCCAGGGCGGAAGACGCCGGTATAGGCAACATCCTGCAGCGGGAACGGGTTGTCGGTGGTCAACCCCGAGGGTGTGCCGCGTGGATAGGTGCGGTCCATCAGCGCCATGAACAACGCGTAGCCGTCTGTCTGGCCGGTGAGGTTCTGATAGGTCTTTGCCAGGGTCGAGTCGCCGGCAGCGATAATCTGGGTCCAGCTGTAGCCGAGCTGGAAGCGCATCCAGTTGAGGAATAGCACCGCGCAGCCGATAGACACATAGTCCTGGTCGGTGCCCTCGCTGTTGTTGATCCAGTCAAGGCGCCCTGGTGTGTCGAGCCAGGTCGCGGAAGAGACGAAGTTCAACGGTTCGGCGCCCGGATAGAGATCGTTGGCCAGCACGCGGGAAAGACCCTCGCCGTTGCTGGCTCCGCAATCCCACCCGTGACCGAACGCGGCTTCGAACACCTCGTCTTCTTCGGCGATCAGCAGCTGGAGAACGAAGGCGTTGTTGATCGGATTGGTCGATTTGGCGCCAAGATAGAGTGTGGTTGACGAGCAGCTCGCGTGGCTGGCGCCGTTGGTATCGGTGGTGATGTAGACGTTGAACGGCAGGCTGCCCGGTGTGGTGTTGCTGAACCAGCCGCGCAAGGTGTTGAAGTCTGCCTCACACTTGCCGAGCACGGCGTCGGCGGCGCTGGCGCCGGCGCTGCCGAGGGCGCTGTCGTAGAAAACGACAAAGTGGGCCGTGCTGCCGCGATGTATGTAGTTCGGGTTGTTGCCGACATCGCCGACCCCTGGGACCGCTGCATCGGTCATCACGTGGCCGTGCGGTCCGTACACGTGGAATATCGGCAGGCCGCGGCCGAGCGCCGTATCGCCGCCGGCATGTTCGACGGAGGCTTCGGCGCCCATCGCCGTATCGCCGCCGACGACGGCCGGAGCAGATGCGGTGGCGGCCGGCATATCGCCGCCAGCCACGGCGGCCGCGGCAAACGGCATGCTCTCCGCGGCATCGCCGCCGGCCACGCCGGCCAGGCCAGTGGGAGCGGCCGAGGCTGCCGATGCGGCCGTGCCGCCGGCGACACCCTGGATCGCGCCAAAGTTGCGGACTATCGCGAGTGGCGCGCCGCTGCCGCCGGCGGTGGCCACGGCCCGACCCGGAGGGGTAATCTCGGCGATAAGATCGCTGCCGCCGGCGACCCCGTTTTCTGCCTTCTTTGTGCTCTTGCCGCCACCCGCGGTTCGTTTCTCGGCAAGCACGTGCGTCCTACTCATGGTTTGTCTCCTTTTGTGTTGACGTATGGGATGCAGATCTCGTCGGGTGCGCAATTCACAACAACCCGCCAACTCGAGCGCCGGGAGCGAAACCGTCGCTTTCATCTGCCGTGAGCGCCGAGCACATCATCAGGCTGGCCGACCGCGCCGAGTTCGGCGGCAACGGCCTTTGCCCGATCATGTGGAATCAGCGGTTAAGACGGCTTCGTCCTGCAAAAGCCCCGGAGGCGGAGCGGGCAATATCTTTGGGCAGCGTCCAATTCTCGTCTGGTGGCTTCGAACATGCCGGCGTCGCTCGACGCTGCGGTGGTCAGGGTGGAGCAAAATCCGTGACGGCGGTATTTGGAACGTGATTGCGGCAATCGTCGTGCCGGGTGGTGCATCCGGCGCGTTCGGCCGGACGGTGCGCCACCAGACCGCACGGTTAGGCGCCGCGCCCTATTCGGTCACTTCGCCAGGCCGTCGGCCAGCAGCAAGGGCGGCATGGAGAGACCGAGCGCCCTTGGCGGTTTTCAGGTTGATCACCCGCTCGAAGTTTATTGGCTGCTCGACCGGGAGATCGCCGGCTCTGGCAAACCTTGAGGATCTTGTCGGTGTACTTTCCGAGATGGCAAAACGGCTCCAAGCGCTCCCGGATGGTAGCTGATCGGGGCGCCTAGCTCGACATGCCGCCGCTGGACGAGCATCGTCGGCAGCCGCTGCGCATTGCGACGTCGATGGTCCTTTGCACGAGAAGACCGACCTGGTCCGGAAGCCGCAGCAATGGCTGCCCGCCAGCGCAACCGCTCCTCGAACGCCACAGCTTTGTCGGGACATACGCCCAGCGGTTGGATTAATTCGGTTGTAGGCCCGGCCCCGGCAACCGAACTTTCTGCTGACCCGCGCTCAGCTGGCATTGGCCGGCGCCGCCAGCGCCGAGGTCCGGCTGATAGCGTGATGCAACGCCGCCAACATCAGGTCGAGCCCAACCCAGCGGAGGTGGCCGGGCAATGCGGCAGCGAAACTTCGGTCCTCGACTGGTGTGAGCGGCCGGTCTATTTCCGGCGCAATAGCCGTGCGGTTAGTATGATGGTGACTGGGACGGCTCGACAATAGGTCACGCCTAGCGACCGCAGCCCTTCGCCGCCCATTTTATCCTTGGCCCGGGTCGTCTGCCACTTCAGGTTCGAGGGTAGCTGGGGCACGCTCCGCCTGTGCGGCCGCTCGCCGGGCAGGGGTCCCACTTCAGCCAATGGCGCAACACGAAGCCACTATGAGCGACCCGGATCGAGCCAAACTGGTGCACAGTGAGTTCGGCTAGCTCCACCCGGTCTGGACCTTCGGCAGCAATTGTTGTCGCGATCTGCGGCTCTGAAATTCTAGGCTTGGCCGGATACTCGATTGTTCCGGCGCTGCTGCCGCAGTTTATCGAGGCTTGGTCGCTAACTAACACGCAGGCAGGCTGGCTCGCCGGTATCGTCTCGGCAGGCTATATGCTCGCCGTCATCCCTCTGGTCAGCCTGACCGACCGCCAGCCCGCCCGGCGGATCTATCTCGCCTCCAGCATCCTCAGCGCCCTGTGCTCATTCGGCATGGCGCTGTGCGACAGTCTCTTCCCGGCGCTCGCATTCCGGGCCGTGGCCGGCATGGCCATGGCCGGCATGTACATGCCCGGCCTGCAAGCTCTGACACATGGTGTCGAGGGGACAAACCGTGCCCGCATTGCAGCATGGTACACCAGCTCGTTCACCATCGGTGCGTCGCTGTCATTCCTGTTCGGCCATGTCGGCACACTCCTGGGTTGGCGCAGCGCCTTTATTGTCGCCGGCTTGCTCGGTGTCGCCGGCGTCTTGATTGCCTGGGCGGCGTTGCCGCGCCGGGCTTCCGGACGCAACCCAGATCCGCAGCCGTGGCTCAGCATTCGCCCGGTCCTTGCAAACCGGGAGGCCCTCGTGCTGATCGTCGGCTACGCCGCGGCAATCTGGGGTTGCGTCGGATTGCGGCAGTGGATTGTCCTCTTCCTTACCTTCTGTGCGGGAGATCAGGCCGATGTTCCCACGCAAGCCTCGATCATTTTGGTCGTCGGTGCTTTGATCAGTTTCCTCGGCGTGCCTGCCGGCCTTCTCGGCAACGAGCTGTCGATCCATTACGGCTTGCGCCCAATCGCGACCCTTGTATTTCTGCTGTCGGCGCTCGCGGGTGGTTTGTTCGGCTTCACAGCGATGCTGCCCTACATCGCCGTGCTCGGACTCTCCGTGGTTGCCGGCTTCATCGTGCAGGGCAACTTTTCGAATCTCACTTCGGGGGTTCTCGCCATTGCCTCCCCGCGGCACCGAGGGGCAACAATCGGACTATATTCATGCATCGGCTTTGGCGCCGGGTTCCTCGGAACGCTCCTGTTCGGAGTCGCGCTCGATCAGTTCGGCGGGACGTCGCACCTTACCGCATGGATCCTCAGCTTCGGCACCTGTGGACTCGCTTGCCTGGCCGGTGCAGCCGCGACGATTTTCCTCTCAGGAGATGTCTGGCAGCGGCGACCCTAAGCGCGCCCCTTGTCGACGATTGTATCGAGCAACCGCTCGACGATCACGCAGCCGCGAGTATTCGACACCCGCGGCGCGCCGTCATGGCCCATTTTTGCCCGCAATGTCTATCATGTGGAAAACTGCTATGACCCTGTGCCGCTCGTACCAATCAGCTACGACTCAGTAGATGGACTCGTCGGCGAGGTCGAAGACAGAGGGCGGGTGGACAAGCGCGTAGAGGCGGACCCGAAGACCGCCCCTACCGCTCCAGGCGTCAGCGATCGTCGGCGTCGCGGCCGGCCGATGCATCTACTGTCTGAGTTACCGGCACCTGAAATCCGGTCAGAACCCAAGCGCGTTGGCTCGGGGCAAAGCGAGGCGCCAACAGCCCATCATTGATCTCCCTGGTCACCGCGAAACGGTTGAATACCGTTGGCGGCAGGAACAGGCGTGTGTTGTCCGCAAATCCGTCGGTGGGCGTGTCGATGTCCCCCTGTGCAGCGGTGATGATTCCGTCGTCGTTGCCAGACACTCGCTTTACCTCGGCTACATAGGCATCGAACAACCGTTGTTGAAGGTTTCGCACCTGCGGTTCGAACGACGCCAACCGTTCGTAAACGTCGAGATAGATTTCGTTGGCAAGACCGCTCGGGACACTGCGTTCACGAAATTCGCGCTGGGCGTCGAAGCCATTGTCTGCGTCAAACTTGTCGGGATCGCGCGGAAGGCCGGGGTTGTCTCCGACGTCCTGTGGCTTGTTCTCTTCGCCGCTCGGTCCCGGGCCAGGAACAATTGACTGGCGCTTGCCGATCTCGCCATCCTGAAAGGCGTCAGGAGCTTTCCCGAAATCATCCGGAAAGCCGCCGGTGAACGGCAGTTCATAGAGGGGGTGCACCCAATTCGTCCCCTGATAGTTGAACTCCCAATAGGAATGGGCGTCCGATTGCTGCATGGAGTTGTAAGCGCCCATGCTCACATGTAGGGGCACAACATTCGTCTGCACATCGGGGAAATGATCGGTCGCGCTAGGGAAGTGAGGGGGGCGGCCGTCGACTGTAAAGATGTTGCCCGGCGCATTGTTGCCGGTACCCATCCGCGAAAGGATCGCGGCGTCGCGCTGGGTGATCGCTCCGAATTGGGCATGCCCGTCGTTACGCGGAGCGGCGACGTTCGGGACGGTGATGTCGTGAATCATCCACCCTTCATACCAGCCGCTTTCGTTGTTGATCACGAACAGTGGCGAAATGTCAGTGAAGACATCATTGAAGGCGCGCGGATTGTTCGGATCGGTCGGCAGCCCGGGCTTGGGCTCCAGCACCACGCGCACGGCGCCGACCGTGGGCAAGCCGCAGTTGGCCCCGGTGACGGTCAGCTGCACGTGGTCGTTTATCCCCGGGAATATCGTGGTAAAGACGTTGGGTTCGAACCCCGTTGTATCCAGCAGGTAGTACTGGAACAATTGGCTTGCGCCATCGGCTTCGGCGAACACCTGCAACGGCAGGTAGGTGTGCGGCTGGTTGGCCAGCTGGGCGAGCCGATCCTGTAGGGGCCCGGGGAGATTGATAACATCGCCGCGAGCGCGGACCGCAGCCTCGTCCGTTGCAGCGGTCGGGTTCGGGTGACACGGTGGCAGCGGCTGTTCGGCTCTGGCACCGCTGACCCCTAGAACTGCTGGAAAGGCGAGCGTCAAGACGGAGCAGAACCGCATGGTTCGTACTCCACTGACTGTCTGTCGTTGCATGATCCGTTCTCCATTTCCTATGGTGGACAGCCGCGCAAACCCCTGGCTAATGCAATCGCAGAGGAGGGAGCGTGCGAGTCCCGGCCACTAGGACTCGCCAGTTCAGTTTTCTATTCCGATAAAAAATTTGTTAGATGCGGACTGACGACGTAGCCGTCACATCCAGCGCGATCATTGAGCAGGAAATAGCATTACGGCGGCCTTCGGTGGCTCTATCGAACCCGCGCACGCGGCTCCCACGCAAGGGCTCTACGCCGGTTTCCAGTCGCTGAGCAGCTCAATCAGTGAAGTCCGCCTGCTGTGGTGTTCGTCTAATCGTTCGGATTGCGTCATCAGCAAACCGCAGGCGGATCAATACGTCCTTTTCCGCGCCGCCCAGGGCGCTTGACGGAAACAATGACTGAAACCCGTAATCGAGACTTCCTTCTCGCCCTCACTTTTGAGAGGGATATGGATGGCCGAGCAAGCCTGGCGTTCGGGGAAGCGCGATCAGCGGCGCCCAGTGGGTGGCGCGGCCCGCGCACGGGCTGGCGCTCTCTCCGATCCCGGCCGCCTCCCCATCGCCTAGGTGACTTCCGTGTTGATTGCGAGAGCTGACGAATCACGGAAATGTTACCGAGAGCAGCACGGGAGAATCGCCATGCGCAACACTGATCGGAATAAATGCCAAAATCCCGCGTCTTATTGGTCCGGCACCGGCGGCGTTTGGCCTAAGGAGGGATGGAGCAAACGGCCATGCAGATAAGCAGTCTTTGGATTGTCGAACCATCCGGTTCTGCTCCGTCTTGGCGTTCGCCTTTTCCGCAGTTGTGGGGCGGCTCAATGGGGATGACTAGCGTTGATGGGGGCGGCCAGCGCGATCCGCGCGACGCGGTGGGCGGTGGCGATCAATGTCGCGGGCGACGGCACGCCGCCGTGCATTGCCCTCGTCCAGCGGGCACGGATGTGGGCTCCTCGGGTCGAGCATCAGTTCGGTTTCCCCGCCATCCTCGCCCGCTTGAAACAACGTCAGCATGGAGATCACCTCGGACGCCACATCAACAACACAAGCAGGCGCGGCGCGGCGCTCTGAAGCCCCCTCCGACGGAGCGGCACGACCGACCGCCACTATCCGAAGGCCGACATTGCTGAAGGGCGCCTGCGCGGTTCTAAGTTGCTGAAGGCGCTCGATCGCGACGGGGGCTCGAACAGCACGAGCAGCACCGGACCGGTTTCGAGCATTTGCGCTAGCGTTCTCTGTGCGTCTCCGGCTTCGAAGGCGAAAATCGGGCACTTCCGGTGAAAATGGCGGTGGCGACCTCCGGCCCCATCTCGCCGGCGAGCGCGCCGGCGGCGCGGGCGCCGATGAAGTCGATCACATCCCACCGCTGGTTTCGGTTCAGTACGTCGGCAAAGCCGGGCATCACACCCTCGTCCATCCCGTGGCTGACCCACCAGAAGAGGTCGCCCTGGCTGTGCGCGAAGAGATGCGGTTGGGTCAGATCGGCCGGCCGTATCGGCGGGCCGGCGGCGGCCGGGCCATCACCGTGACCGCTCGCTCCATGGCAGAGGGCACAGTTATCAGTGTAGAGACCGGCGCCGCGGGAGATGAAAGCCGCGGCATAGGTGTCACGCCCGAGGTTAGAGTCACATAAGCGCCGCGCTTTTGAGTCGAAATTGCGCTCGGGAGGCGGGTGAGAGCTTGCTCAGATGCTCGTCTGCGACGCGCAAAGTATTAGGTCAGATAGCAATGAATGATTTCAATCAACACCCCTGCGGCATCGGGCTTAAGCGGATCGGCATCCCCGTCCGTTGGCAATAGATACTCCGGTACGTGTTCCTCAAGCACCCCGGCCATCAGCCCGTTGGTCGCGCCACGTGCGGCGGTAATGCGCTGGAGCAGGTCCGAGCAGCTTGCCTCGCCGGCAAGCGCACGCTCGACTGCGCCGACCTGAATGCGCAGCCGGCGCACCCCGTTGACCAGCCCGCCTTTGTCGCGGAACTGACGGGGGGCTGAACCCACGTCATTCCTGTGGCTCGCCGGAAGCTCCCGGGTAATAGTACCGAAATGTCCGGCACACTGATACTACTGCAGCTGGGCGGCTATGTCGGGCTGCTTCTCTGGGGCACTCACATGGTGACGACCGGCGTCGAGCGGGGCTTCGGCGCCGAGCTCCGCCAATGGCTCGGCCGCCACCTGTCGCCGCCGGGAAGAGGGGCTCGTCTCCGGGCCGTGATGATCGGCCTTGCGGTGACTGCGGTGCTGCAAAGCAGCACCGCGACCGGAATGATGGCGACCTCGTTCGCCGCGCGCGGCGCGCTCGATCTGGCGCCGGCGCTCGCCGTCATGCTCGGGGCCAATATCGGCAGCACGTTGATTACGCAAATCTTGGCCTTCGACATCATAGCGGCAGCCCCCATCCTGGTGTTGATCGGGGTGGTCCTATTTCGCTCATCGGGCAACGGCAGGCCCAAGAACCTCGGCCGAGTAGGCATCGGCCTCGGGTTGATGCTGATCGCGCTCGGTGCGCTCGGCCGGATCCTCGCACCTATGGAGACCGCACCCGCCTTGCGGACCGTGCTGGAGGCCCTCACCGGCGAACCGGTATTGGCTGTGCTGATCGCCGGAGGGCTGACTTGGGCGTGCCACTCCAGCGTCGCCGTCGTCCTGCTGATTGCCTCGCTTGCCGCCTCTGGCGTAATTGCGCCTGCAGCCTCGCTGGCTCTCGTCCTCGGCGCCAATCTCGGCGGCACCTTGCCGCCCCTTTTCGAGGCCGGCACAGGGCCGGCGCGCCGTCTCCCGCTAGGGAATTTGCTGATTCGCGGGGCAGGCTTTGTAATCGCACTGCCGCTTTTGGGAATTTTTGCCGGGCTGTTTGCGCACATTGAATCCGCTCCGGCACGCCTCGTGGTTAATTTCCACACGGCCTTCAACCTGGCGCTCGCGGTACTGTTCCTGCCGTTCACCGATCGTCTGGAAGCCCTCCTCCTCCGCTTTATTCCTGACCCGCCTCGGCCTGCCGACCCAGCAAAGCCCATCCATCTCGAGCCGTCAGCGCTCGACAGTGCGAGTGTGGCGTTAGCAAACGCAGCGCGCGAGACCCTGCGTATGGCCGATATGTTTGAGGGTATGTTGCGCGGGGCGATCGAAGTGTTCCGATCGGGCGACCGCCGTCGTGCGGCCGACATCTCGCGCACAGAGCGCATCATGGATCGGCTCGGCGCCGCAATCCGCCGCTATCTCGCCGATATCGGCGACGAACAGCCGCTCGATGACGAGGACGAGGGCGCGCGAGGGCAAGAGGTGTTGTCGGCGGTGATCAACCTTGAACACGCGGGCGATATCGTCGCGAACAATCTTTTGGAGTTCGCGGCGCAGCGCGCACGGCGCGGCAGCGGTTTCCCTCCGCAGGAGCTCGAAGCGATCGCTGCGATGCATGCCCAGCTGGTCGACAGCCTGCGGCTCGGGCTGACAGCATTTCTGCGCGGTGACGCCGCACTCTCCGAGGCGCGCCGGCTGGTCGCCCAAAAGCGACTGATGCGCCGCATGGAGGCTGAGGCAGCGGAAGTAAACATCGGCGCCCTGCAACGCGCCGCTCAGGGACCGGACGCGGTCCGCGCCGCCGGCGTCGACAGCGGCATCTTTCTGCGCATCGTGCGGGACTTGCGCCGCGTGCACTCGCACATCGCCGCCCTTGCCTACCCCGCCCTCGAGCGCGCGGCCGAAGCGGCTGATCGCGGGGTCCGCCCGGCGCCAGCCGCGCGATTCGTCGCCGAGACCACGCCGGCCGGGGATCTTGACGATCATCACGAAATGACGCCGCATCAGGAAGGCGCACCGCACCAATATGGCAAGGCTGGCCTCCGAAAGGAGGTACAATGAAGTTAGTGCTTACAAAAGTGGGGGACCAATCCGATGCCGACTGGCACGACGGTAACGGGTGACCCTGCCTGACCTCAAGGACGCGTCCAGGCGGACGACCCTCATGGCGCACCTTCGGCATTCTGGGGGTCATTGCCATTCAGCGGCTGCTGGCCGTCCCGTGTGAAAGGCGCCGGTTGTTGCGCTTCAAGCACAAGGTCAGGCGACGCAAGGGCGGCGGGACCTATCCACTCTCGCAGCTTTACGGGTACTTCGGGCTCGTACGCCTGAGCCGGCCGGGGCACGACGTGGCGTGGGTGAAGGCGTGAAGTCTTGTCCGAGAGCCGGTTGCGGGAAATCCGCCAGTCCGGTTCGATGAGCAGGGTGTGGAAACGGAGCCATGGCCGAGCCAGTGAGGCACCGCTAGACGAAAGGGGCGCAACAGATATGTTCCACCTACAGCCACCGCGCCACACCTCGACTCCACCGACTGAGACCCCGCGACCGGCTCGAGGCAAATCACGGCAATGGGGCAGAGGAGCAGTTCTCGCCACGAAGGCTGGGGCGCCGTTGTCGGTTCCAAAAGCAGTCTGTCGATGTCTATGATCAGGCGCGGTAAGCCTTTGGGTCAGGTTCTCAGTCTTTCGCGCATGCCGCGTCCGAAGAAGATGGTTGCTCAGTCTTTCGCGCACGCAGGCCCAGCCAGGCCGAGCGCCGCCATCTCCTTGCGGCTCAGGATTTCTGCGGCTGCTTGAACGACTGCAGGGTCAAGGGGAGGGGCCCGACGACGATTCCTTTGCCAAGCGCCGTGACTACCGTTTTTGCTACCGCGATGGGGGCGAACCATTTGTATTCGGCCGGGACGGCGTGCCAGGGTGCGGTCGCGGTAGAGGTCAGGGTAAACATGTCGTCGAGTGCGGCGAGTCTACCCCCGATGTCCTGCCGCTCTGTCCTCGAATTTGAAACAGCCAGCACCCGTACGTAGGTTTGATCCGTCCGACATTCCCACTCATCCCGCCAATAGCCAACGAAAGGGCAGCTTTCCCAACTGAACCGTTTGACCCTTCCGCTCGCGAGCGTCCGCGTCGTACTCCGGGGGTGCACCGTCCAACGAGGCCGTGCAATATATATGGCATTGTGCTTGTCGATGAGCCCTTCCTGCAATTGATTACGCCCGTGTTGGCGAATGTCGCCGGCATCTCGGCCGTTGTGCTTGGGGGCTCGCGTGTACGGGGCACCGCGAAGGAGAGATCAGACTACGATGTCGGACTGTATTTCAGCCGTTTGGTACCCTTAGACACGCATGCACTCGCCGCGGCGCTCCGAACCGTCGTGGATGATCCGCAGTATGCGACCGTCACGCCGATCGGCGAATGGGGCCCCTGGATCGTCGGCGGGGGGTGGCTGCAGCTGGGCGGCCGAAAGTTGGACCTCCTCTATCGTGAGGTGGAGGCCGTCGACCGCGTCATCGCCGAAGCCTGCGAGGGCGTCACCTCCATGCACTATCAGCCCGGCCACCCGCACGGGTTCTGCTCCGCTCATTGGATGGGCGAGGTCGCGCTTTGCCGACCGCTGCACGACCCGCTAGGCGTCATCGCGCGGTTAAAGTCGAAGACAGCACCCTATCCTAGGCCGCTAAGAGATGCGCTCATTCGGCGCTTCCGGTGGGAGGTGCAGTTCAGCATCGAGAACGCTGAGCTCGCGGTCGCGCGGAGCGAACAGACGCATATTGTGGGTTGTGCTTACCGGGCGCTCTGTTGTCTGGCTCAGGTGCTGTACGCGCGGAACGAGCGGTATTTGATCAATGAGAAGGGTGCGCTGGCGGAGGCGGCAGCCTTCCCGCTGACCATCGCCAATCTGTCCGCACGGGTTGAGGCGATTTGGCGAAGCATTGGCTTAAACGAGCATGGTGTCGCTCTGGCGGAACTCCGCCGCCTAGACGCGGATCTCCAATCGGTTTGCACATAAACCGGGTCCGCCCCTACCCGACTGAGCCGTTTAGTTTGTGCTGAGTAAATGGCTGAAACGGGTCAAGTGCGGCGGTCGTGGGTTCGAACAAGATCGTCAGCCTTACCCCCGCAAGCTGCCCACCCACCACTCCAAATCAATCATCTCTTAAGTGCCACTTCCGGACATCATGACGGACTGACGAGCAGCATCAATATTGCTCTCACGAGAACCAGTGACAAGCGAGGATGCGGAGGTTTCGGCGCCGGCGCACCCGGTCTGCTGGCCGGCTGTGCCGATACCGGCTACTTGTCGAGCCAGACGTCCTCCATGCGCCAGCCGTTGGTGATGCTGTTGACCATGATCGTCAATCCTTTCACATAGGGCTGCCAGCAGCTGGCACCTCGATTGTAAAAGATGATCGGGCGGGCACCGTCTTCGGCCAGCTTCCGTTCGATTTCCCAAACCAGTCGTCTGCGCTTTTCCGAATTGGCCTCTGTCGACTGTTGATCGATCAGCTCGTCGATCTCCGGATTGCAGTGACCGGTGTAGTTCAAATCTCCGCCGCACCCGTAGAGCAGGTAAAGGTTCTGGTCGGGGTCGGGCCCGCTTCCCGACAGG
>Ga0306925_10000792_pt1 | contig 24278 bp, 20 predicted proteins | sample flu12Cox44000176_FD_203755 | JGI IMG/M metagenome (GOLD analysis project Ga0306925, IMG submission 203755) | Lab enrichment of tropical soil microbial communities from Luquillo Experimental Forest, Puerto Rico - flux8day.12C.oxic.44.000.176 (v2)... | ecosystem: Environmental > Terrestrial >... | reverse complement strand
TCATCTTCGATGCATTTGAACAGGCGGTCCGCTCCGGCGTACCCAAACAGAAGGCCGGGATTCTCGTTGACGAGCAGTTTGGCGCCGCGATTTTGCGTGATGCCATAGCGGAAGGCTACAGCACCTGCTGTCCGGCCGAAAAGAGCGGACAGGATGAGTTCGACTTCGAATACGGTGAAGACTTCGGCAAGCATATCGAAGCCTTTCACCCCACCTTCTCGAAGGTTTTGGTTCGTTACAATCCGGAAGGCAATCCAGCTCTGAACCGGCGGCAATCGGCCCGTCTGAAGCTATTGTCCGAATATCTGCACAGCAACGCGAGCGAGAGCCGGTTCATGTTCGAGTTGCTGGTCCCGGCTGAGAAAGCCCAGCTGGATCAACTCCAAGGAGACAAGAAAGCCTACGACCGGCAGCTCCGTCCCCGGCTGATGGCTCAGGCGATCCAGCAACTTCAGGACGCGGGAGTCGAGCCGGACGTGTGGAAGATTGAAGGTCTCGAGGGCCGCGAAGACTGCGAAAAAGTTGTGGCCGCGGCCCGCCGCGGAGGCCGCAACCAGGTGAGTTGCATCATCCTGGGCCGCGGCGAGGACGACAAGAAAGTTCGCGAGTGGCTCACCACTGCCTCGTCGGTTCCAGGTTTTATCGGCTTCGCCGTCGGCCGCACCAGCTTCTGGGATCCGCTCGTTGATTGGCGCAGCCAGAAGATAACGCGCGACGCCGCCGTAGCTGAAATTTCTCGTCGCTATCAGCAGTTTGTGGAGATTTTCGAAACCCGCGGGAGAGTCGTTTCTGCCTGAGAAAAAGGGAGATTAGATGGAACACGATTCTGTGAAGTTGGCCCCGTCGATCCTAGCAGCTGACTTCGCTCGGCTGGGTGAACTCGTGACCGAGGCAGAGAAGGCTGGGGCCAACAGGATCCATGTGGACATTATGGATGGGCACTTCGTCCCCAACCTATCGATGGGGCCACCGATCGTGCAGTCGCTCCGGCGCGTCACCCGGCTTCCTCTCGAGACGCACCTGATGATTTCCGACCCGGACTTTTTTCTCGCCGAATTTGTCGATGCCGGCTCCGACTCATTTCTTGTCCACTGGGAGGGCAACAGTAATTTGCATCGCACCATTCGGAGGATCAAGGATCTCGGACGGGGAGCTGGAGTTGTGATCAACCCTGCAACCCCCGCCGCGGTGCTCGAAGAAGTTTTGCCGGAGGTTGATCTTGTCCTGGTCATGACCGTAGATCCCGGCTTCGGCCACCAACATTTCCTCCACAGCACACTGCCCAAGATCACGCGAGTGCGCCGCATGATCGAACACGCCAACTTGCGCTGCGAGCTGGAGGTGGATGGCGGCGTGGATGAGGCCACTGCGCCGCTTGCCAGGGCGGCCGGAGCCGACGTCTTTGTGGCTGGCTCGTCGATTTTCGGCGACAGCGCGGGAGTGGCCGCGGCCGTGAACCGGCTGCGCACAACCCTCGTCCAGCCGAATAGGGTCTTGGCCACTTCGTAGACACTACTTCTAGGGAAAGGAGATCGTATGCAACTGGGAATGATTGGGCTTGGAAGGATGGGCGCCAACATGGTACGGCGGCTCATAAAGAAGGGCCACAAGTGCGTAGTATTCGACAGGTCCCCGCAGGTGGTGAACGAGTTAGCGAAGGAGAAGGCCGAAGGCGCTACCTCGCTCGGAGAGCTAGTGAAGAAGCTCGATAAGCCCCGAGCCGTTTGGCTGATGGTGCCGGCTGGGGTTGTCGACCAAACGATTGGCGAACTTCTGCCTCACCTCGAAGCGAGGGACATCCTAATCGATGGAGGCAACTCTTACTATGTGGACGACATCCGCCGTGCCAAGGAGCTCGCTCCCCGGAAGATTTCCTATGTGGACGTGGGCACGAGCGGGGGCGTTTGGGGACTTGAGCGGGGCTACTGCATGATGATCGGCGGCGAATCGGAAGCCGTCAAATCGCTCGACCCGATCTTTCAAGCCTTGGCGCCGGGACGCGGCGACATTCCTCGGACACCCGGGCGAGAAAGGCTGGATGGGACAGCGGAGCAGGGCTATCTGTATTGCGGTCGAAACGGCGCCGGTCATTTCGTGAAGATGGTTCACAATGGCATCGAGTACGGCATCATGGCCGCGTATGCCGAAGGGCTGGGCGTGCTGCGCGGCGCCAATGTCGGCAAGCAGGCAAATGCCGAACACGATGCGGAAACGACTCCGCTGCGGGACCCCGAACACTATAGCTACGATCTCAACCTGCGTGATATCACCGAGGTATGGCGCCGGGGAAGCGTGATTGCCTCGTGGTTGCTGGACCTAACGGCGAACGCCCTCGTCGAGGACCCGGCTCTGTCGAACTTCGCCGGGCATGTTTCCGACTCGGGCGAAGGACGGTGGACGATCAAAGCGGCCATTGACGAGGCCGTGCCGGTGCCGGTTCTCTCCTCCGCGCTGTACCAGCGCTTCACCTCGCGTGGTGAGGCCGATTATCAGGACAAGGTGCTCTCCGCAATGCGCTACGGCTTCGGCGGGCACTTGGAAAAAGCAGCCAGCAAGTAAGCTGGCAAGATCTGGAGATGCACATGAGCGATTCCCAATCTGACGCACTTGTCTTTTTCGGGGCCACCGGCGACCTGGCCTACAAGAAAATCTTCCCGGCGCTTCAGGCGATGACCAAACGCGGGCACCTGGACGTGCCGGTGATTGGTGTCGCCAAAGCGGGTTGGAACCTGAACCAGCTTCGGGCGCGGGCAAACGACAGTCTCGAGAAACACGGCGGAGTTGACCCTGCGGCTTTCGCAAAGCTGAGCAGTCTACTGAGGTATGTGGACGGCGACTACGCGGACCCGGCCACCTTTGAGGCCCTTGGCAAGGAACTCGAGGGGGCGCGGCGGCCTGCGCACTATCTGGCCATCCCGCCGACGGCCTTCGAAGTGGTCGTTGATCAATTGCCGCATTGCGGCTGCACAACCGGTGCTCGCGTCATCATTGAGAAGCCGTTTGGTCATGATCTGACGTCTGCGCAAGGCCTCAATAAGGTCCTGCTGAGAAATTTTCAGGAAGCATCCATCTTCCGGATCGACCACTATCTCGGCAAGCGACCGGTACACAACATGATCATCTTCCGTTTCGGGAACGCCTTTATGGAGCCCTTCTGGAACCGCAACTACATCGAGAGCGTGCAGATGACCATGGCAGAGGATTTTGGTGTCCAAGGACGCGGCAACTTCTACGACCAAACCGGGGCGATCCGCGATGTCGTCCAGAACCATCTGTTCCAGGTGCTGTGCAATCTGGCCATGGAAGCTCCGGTGAGAATGGACAGCGAATCGATTCGGGACGAGAAAGTCAAGGTACTCAAGGCCATCCCGGCATTGGAGGAGAAGAACCTCGTTCGTGGACAGTTTCGCGGTTATCTCGACGAAAAGGGAGTGGCACCGCAGTCGCAAGTCGAGACCTTCGCCGCGCTCAAACTGGAGATCAATTCTTGGCGCTGGCAAGGGGTTCCCTTCTACATCCGTGCCGGCAAGTGCCTTCCGGCCACGTGCATGGAAATCGTCTGCCAGCTACGAAAGCCCCCTGCTTCGTTACCCGCAGCTGCTGTGGGCTCGAACTATTTCCGGTTCCGGATCAGCCCGAATGTATCGATTGCCATGGGCATGACAATCATGGCTCCGGGCGAGAACATGGTCGGTCAACCGGCGGAGATGGTTGCGAGTAGACATCCTAGCGCAGAGGAGATGGAGGCCTATGAACGAGTGCTGGGAGATGCGATGGAGGGGGATGCCACGTTGTTTGCGCGCGAGGACTATGTGGAAGAGGCCTGGCGAATCGTGGATCCCGTACTCAAGAAAGGGACGCCCATCTATTCCTATGAGCCAGGTAGCTGGGGACCGAACGAGGTTGAGCGCGTCACGCCGCCCGGGGGCTGGCACAACCCGATGGTCGGAGGCGAGACTTCACTTGTTGCGAGCCAGTCTGCTTGAGTAGGACTCGGTCATAGCCTAGCTCACTACGACAGGTGGGAGGAGCTCGAGTGAACATCTCACCTGGCGTGGTCAGCAAAACGGACAATAAGGTGGCCTCCCGGTCAGCTACACACAGAAAACGCTCCAGCTGGGAAGAGACCGAAGGGAGTCCGTTGCCGCTTGGCGTTTGCTGGATTGAAGACGAGCAAGCCTTCAACTTTGCGGTGTACGCCGAACATGCCGAAAGTGTCACTCTGCTGCTTTATTCATCCGCCGATCTAGAGAACGCTCTGCTTACGGTGCCCTTCGATTTTCTGCGAAACAAGTCCGGTCGCATTTGGCATTGTCGCATTCCGGCTGCACAGATGGGGGAAGCGCGCTACTACGCCTACTCTGTCTCCGGAGAGACTGTCCCTAACCTTCACAGCTTTGACCCGCAAAAGGTTCTCTTGGACCCCTATTCAAAAGGCGTGTTCTTCCCAGCGGCTTTCGATCGCCAGCTGGCCGCCCGGGAAGGGCCGAATGCCGGCCGGTCACCCTTAGGAGTGCTGACGGCTCACCGCTCGAGGTTTGACTGGGCCGAAGACGTGCCACCGTATCACGAGTCAGATGCAGTCATCTACGAACTTCATGTGAAGGGCTTCACCAAGAACCCCAACTCAGGCGTAGATCCGTCCCTCGCTGGAACGTATGCGGGCTTGGTGGCCAAGATCCCATATTTGAAAGAGCTCGGGATTACGGTTGTCGAGCTGATGCCCATCTTTCAGCGCGATCCACAACAGGGTGACTACTGGGGCTACATGCCTTTGAACTTCTTTGCACCCCATGCGCAGTACGCACGTAGCGGCAAGGACGACGAACAGCATCTTGAGTTCAAAAACATGGTGAAGGCCTTTCACGAGGCTGGCATAGGAATAATTCTGGACGTCGTGTACAACCATACATGCGAGGGGGATCATCGGGGGCCGATCTATAGCTTCAAGGGTTTCGACGCTACCGGCTATTACATGTTGTCCTGCGATCCGACCAACCCTTACGTCAATTACTCGGGCACGGGCAACACCTTGAATTTCGGCCAAGGACATGTGCGCAAGATGGTGATGGACAGCCTGCGCTATTGGAAAAGAGAAATGCATATTGACGGGTTTCGCTTTGATCTCGCTTCCGTGTTTAGCCGCAATGCAGATGGATCTCTCAACTGGCGCGAGGCTCCCATCTTCAGTGAAATCGCCGCGGACCCGGAGTTGGGCCGGCTGCGTTTGATTGCCGAGCCCTGGGACACCGGCGCCTATCAGCTCGGACGCGGATTTCCGGGTCTGACTTGGCTCCAATGGAACGGGCGGTTTCGCGACGATGTGCGGCGCTTCGTCAAGGGCGACCCTGGCATGGTACCCGACCTGATGCGGCGCATCTATGGCAGTGACGATCTGTTTCCGGACAACCGCAGCGACGCCTATCACGCCTACCAGAGTCTGAACTATGTAACCTCCCACGATGGCTTCACCTTGTACGATCTAGTTTCCTACGACCGAAAAAACAACTGGGCGAATGGACATAACAACCAGGACGGCATGGACGCCAACTACAGTTGGAACTGCGGCCATGAAGGAGACGAGGGCGTGCCACCAGCGGTGCTGGCCTTGCGCCGCAAGCAGGTTAAGAACTTCTGCTGCGTGCTGTTTCTGTCAAACGGCATTCCTATGTTTCGCGCCGGGGACGAGTTCCTGAACACGCAATTCGGCAACAACAATCCCTACAACCAAGACAACGAAATTGGGTGGCTCAACTGGCGCCAGCTCCAGTCGAATCAGGACATCTTCCGTTTCTTTAAAAGCATGATTGCGTTTCGAAAGGCCCATCCGACCTTGTGTCGCAGCCGCTTTTGGCGCGAGGATGTCTGCTGGTACGGAGTGGGCCCAGTGGCCGACTTGTCCTACGACTCTCGCAGCCTGGCTTTCTGCCTGCACGGAGGTTCTCAGCGAGACGATGACATTTATGTGATGATCAATGCGTACTGGGAAGAGTTAGAGTTCCAGATCCAGGAGGGTGCGGCACACGAGTGGATGAGAATCGTGGACACTGCTCGGGCCAGTCCCGAGGATTTTTCGCACAGCGGTGTACCTCTTGAGCAGGCACGATATCGGGCGGCTCCCAGATCGATTGTCGTCTTATTACGAACCAAGTGAGCGTCGCTCTTGCTCACCCAACGCTGCGCATACTTGCACCACGCGCTCCTTCAATCCCGGCGTCTTTGACGACAATGCAACAGCGAGGCGGTGCGCGCCGTGGTATCCCACCGGGCGACCCAATGGAACTCCTCTGAGTCAACTAGGGTTGCCATCCGTGTCCCAAAGTAGGCTCACTCGATTCGCCGATTCCATTGCCCCTGCCCGCCGCCGGCGCGGCCACTCTGCAATGAGGATCGTAGATCGTGGTGAGCCGTGCTACCGCAAACGGATCAGGCTGACGCCGCCTTCCGGCTCACCTGGGAGCGTGCATAGTCTTCCAGGCGTTTTGCGTCGCTGTTGAAGTTGCGAATACCCTCAGCCAGTTTGTCTGTGGCCATGGCATCCTCGTTGTGCATCCAGCGAAAGGTCTTTTCGTCCAAGTGCAGTCTTTCGTCCTCGCTCGCCTGCGCTTTCGCTGGATCGAGTCGACGATCCACAACGCCTTCGGTTTTCTCCAGCTGGTCGAGGAGATCCGGACTGATGGTGAGCAAATCCGCTCCAGCCAACCGAACGATCTGATTTACATTTCGGAAACTGGCCCCCATGACTTGAGTCTTGTAGCCGTATTTCTTGTAGTAGTTGTAGATGCGCGTGACAGACGCAACGCCCGGATCTTTGTCCGCAGGAATTTCGGCGCCACCGCCCTCCTTCTTGTACCAGTCGTAGATGCGGCCGACGAAAGGTGAAATCAAGGTCACACCGGCCTCCGCGCAAGCGACCGCCTGGGCGAAGCTAAACAGAAGGGTCAGATTGCAGTGAATCCCTTCCTTCTCGAGCGATTCGGCCGCTCGAATACCCTCCCAGGTACTAGCGATTTTGATCAAGATGCGTTCGCGCGCCACGCCCTTGCTCTCATATAGCGAAATTAGCTTGCGCGCTTTGGTGATGGTGGCCGGCGTGTCGAAGCTCAAAGAGGCGGCGACTTCGGTAGAGACGCGACCGGGCACCACCTTGAGAATCTCGCATCCGAACAGAACAAAAAGGCGATCAATAAACTCTTCCGCCATTTCCACTTTACTGCCACCGCGCTTCAGAGCCAGTTCGACCGCCTCTTCGACGAAGTGTTGATAGGACGGCATCTGCGCGGCGTGGAAAAGAAGCGACGGGTTGGTAGTCGCATCCTGCGGACGGTGTCGAGCAATAGCCTCAATATCGCCCGTGTCCGCGACCACAGTCGTGTATTTCTTGAGCGATTCAAGCAATGTCATAGTTATCTCCTGTCAGGCAAGCTGAACAAACTCGATTACCGACCGTCGCGCGGTTGGCTGAGCGTGCTGGCCTCAAGCTGCGCTACCTTGGCGAGCCGACGACGATGTCGATCCGCACCGCTGAACGTGGCGCCGAGGAAGTTCTTCGTGCAGTCCCAGGCTACCGCGACGCCCATGGTTCGCCCGCCAAAGCAGAGAATGTTCAGGTCGTCGTCCTCTACCCCTTGGCGAGCCGAAAAATCATCATGACAGAGTGCTGCGCGCGCGCCCAGCACCTTATTGGCGGCCACCGACGCCCCTACGCCGCTGCCGCATACGAGAACGCCGCGCTGCACCTTTCCATTTGCCACAGCCTGGGCGAGGGGGATGGCAAAGTCCGGGTAGTCATCGTTGACGTTGTAGGTCGTGTTTCCAAAATCTACGACGTCGTGCCCAGCTGTGGTCAGTAGCTTGGCGAGTTGCTGCTTCATTTCAAATCCGCCGTGATCTGCTCCCAGCCCGACTTTCATACGCCCCGTCCTTAGTTCCGAGACTGGTGCCGCGCTATCTGGCTCTTGGCTGAGGCGACAACGTTCTCGGCATTGAAGCCGAACTTTTTTAGTAACTGCTTCAAGGGCGCCGAGGCTCCAAACGTTTCGATGCACACGTTGTGCCCCTCGGAGCCTGTATATTTGCTCCAGCCAAAACCGGAGGCCTGCTCGACCGACACGCGGGCCTTCACCTGCGAGGGCAGAACCGACTCCCGGTAGTTCTCATCCTGATCGTCAAACAATTCCCAGGAAGGCATACTGACGACCCGTGCCCGGACGCCCTCCTTGGTTAGCTGCTCGTAGGCCTCCAGACACAGGGACACCTCGCTGCCGGTGCCGATAAGGATGACCTCGGGGGCGCCTTCGGGTGGATCGGCCAGTACGTAGGCCCCTCGGGCTAGGCCTGAGGCCGGGCTGTATCTCTTTCGGTCGATGGTCGGCAGGGCTTGCCGGGTGAGAACCAACACCGCCGGCTCATGATGAAGTTTGAGAATTACCTTCCATGCTTCTGTCACTTCATTCGCGTCCGCGGGTCGAATCATGATCAAGCCAGGCATGGCACGCATGTGGGCCAGCTGCTCGATGGGCTGGTGCGTAGGGCCGTCCTCACCCACTCCAATCGAGTCGTGAGTGAACACGTAAATCACCGGGATCTCCATCAAAGCACTTAGGCGGAGCGAGCCCCGCATGTAATCGACGAAGATGAAAAACCCCGACCCGAAGGGCCGGAGTTTCACCAGACTCATTCCGTTCAGGATGGCGCCCATGACGTGTTCGCGAACGCCGAAGTGAAGATTGCGCCCGCCGTAATTTTCCGCAGAGAAATCGCCGGCGCCCTCCGCGGTAAGGCGCGTCTTGGTCGAAGGCGTAAGGTCTGCCGACCCTCCAATCAACCAAGGAATGTTCTTGGCAACGGCATTGAGGACCTTCGCGGAAGACTCGCGACTGGCCAAACCCTTGGGGTCTGCGGGGAACTCGGGTAAGTCGCGATCCCAACCTTCCGGGAGCTGGCGGTGCTGCATTCGAAAGAGCTCTTCGGCGAGTTCGGGGTACTGCTTGCGGTACTCAACGATGCGCTCAAACCAAGCGTCGCGAAGCTGCTTGCCCCGCTTACCGATGCCTTGGCGGAAGTGATCGTAGACGCCGTCTGGCACATAAAACTTGTTGTCTTCTGGCCACCCGTAGTTGCGTTTGGCGAGTCGAACCTCTTCTTCACCGAGCGGTTCGCCGTGTGCCGCGCTGGTGTCCTGTTTGTGGGGCGCGCCGTATCCGATGTGGCTGTCCACGATAATCATTGTGGGCCGGTCCTTGGTGGCCAAAAAGACACGGAACGCCCGCGCGAGCATGTCGAGGTCATTTGCATCGCCGACCCGTGTCACGTTCCAGCCGTAGGCAATAAAACGTGTGGCCACATCATCTGTGAAGGCTAGGGATGTGTTGCCTTCGATGGTGATGTGGTTGTTGTCATAAATCCAACAGAGGTTTGAGAGGCCTAGGTGCCCGGCAAGGGATCCGGCCTCGCTCGAGATGCCTTCCATCATGCAACCGTCCCCACAAAGCGCAAACACGTTGAAGTCAAACAGATCCTGAAAGCCAGGGCGGTTGTATCGCGACCCGAGCCACTGGCGCGCGATGGCCATTCCAACACTAGTGGCCACGCCTTGGCCGAGTGGCCCCGTGGTCGTTTCCACGCCCGACGTCCAGCGGTACTCGGGGTGTCCAGGACAGCGGCTATTCAACTGTCGGAACGCCTTGATGGCATCCAGTGGCACAGATACTTCACCCAGAGTTTCGTAGTCTTTGCTCACCGCCCGGACTTCGGTCAAATGAAGAAGGGAGTAGAGCAGCATGGATGCGTGCCCGTTCGATAGAACGAAACGATCGCGGTTCGGCCATACGGGATCTTGCGGATCGAAGCGAAGGAACTGCTGCCAGAGACAGTAAGCCACCGGCGCCAAGGCCATGGGAGTTCCAGGGTGCCCTGAGTTAGCTGCCTGCACGCCGTCCATCGACAGGGTGCGGATCGTGTTGATCGCGGTCAGCTCCATGCTCGACGGTTTTGGGGAGATTGGAGCCGTGGTTTGCGTAGCCATTGAGAGTCCTTTCGCGGTGGCTTGGATTCCGCTCCGAACGAGAAGCGCTGCGAGCGGCACTGTAGGCCGCGCCTCACTCTCGTTCTGGTGCATGCGCCTGGCCAATCCGAGTGCTTGAAAACGCGAGAGATGACCGAGGCGCAGGTGTCAAAACCATACCATAAGACAAAGGATTGACAGAAAGGGGATGGGACTTTGACCCCGATATCGCAGCCGGGCGGAGGTGAGTGGCAGCTTGGGAGTTGGAGGATCAATGCACGGAGCTTAGGAGCTAAATCTTCGATAAGCGGGTGGCGAAAGCGAAGCCGTTTGTTCAGGATTTCGCCATTTGGCGACTCTTCGCCATTCCTTCCTAACTTAATCCCTCTATTCTCAACGCCATTCATTTGGATTGGGGATTGCACATTCATTGGTAGAGGAAGTCGATGCTCAAGATTCGGCGAACCGCAAACGGACATGTGGTATTTACGCTGAGCGGCCGAATTGAGGCAGAAGATGTCGAGGAGCTAAAGCAACTTCTCTCTCTCGAGATGACTAATCACCAGGTTGCCTTAGATCTGAGAGACGTAACGCTCGTCAACCAGGAAGCCGTGAAGTTTCTGGCGCGCTGCGAAGCCGATAGCATCAAACTCGAAAATTGCCCCCCCTATATTCGAGAGTGGATCGAACAAGAAACAGGTCGAGCCGGTCGCAGTAAGAACCACTAAAACGCACCTATTCCCCCGTGCACACGCACGGCCGCGAATAAGCTAGGAGGACCCATGAGTTTGAGTGGCATTCCCGGTGTTGACGCGCACGAGCAAGAGTCCGAGCGTTCGGGCGGTCTCTATGGTCGAGTAAACCTGGATATGGTAGGCGAGGCTCTTCACGAAGAAACCCCCTTTGAAGGAATCGTAGGTGAGAGTTCACCGCTGCGGCGGGTGATGAAGCTGGTTGAAACGGTCGCCCCGAGTGATTCAACCGTGCTGCTGCTGGGCGAGACGGGTACCGGCAAGGAACTGGTCGCGCGAGCCATTCACAACCGCAGCCCTCGCCTCAAGCGATCGTTTGTCAAGCTCAACTGTGCCGCCATTCCAAGCGGTCTGCTCGAGAGCGAACTGTTTGGCCACGAGAAGGGAGCGTTTACCGGGGCGATCTCCCAAAAGGTTGGGCGATTGGAGCTGGCAGACCAAGGCTCCCTATTTCTGGACGAAATCGGTGATATCCCCCTGGAGCTGCAACCCAAACTGCTTCGCGTTCTGCAAGAACAGGAATTCGAGCGGTTGGGCAGTACGCGAACAAAGAAAGTCAACGTCCGCATCGTGGCCGCCACGCATCGGGATCTGGAGGGAATGATTCTCGACAAGCAGTTTCGCAGCGATTTGTACTACCGGTTGAATGTTTTCCCGATCCGCATTCCTCCGTTGCGAGAACGTCCCAACGACATACCTCTGCTGGTGAGGCATTTCGTCAATCGCGCAATGAGCCGGATCAACAAGACCATCGACTCGATTCCCGCCGAAACGATGAGCGCCCTGACGCGCTACCCGTGGCCAGGAAATGTGCGCGAGCTTGAGAATGTCATCGAGCGAGCCGTGATTCTGAGCAATGGTCCTACATTGGAGGTTTCGCTCCGCGACCTTCGCACGCGCATGGCATCGTATGCCGAGTCGAGCCAGTCCCTGACCTTAGAGGAAGTCGAGCGCAAACATATTCTGACGACCTTGAAGGAAACTCGGTGGATTGTTTCCGGCCCCCGAGGCGCGGCCGCCCGTTTGGGTTTGAATCGTTCGACTCTCCATTTTCGGATGAAAAAGCTCGGTATTGCCCGAAGCTTCGAAGCGGTTTTCGGGCCTGCCTGAGATCGCTCAAGGTAATCCTGCCTTCGGCGCAAAGGCCGGCAATACAGCCCGAGTCTCGTCGGAAAGCCTACTACTTGATGGCGATCCACGAGCGGTTGCCCAAGCAAATCCACTCCGGCCTCAAACAGCTTGGCTGGACCAAGGCCAGAGAACTAGCCAGGGTGGCTCGCTCGGAAGGGCAGAATTTCGATTGTGCACCCTGGGTGCACAAGGCGAGCACTATGCCCAAGGAGGAATTTAGGCGGGAAGTCGATCGCTACCTGACCGGTAGGGAAAGTGAGCCGTGGGAGCTACTTTATTTCAAAGTTTACAAGAGTCAGATTCCGGTGATTGAGCGAGGGCTCGAGACGGCGTCACTCATGCTCGGCAGCGACAAATCGCGGGGCTACTGCCTGGAAATGATCTGCGCAGATTTCCTCGCCGGAGCTCACCTTGACGATGTAAGCCCCGACACTTTGTCGATGTCATTGAAGACACTCATTGCTTTTCTGCCTCAGGACAGAAGGGCCGAATTGTTGGAGCAACTTCAAATAGAAGCAAGGCAGAGCGAGTGAAGCAAGCGAGATTGAAACTAGATGTGGAACCCTATCGCGAACTTTGCCGACGTGTCCTTGAGCGCGACGGTTGGCGCTGCCAGAGTTGTGGGGGCCCACAAAATCTTCAAGTACATCACATTAAGTGGCGGAGCAAGCTTGGCGGCGACTCAGAGGAGAATCTGATCACGCTATGCGCGAGTTGTCACGGGAAAGTACACGACCGCATCCACTGAAAACCTCAACGGCAATGGCGATCAGAAGGCCCTCATCGTCACAGCGATCAGTCCGGCCTTAGGTGGATGGCCACGAGTTTGAAGAATGGGTCGGATGGCGGTGCTGCGAAAATCGGGCGAAGGTGGCAAACAATAGCTAGCAAAAGCGAATTCCGATCGATGCCGACTTACGTTTTTGAAATCGCTGGATTGTTGGTTTCCCGAAGGTACGCCTCGTAGGCTGCCAAACACTCCTTGCGGGATTCGTATATAAGGTCGGAACTGATCAAATCCAGTAATCCCAATCGCTCGAGCTTGCCTTGATGTCGGACTTTCACAATGATCAACGCCAGAGTTACGCCGGCCTCGGTCAAATCCTGTTGGAGTTCCGCTAGCGCTCGTCCTGCGGAATAATCGATGTCCGTAATCGCGCGGGCGTCGATTACCAGCCAGCGCACCGGTGAAGGCGAATCGTGCACGAGTCTCCGAGCCTGCGCTGCAAAGAAGCCCACATTGGCGTAAAAGAGGTCGGTACCGAACCAATACATCACTAACCCCGGCGCGGCCATCTTCCCAGGAGGTGGATCCTCGAGTACCTCCCAACGATCATTGGCACTCCGGAGAATCACCCCTGTCCGGGGGCGGTAGCTATACTGCACATGGTGCAGCAGCGAGAGCACCATCGCGAGAACGATCCCTTGTTCGACTCCAAAGATAACCACCGTGGCCGCCGTGACCAGTGCTAAAGCGAATTCTTTCGGTGCAGCCCGCTGAATCTGTCTCAACCCGCGATGATCGATTAGCTTTACCCCGATCAGAAAGACGATCGTTGCGAGAACCGGGTTTGGAAGGAAGCTCAGCGGCCGAGTGAGAAATAACAGGACGAGGAGGACGACGAAAGCAGTTGTTAGATGAGACCATTGACTTCGTCCGCCGGCCTCGTCCACTATCGCGGTCTTGGTCGGGCTGCCATTGACGACAAACGTGCTGCTGCAACCCGCAACGGCGTTGGCCAAAGAGAGACCCACGAGGTCAACGTTTTGGTTGAATTGGTCTCGGTATTTCAGCGCATAGGCACGCGAGGTGGCGGCACTCTGGGCCAGGATCACGATGAAGCACGAAAGCGAGATGGGCAGCACCATCATGACGTCGCTATAACTGATATGCGGAATGCCCAGATGAGGAAGACCACTCGGCACGGCACCAACCACATGAACACCATGGTCGGCCCAATGCAAATAGGCACTCGCGGCAGTCATGCCAATTACCGCGAGCAGGGCCCCAGGGAAGCGGGGTGCAAGCAGGTGGAAGGCGACGATGATCACCAGAACTGCGAGCGCGATATACAAAGTTGGGAAGTGCGTATCGCGCAGGTGCTCGAATGTAAACAGCAATTGGCGGAGAAATCCGTGACCGCCTTTTTCAATTCCGAGCATATCGTGCAGCTGCCCCAGCGCAACTTGCACACCCACGCCCGAAAGAAATCCCACTAGCACGGTGCGCGACAGAAAGTCGGCGAGGAACCCAAGCCGGAGGATTCGTGCCAGAAGCAGAATCGCGGCGGCGACGATGCCGATGAGACTCGTCAGTTCGATATACCTCGGCGTGTTGGCCACAAAGGAAAGGGAAGTCAGGGCAGCGGCAACCATTGCCGCGGTAGCCGAATCCGCGCTGACGACGAGGTGTCGCGACGAACCAAAAACAGCAAACACAACGACCGGCAAAAACAGTGTGTACAGCCCCGTGATCACCGGTGTGCCGATGATCTTCGTGTAGCCCATCACCTCGGGAATGCCGAGCGCGGCCAGGGTAATGCCCGCCACTATGTCGGGCCCGAGATGGGCCTTATCGAAAGGGCGTAAGCCCTGCAGAAAAGGTAAAGCAAAGCCCGAGCTTTGCTGCTGGGTAATCCTTTCTCCCGTTGGAGTTCCTGACATTGCGATTGTTTCTTGCAGGAGTATTTCAGTCACCGGCGACAGTTCTTATAGGTTTGACTGCCTCAGATCCACAAAACTGACGTAAATCAGTCGCTGAATGCCTACCCTGCCACGCAATATCTCTACTGCTTCGGTGACTCGAGTTGTCGTCTTGCCATTGCGATCTCATCGAGTCTCGCTTTGTCAACCTTGGGATACTCCAGATTGAGATCGGCCAGCGTGTCAACGACTGCGGCGGCCACGACGACTCGCGTGAACCACTTGTTGTCCGCTGGCACCACATACCACGGACTGTGCTTGGTGGCCGTGTTCCGGATCATGTCTTCATAGGCGTCTTGGTATTCATCCCAATGTTCCCGCTCCGCCATATCGGAGCCGGAAAACTTCCAGTTTTTCTCAGGCCTTTCTGCTCTTTCCAAAAAGCGTCGCTTCTGTTCTTTCTTTGAAACATGCAGAAAAAACTTCCCGACCATGATGCCGTTCCGGGCAAGGTAGCGTTCGAAGCTGCGAATATCCTGGAAGCGCTCCTCCCAGATTCGCTTCGTAACAAGCGACGGTGGAATTTTCTGCTTTGCCAGAAGCTCCGGATGCACGCGAACCACCAGCGTTTCCTCGTAATAGCTCCGATTGAAAATGCCAATGTTCCCGCGGTTCGGCAGGCATTTCATACAGCGGAAGAGAAAATCGTGGTCGAGGTCCTCAGAAGTAGGAGACTTGAAGGAAAAGACCTGGCAGCCCTGGGGGTTGACGCCGGACATGACGTGCTTGATGGTGCCATCCTTGCCGGCTGCGTCCATGGCCTGAAAAATCAGCAGCACAGCCCATTTGTCCTGCGCGTACAGCTTGTCCTGCAACTCCGCGAGGGCCTCGACACCAAGAGCCAACGCCTCTTTCGCGCGGGGTTTGGCCTCGGACTTCAGTCCCAAGGTGTCATCTGGGTCCACATTCTTCAGCCGAAACTTTGTGCCGTCAGTAATGCAAAACGGCTTTGCAAACTTGTGAGCTCTCTTCAACAGCTTTTTCATGTTCATAGAAAGGTTCTCATTCCTTCTGTGGGATCAGCGCTGCTCTCAAGGCCAAGTACTCTACCGCGCTCCCGCGGCGGCCTGCAACGCCTGTCCTAGCAAGTCCGCTTGTACGGACTCCGGCCAAGGGCGTGAGATTGAGCGAAGCAGTTTGAGCGAATTGGAACACGGAATCGCGCGATTCCATCGCGCAGTGTCGCTGACGCTCCTCGTTCTGGCCAGCCTGATCCTGGCTGTCGAGCTCGTCCGCACCGGAGGCCTTTATCCGAAAATTGCGTTGGGAGCAACCCTGACGCTGTTTTGCACGCTGATTCAGCACCTGTCGGCAAAGCTCTCAGAAAGTGTCCAGCGTGCTGGTGGAGGAGTTTGCTAAGCACTCTAATGCTGTTGGGTGCGCATCGTGTCCATTGAATGGGCATCTTCTGCCGTCGAATTCTCCCTCGACCTCCGCCAGATGACTCTCAGTACCGCAAGCAGGGGAATGGAAAGGTAGATACCGACAATCCCTCCGACAGCCCCGCCAATCATCATCCCAAAAATGACAACGAGTGGATGGATCTCCAAGTTCTTACCCACAACGCGCGGCGCAATGAAATAGTCCATCGTCAACCGCCACAGCCCCAGCAGCAGGGCCATCCAAATCCAGTGTGCATGCGCCAGGCTGCCGATCGTAAGGAACGTTACCGCCGAAGCCATCCAGCCAATGATGGGTATGAATTCCAGTATTCCTCCCACAACGCCCAGCCCGATCGCGTGCGGAAAACCCAGCGCCAGCATAGCCACCGAGTAAAACAAGAATGACAACCCTCCCAAAATCACCTTCGCTCGAATGTAGCTCTTGAGCATGGCATTGATCTCGTCCGCCAGAGATTGCACCCTATCGCGCCGGGCCTCACCGGGGACTAATTGGACGAGCGCGCTGGTCATGGAAGCGCCGTCACTCAGGAAGAAGATCGCCAGGATGGGGACGACCAAGAGTGCGCTGATCAAAGTTGTAGCAGCCACCGTTGCGGTTCCCACGAGCCCCCGAATGGCACTCTCGTGTTGGGCCAGAAACACTTTTAACCGGAGCTCCTGTGCCTGGTTCCATCCGTACCTGGCTGCGACGTCCCTAGCTACTTCACCCGTTGCGATCCGATCGACCTGAGCCGGTATCTCGCTCAGGTATCTTCCCTTGTCTTTGAGAAGGCCCGGCGCCAGGGCATGCATCAAAACGGCGATAAGGATGACGCAAGCGAGGTACGCTTCCACGATATGCGGCCCTCTCAAATCCTTGAAAAACAGGGAGTGGCTCTGCAGAAATCGAACGACAGGGTTAATCAAGTATGCGAACAGTATGGCGAAGATGAAGATGATAATCACGCTGCGGGCCGCGTAAATGATGGCCAGCAGTACCAGAAAGAACAGAACGGTCAGCGATACCTCTGCCGTGCGCCGGTCAGGAAAGGACATAACGGTGTTCCGCTCGTTTCGAATTTTACTTCGCCTCGTTTTCGAGTTGTTCCTTGATCGCGACCAGCACCTTCTCCATCGACGAACGCGTCTTATCCACTGCCACCTTTCGTACGATGCTACCCGTGAAGCCGGTTAGCCCCGCCTGTTGTGATCCCTTGAGGGTAATCAGATAGAATCCCTTCCGTTGCGGGGTGCTTTGATCCTTGACACACACGGTGAGATCGAGCGCCGATTCGAAATAGTGACTGGAGTAGAGCTGTTTGATCGCCACGGCGTAGGCAGGTGCGGCTGGGCTGGACCCGCGATAAACAATGGCTTGGACCATCCGCAGCGTCGGTTTGAGCCCGAAGTTGACCTTCTCCCAGTAGAACTGACTCTCGGCGTTTTCTATTTTTGCATTCGGATAGTCGAGTAGGTATCGGTCGAGCTCGGGCAGATACACAGGAAGTGCCTTCGATCGATTCAACAAGGCCCGAAAGGTCTCAGCTACTTCGGTGGGATGCTTTTTGTCCCGATATGTGCCCAGGGCGTCGTTGCCGCCCCGTATGTATTCTTGGAGGGCACGCAGCGCGATTTGCTGAGCGGTGTGGTTGGCCATCTCCGCTGCATTGGGGGAGGACCAATCTACTGACTTCTGGAATTCTTCCATCACGTCGGCGGGAAGTTGAACCTCGCACTTGCCGGGATGGCAGTCCTTGAGGTGCTTGATATCCTCTTCTTCTAGAGTAAAGCCGTCCAGGTCCGATAAAACGGGCGGATCGCTGAATTTGCGGAGAGCGAGATAACTGGGAATCTTACGAAGCCTGTCAAGGTCCTCCGCAAACTTGAGATAGCTTTCTGGAGTGGACTCGATATAAACGCCTCCGAAGACGAACACCTGATCGGCCGTCGGGGAATCCAAGGTCTTAGCAACCGCCTTGCCGTGCTGAATCGCCGATATTTGCTCATCATTCAGGCCAACGTATTGTCGAAAAAAGTTCTCCGGCTCGGCCACGGAGCCGGCGGGAGCAAAGCTGGCAGAGCACGCCAGCAACACCAAGAGCAACGCGGCCGTCGACCCGTTCAACTTCGCCTTCATCATTCCGGTCGCTCCTTTCAATGGGCTGTTTCCTCAGGCAAGAACCAAATCTACCCTGCTCCGACTGCTTCAGGCGAATGAAGGACTGCTTTCATCGACCTGACTCAGGCGTGGCCTGGCATCGAAGCTTCGCACAATTCCAAGCTTTTTCATACGAAAGTGCAAAGTCGACCGCTCTATTCCCAGTAATGGCGTTGCGACGACGCTATCGACAGAACATAGCGCCCCGACGAGCCTGATCGACTACTGGCCAGGCTGCGCTGGTCCGGATCGCGCACGATACTACACAGTTTGGGTTTGAGCGTGATTGCTCCAGCGCAAGTTGGTTCTTGGAGGAGGAAGGGGATTTCGGGGCATCGAGTAGCCAGAGTATGGATGAAATTGCTTGTGACACCGCACACATAACGTAATCAGCCATCTCGCTTCAATACTTCTCACGTAGTTTCTGGTAGGCGACGGGATCAAGCCGTAGCCGAGTACGTCTTGAGCCTCGAACTGTCATGTGACCTAAGGCACCCTCACAGATCGCCTGTATTTGCGCGCTGGTCTTGACTTAGCGCGCATTCCTGCTACACTAGCGAAACAAAAGCGAAGAGATGTGAACCGTGCACCCCGGGTGCACGGCCAGGGACCCAATACAAACGGCTGGCAGATCCCCGACCTCGTGCCGCGAGAAAAATTGATGATGGCGGCGATGATGCTGGGCTTGCTGCTGCTCGGACTCTATCCCCAGCCAGTCTTCAATGCCTCCGCGGCGGCTCTCGACAATTTGCAGCGCGCGGCCGAATCCTCGGCCATGGCCTTCGGGAGATAAGTGATGAACGCTCAAGATATTATCGCGTTGCTCCCGCTGATTCTGCTGGCGGGGACTGCGAGTGCGGTGATGCTTGCGATTGCCTTTAAACGCAACCATGCGCTTGCGGCAGCCATGACGCTCACGGGACTGGCTGCGGCTTTCCTATCTCTCTTTGGCGCCTCGCCCTTGGCCCCCCGGCAAGTAACGTCGCTCCTGCTGGTCGACCGATATGCGTTGTTCTACATGGGCCTGATCATCATCTCTGCCGCGGCTGTGGCGTTGCTCTCCTACGAGTATCTCGAAAAGCATGATGGCGAGCGTGAAGAGCTCTATCTCCTGATGCTCCTTGCGACTTTGGGCTGCGCGGTCCTGGTCGCCAGCAGTCACTTTGTTTCCTTTCTTCTGGCACTCGAGATACTCAGCATTTCCTTGTACGCCATGGTCGCCTACATGAAGGACCAGAAGCGGGCGCTCGAAGCGGGAATCAAGTACCTGATCCTGGCCTCGGCTTCCGCCGCATTCCTTCTTTTCGGCGCGGCACTCATCTACGCGGATACCGGCACGATGAGCTTCTCCCGCCTCGGGGAGATTTCGGCACACGCGCCGGGATCTTTACTGCTGCTGTCGGGAATCGTGCTCACCATCACCGGCGTCGGTTTCAAGCTGGCCGTGGTGCCCTTTCATCTGTGGACGCCCGATGTGTACGAGGGCGCTTCGGCACCCGTGGGGGCCTTCGTCGCGACCACTTCCAAGGGTGCGATGGTTGCGCTCTTGCTCCGGTACTTCTGTTTTTCAGGCACGCTCGAATACCGGCCTGTTTTTCTGGTGTTCTCGGTTATCGCGATCGCCTCGATGTGCGCGGGCAATTTCCTGGCGCTCCGACAGAGGAATGTGAAGCGCATTCTGGCGTATTCCTCGATCGCTCACTTTGGATACATCTTGGTGGCAGTTCTAGCGGGCCAGACCATGGCCACCCAGGCGGTGAGTTTTTATCTGGCGGCGTACTTCGCGACCATCCTGGTGTCGTTCGGATGCGTGGCCGTTCTCTCTAACTCCGAGCGCGATGCGGACGATCTCGAAGATTACCGCGGCCTCTTCTGGCGGCACCCGGTGATCGCCGGCGTGTTTACCGCCGCGCTCCTTTCTCTTGCCGGCATTCCGGCGACCATGGGTTTTCTCGGTAAGTTCTATGTGCTCGCCGCCGGCGCCTCGGCCGCAGCCTGGGCGTTGATCCTCATTCTCGTGCTGACGAGCGTCGCGGGCCTCTTCTACTACCTGCGCATCGTCGTAGCGCTGTACTCGGCGCCCTCAGAGCCCGCGCCCGTGCAGACGGTAGCCCCGCGCGGTGCTTTCGTGGTGGTGGTACTGGCCGTTCTGCTGATCTACTTTGGAGTCTACCCGTCGCCGTTGCTCGATCTGATCCGAACCACGATGGCTGGGATTAGTTTTGCAACCCAGATGGGGCCGCACTAGCGAAGTGCAAATGGCATCGTGCCCGTCGGTAATTCCATGAATGACTTGCTGAGTCAAAATTGCCACACTTTCGCTCTTTGCGAAGAGTGTGGCCGCAGTCATTGGAATCGTGGCGACTTACCTCACACATGGGTAACCCCAGCCCTCCAGTGACGTTTCACGTTTGCACCGCCGAACCTTGCATTACCGTAAAGCACTTGCTGTTCCAGTACCGCCGCCCAGGTGAGCAGCAGTGCTCGAACGTTGACACGGGCAAATTGCAGACTGCGTTCGCAAACCGACCCGACGAGATATGAGAACAACACCAGCACAAACAGAACTAAGAGCGCGAGAGCGAAAACTATTTCTGCCGCCATTAGTTGGCGCACGAATCCAAACTGCAGGAGCAATAGCCCTGCGACTACAGCCGCAAACAGTGCCCATCGTTTCATGATGTTCTCTCCACTCCCAGTTGCTTGAAGCACGAGCGAGCCCAAAGCGCCGGTTTCTAAGTTCTTGAGAACTAACGACAAGCGGAGAGCCAATCGCGGGCCGTAAGCCAATCGATCGACTTTTGTCAATTTACCGGCAGCACGAAAGAAAATTGCGGACAACAACGGCAGATCGAGAGACGACAAAGAGGTCCACTCAAGCCGGTTTGTCGCGAGGTTTGCTACCCGCCAGCATTTTGCGAAAAAGGTCGAAATGTTGGCACCAACTCCCGAACTCTAGCGAGGAGCTTTTTCATGATCATTCTTTTTCTTGCCTGCCAATACGTTTTGTCATCTGTTATGGTTTTGACAGCCCACGGTGTATTGCATTCGCTCGAGAGCAAACCGTGGTCCGAGAAATCATCGGGACTTCTCAAAGCTGTGTCTACAATCCTCTTCCACTGCCGTGGCGTACCTTCCTGCGGAGAATGGCGACGCCAAACTGCTCATCGACGAGGATTCCTCTTTTGGCATACCCGAGCGGACGGCGAGCGAGAGCATGCTATCCTCACCGGCCTTCTCATAGTTGGAAGACCAACCGCTCCAAGCGTTCTAAGGCAGAGCTCTCAGAGCACCATGGAATGACGGCAGCTACCTGACCTATCCCGCGACAGTGTCTTAGAGGCACTGAATTTTCGAGCATGCCCAGAAGAACGTCAAACCAGCAGAACCATCGTCACTTGCCAAATTATTGGCATTCGAGGTTGGGCGAACGGCTACTGCCGACCGCTCCACGGGAAGCGTAAGTGGTTCTTGCTACAGGACATGCAGACTCTTGCCAAGGGGGATGCTGATTGGAAGTTTGGATGCCTAAAACAACGCGAGGCGTGGAGCGTTGGAGGCCTGGCAGGGAGACATGAGTGGGATGAGACCTCACGCCATCTTCCAGATTCAGGCACATGTTCTATTTCTATGAGCGAAACCATCACGCAGCTCGGCACTCTTCTTCTTCCGGCAATCCCGACGGCCGCGCTCTTTGCCGCCGTGTGGATTGGATACCGGCTCAATCTCCACAAGCTGCGACAGTCGAGCGGAGAGGCACGGAGGAGGCTAGCTGCCATCGAATCCACCCTCGGAAACTTGCAGTCAAAGGTCGCGGCCATCGAGGCGGCCATCGACCGGGAGTCGATCGAGAAACGGGTCCGCGCCACTGTCGAAGCGGAAAAAGTCAAAATCGTAGAGGCCGCAGAGCGCGAGATTCTAGCCGGCGTTAGCGCGATTACTCCCGACTTCAGAGCCTATGCAACCGATATGGCTGTAGCGCTGGCAGCCAATGGCCTACGAGTGGATGGTTGGACCGACGAAGCGCTACTGCGTTCTATTATCGATCAACTTGGACTCAGGGGACGCAACTGAATGTCTCGGATGACTCGACCCTGCCCGCTCGGCCAGTTAAAAAGAAAACAATTCTTCCGGGCGCGCAGAGCGAGCCGCGATGAATTACTGTTGGTGAAGGCTTAGTAGAAATCACGGGCGAAAAAGGTGGCCGTCTTGACAGACATGGCCGTTGCGGCCGAAAGTATCGATGAAGCAAAGGCGGAAGAAGCACGTCAGCGCGCCGAAGCGCGCCTGCGTGAGAAGCCTTCTACAGAAGAAGTGGCTAGTGTCCACGCTTCCCTAGCCCGTTCTTTGGCGCAACTGCAGATCAAGCGTCGTCGCACTTAATCTTCTTCCCGTCTTGCCGGCGTCCCCTACAGGGTGTCGATTGGAGTCGTAGGGCAAAGAGAAAGGGTGGATCCACTATGGCAGCGACAACCACAGCTCCCGTGAAAACGGTTGAGCCTGAGCGTCTTCCACAACCACCTAAGGCGGGGTGGCGAAAACTTGTGATCCCGCTGTTGGTGGTGCTGCTCGCGGCCGCGATCTTAGCCACGATCATCTGGAACTGGAACTCCTGGGAGGGCGGGCGAATTGAGCAGACAACAGACGATGCGTACGTGCGCGGCGATCTAACACCGCTCAGCACAAAAGTTGCCGGCATTGTACGAGACGTGAAGGTTTCAGACTTCCAGCAGGTACGGAAGGGAGACCTGTTGGTTGAGCTGCAAGATGACGACTACCAGGCGCAAGTCGCTCAGGCGAGCGCGGCCGTCGAAGCCGGTCGAGCCGCGATCGAAAACAATCGCCGTCAGCGCGATCTGCAGGATACCAAGATTGAGCGCGCACTCGCCGGAATCGACCAGGCCAAGGCGGAGATCGCCGCGGCGGAAGCTGGCGAAAAGGCAACGCAAGCGGACGTAGTTCGCACGCGCGCTGAGCGGGCTCGGCAGGAAGCACTTCTGCAAACAAACTCAACCACGCAGCAGAAAGTTGAACAGGCGGTTGCCGACGAAGAGCGATTTGCTGCTCAATTTGCAAGTCGGGAAGCGGACCTCGAGCAGGCCAAAACCTTGCTGCGAAGCAACGAAGACGGCGTTGAAGCCGAGCGGCGCACAAAGGCAGTACTCGAGTCGCAGGAGGCACAGTTGGTTGCAGATCTCCATGCCAAGCAGGCGTCGCTTACCGTGGCGCAGGTCAACCTCGGCTACACAAAGGTCAGCGCACCCGCCGACGGTACCGTAGGCGAGCGCCAGGTACGGGCCGGACAACTCGTCTCTCCCGGAACACAAGTGATTTCCTTCGTTCCGCTCGTGAAGTGGGTCCAGGCCAATTATCGCGAGACGCAGCTCACCAATATGAAAGTTGGTGATCCGGCAGAAATTCGCATCGATGAGTATCCCGGTCACGTTGTGCGCGGCAGCGTCGTCGAAATTGCGCCCGCCAGCGGATCACAATTTGCGCTTCTGCCACCAGACAACGCCACCGGCAATTACACGAAAGTGGTGCAAAGGATTCCGGTAAAGATAGCGCTCGAAGATTCTAGCTTTGCGACGAGCTTACGACCCGGTCTTTCGGTGATTGCAACCGTGCGCACGAGGCACTGAACGGAGCTTAGAATGTCTGCTTCTGTTGCCGTACCTCAGCCGAGTCCGGCGCAACTCGCGCGGGCCATTGCGGGAGCCGTGCCCTACGACCTTTCGAAGAGCCCTCTGGTCGGAATCGTAGGTGTCATCCTCGGTGCGGGGATCGTGACGCTCGCGGGCCGACTACTTACTCTCGGGCTTGCTGATCTTAAAGGCCATGTCGGCATCGGTTTCGATGAAGGGGCATGGATCAGCACCTCCTTCAACGCTGCTCTGATATTCATCGGTCCAATGACCGTTTACCTCGGCGGCTTACTTGGCCCACGACGCGTTCTGCTATTCGGAGCTGGCACGTTTACTCTGCTTTCTGTTTTTCTTCCTTTTGTGCACGCCTACAGCCTGCTGATCGCCGCGCTTCTATTGGCGGGACTCACATCGGGCACTTTCTACCCCCTCACATTGACTTTCGCTCTGCGCAATATTCCCATTCGGTTTCTTCCCTTTACCATAGCGCTCTACGCAACC
>Ga0306925_10000791_pt1 | contig 24289 bp, 19 predicted proteins | sample flu12Cox44000176_FD_203755 | JGI IMG/M metagenome (GOLD analysis project Ga0306925, IMG submission 203755) | Lab enrichment of tropical soil microbial communities from Luquillo Experimental Forest, Puerto Rico - flux8day.12C.oxic.44.000.176 (v2)... | ecosystem: Environmental > Terrestrial >... | reverse complement strand
AGGACGCGCAGGACGCCGCCGAGGCCGGCGACGGCGAGATGATGCCCGGCTCGAGCGACGATGACCCCGGCCGGCCCGGCCGCCCCGGGCAGATGCCGCGCGGCCGCAACGACGACACTGCGGTCTACCGCGCCTTCAGCGTCGCCTTCGACGAAGTCATCGAAGCGGAAAAGCTGTGCGACCCCGACGAGCTGTCGCGGCTGCGCCATCTGCTCGACCAGCAGCTCGCCCATCTGCAGAGCGTCATCGCCCGCCTCGCCAACCGGCTGCAGCGCCGTCTGATGGCGAAGCAGACCCGCGCCTGGGAATTCGACCTCGACGAGGGGCTGCTCGACGCGGCGCGGCTGTCGCGCGTCGTCGCCAACCCAATCCTGCCGCTCGCGTACAAGCGCGAGCGCGAGACCGAGTTCCGCGACACCGTCGTCACTTTGTTGATCGACAATTCCGGCTCGATGCGCGGCCGGCCGATCACGGTCGCGGCGATGAGCGGCGATATTCTCGCGCGCACCTTGGAGCGCTGCGGCGTCAAGGTCGAGATCCTCGGCTTTACGACCCGCGCGTGGAAGGGCGGGCAGGCACGCGAGCGCTGGATCGCCGCCGGCAAACCGCAGAACCCGGGCCGGCTCAACGATCTCCGGCACATCGTCTACAAATCCGCTGACTCGCCTTGGCGGCGTTCCCGGCGCAATCTGGGGCTGATGCTGCGCGAGGGCATCCTCAAGGAGAACATCGACGGCGAGGCCTTGATCTGGGCGCATGAACGCCTGCGCGCCCGCTCCGAGCAGCGGCGCATCCTGATGGTCATTTCCGACGGCGCGCCGGTCGACGATTCGACCCTCTCGGTCAACCCCGGCAACTACCTCGAAAAACACCTGCGCGAGGTGATCCACGACATCGAGCGCCTCGGCGAGGTGGAACTCACCGCGATCGGCATCGGCCATGACGTGACCCGCTATTACCGCCGCGCCGTGACGATCGTCGACGCCGAGCAATTGGGCGGCGTCATGCTCGAACGCCTTGCCGAGCTCTTCGACGAAGACCGCGGCGCCAACACCCGCGTCCGCAGCCGCCGCCGCGCCGCTTGATCGGAGAGACATCACTCCAGCCACCGCGCACCCGCTACTGCTCTCCTTTTTAGATCGCTTGCGATGATTACCGCGCCGCGGCGCCGGGAGCGGGCGCGCCAAGACGGCCGCGATTGCGTATCTCCCGCAGCCTTGTCTTGCTCTCCTCCGAAAGCCCGCGCGCCCCAGGGCATTTCTCCTCGTCGAGGAAGGCAGTGGCGACTTGAGCTTCCTGTGCGGACTTCCATTCAAAGCGGTAATCGAGTCCCTGGACCCGGATCAGGCCGTCGATTACATAACGGGCTCCATCTTGGCAGCCTAACAATGACAATATTTTTGCCAATGTGTCGAAATACGAATCGGCCGAGCGCGCTGATTCTTTTGCCAGATCTGCCCAGGCTTTCGCCGAGCCCTCGTCCACCACATAGGGCGGTTTTTCTAGTATCGCGATCTGCTCCAAGGCCTGATCCCGCTGACCCCCTGCTAAAGGAACCGAATTCTCGATTAGCGATCTTAGCGCAGTGTAGGATGTCTCCGACCAGTCGCACGCGCCATTAGGGCAATTGAGCCCGGAATATTTCGGCGCAGGTTCGGGTGCACCGACGAGCGCGCCGTCCATATTTGACGGTGGGTAGGTTCTCCAAACATAGTTCCCGCGCAGCGAAGTGCCGTAAAACGGTCTAACACCGACGGGCAATTTTTCTTGACCGAGCAGAACACCCTGAAGCTGCGCGCCATCGAGATTGGCGCCGTATAGCACCGAGTCACGAAAGTCGGCGCCCTGCAACTGCGCTTGATAGAAATTGGCGGCCTGCAGCTGCGCCTCTCTGAGCGAAGCGCCCTGCAGCTGCGCAGCTCTGAGCGAAGCACCCTGTAGGTTTGCGGCGAAAAACATCGCGCCTTGCAGCTGAGCTTGATCTAGATTGGCGCCCTGCAACTGTGCGCCTCCGAACTCGGCGCCTTGCAACCGCGCGCGGGCAAAGGACGCGCCTTGCAACTGAGCATAATCAAAATGGGCACCCTGCAGCTGCGCGCATCCGATGTCCTCGTTGCACGGCCTGGGCTCGTAATCACCTATTGGCAACGGTAGCGGAAACGCAAGCAATCCCAAAATCGCGTGCCGGATCCAATCGAACGCGAAGTTCGCCTCGCGAAGGTCGGCCCCAGTGAAATCCGCGCCCGCGAGAGAAGCGCCACTGAAATCTGCCTTCCGCAAATGTGCGAACACCAGCACGGCCCCTTCGAGCGAACGGCCTCGCAGCGATAGTGCATCTGAAGAGATCGCGATCTTGGCTTCGGCATCGAACTTTCCGCGATCGCCAATGTCGAACTTCGGCAAGACCAGAACGTTTGACCAGGGGCTCTGCGGCATACCGGTAACGTAATTGACCTCCCCCGCGACCAGCAGCTTGTGTAGCGTGGCCCATCCGGGCACCGGCCTCAGAGTCTGCTCCAGCGATTCGCCGGGAAAGGTTGCGATCGTCACCATCACTAGAACTGGCAGAAAGCTCGCCAGCAACCAGGCCTGAACCTTGACCCGTTTGAAATCGACCCACACGAGCCCCGCGCTTTCCCCGCGCGCAATCCGCGGCCACAGGATCCACAGTAGAACGAGATCGATCACAACAGCGGTACGCTGCCACGACGTTATCCACTCGCTGTGGTAAGGCAGGAACTGAAGTTGGAATAGGACCAAGAGTGCAATGGGGCCTACGACCAGGCTGATCTCGATTATCCGTCGCAGCAGAAAGCCGATGATACCGGTTCGTACCTCGCGCGGGCCGGCAAATGATTGCACGAAAATGTTGCTCGGGAGTTGGCGACGCAGCCGCGTTTGGGCATCATCACCGCCGATCTGCGTTTCCAATTCGAGATGAAAGGCGCCAATCCTGCCGGCCAGCAATACGAAGTGCAGTAGCACATAGGCGTGCAGGATCAGAAAGACCAGTGGCCCCAAGATGAAGAACGCCTTCAGCGGCAATTCGACATTGAGGAAAGGCAATTTCACCGGACTTTCGAGCAGCAGGTCTCGATGCGTCACCGCTCCGGCAGCGATGGCAAAGTAGAAGAGAGCGAACAGATAACTAACCCACAAGCCAGCGCCGACACTCGCCGCATCGACAACGGCTTCGTGCAACGCCCCCAGATCCTTCGCCTTGGCGGCGAATGGTGTTGGCCCGGTTTTCTGCGGAAGCAAGTCCCGGTTCCGCCTTGTCAACATGCCGCGCGCTCCCCATCGCGACCATAGCCGATCACCGTGCCGTTCTGATCCGGCCGAATCACTTTATCCGAGCACAAGGCAGCTGTCGTTGTGCAGCCCACGGAAGTGGGGAGCTGCCGAAAACTACCTCGAAAGGCACCTGCGCCAGTGATCCACGACATCGAGCGCTTGGGCGAGGTCGAGCTCACTGCGATCGGCATCGGCCACGACGTGACCCGATACTACCGCCGCGCCGTGGCGATCGTCGACGCCGAGCAACTGGGCGGCGTCATGCTCGAGTGCCTCGCCGAGTTCTTTGACGAAGAGTGTGGCGCCAACACCCGCGTCAGGAGCTGCCGCGCCGCTTAAATAGCCCTCCCCCTCGATGGGGGAGGGTTGGGTGGGGGTGTTGCGGCCAACTCGGCGCTTAGTACTTTTGCCCTTGCATTTTAAGGTGAGCGCAAAGTCTACCGGATCTGCCGCTCGTCCTCGGTGACATCTTACCGTAAAGCGCGCGCGCATGCGCCGTGAGCGGGGTACTTCTTCATTTCTCATTTGTCCGGCGGGAGAAATCACCCCCCTCCCAAACCCTCCCCCATCAAGGGGGAGGGCGTTAACGCAGCCGCCATGTCGCCGTCGCGATCGTCGACGCTGCCTGACCGGTCCTCAGTTGCTGCGGAACAGGTCCTGCGGGATGCCCGCCGCGTTGAACACGTGGTCGCGCGAGGCCTCGAGCTGTTGACGCAGGTGCGGCAGGTCGACGTCGAGCAGCTGCCCCTTCCATTTGCGCACCTTGCCCGCGACGATCACGGTCTCGACATTGGTGCGGTCCATCAGCGACACCACCGCCCCCGGCACCTGGTTGAGCGGCGCCACGTTGATCCGGGTGGCGTCGAGAATGATGATGTCGGCCTCCTTGCCCGGTGTCAGCGAGCCGGTCTTGCCGTCCAGCCGAAGGGCCTTCGCGCCGTTTATGGTGCCGAAACGCAGTACGTCGCGCGTCGTCAGCAGCGGCGGCGTGCCGGGAGCCGGCGTCGGCCACTGGTTGGGCGGATAGAAGTTTCCCTGCTCGAGGATCATTTGGTTCACAACCATGCGCTGCATGTTCATGCAAGAGCGCATCTGCGTGAAGAAGTCGGCCGTCAACGTGCATTCGACATCGACGCTCAGCGACGGCTCCATGCCCAGGCTCTGCATCTTGAGAATGGGCGGCATGCCGTGCCGCATGTTCATCTCGATCGGGAAGGCGATCGAGACCTGCGCGCCGTTGTCGTGCACCGCCTGCCATCCCGGGTCGGACATCCCGGTCATGTGGATGAACAAATTGTCGGGCCCGATCCCGATGTCGTTATTGACGCCACCTTGGCCCGCAGCGAGCTGGTCCAGGATCGGACGTATCCCGAACGGCGAGAGGATGTGCGCCGCAATCTGCAGACCGAGCTGGCGGCCGATCGTCCAGGACTGCGTATAGGTCGGCGTCCCGAGATAGACCTCGCCGCCCATGATCATCGTGCCGAGCTGGTCGGTCGAGGAGAAGTACTGTTGTTTGATGCGGAAGGCATCCTGCGGATAGGCATAGTTGGCGGGGTTGCTTCCCGCGCCCTCGAAATAGCCGAACGCGAACCGGCGACCCGTATCAAACAGGGCGCGGATGGCGGCGTCGGAGTGCTGCGGCGTGTGATGGATTTGCGAGACATCGTGCACGGTGGTGACGCCGTCATCGAGCTGGCTGAGCCCGCCGAACAGCTCGTTGATGTACACGTCCTGCGGCCGGTAGACGGGCGCGAACTTCAGCAAAATGTACTCGTAGTAGGTCGTGCTTCCGCTCGGCGAGCCCGATCCGTCATTGATCAGCACGCCGTCGGCCAGAAAGCTGCGGAGCACCGTCTCGAATTGGTGATGGTGCGTATCGATGAAGCCGGGCATGACAATGCGGCCGGTCGCGTCGATCTCCGCGGCGCCGCCGGCGTGCAGGTTCGGCTCGACGGCGCGGATCTTCTTGCCCTCGACCAGCACGTCGGCCTGCGCAAAGTCGCCGACTTGCGGATCCAGCGACATGACAGACCCGCCGCGGATGATATACCGCCGGCCCGGCCGGCCGCTGTCGAGAGGTGGATCCCCACCGTCTGCCGCGGCAGGTCGTGGCGCAAACAGATTGAGACCGGCTGCGGCGACCCCGCTCGCTGCCGCACCCTTCAGAAAATTGCGCCGTGAGCCGAAATGATTCTGGGGTTTTCCGTGATCGCAAAGAATGCACATGCCAACGTCTCCCTCATGCCGCCGGTTATCCCCAGCAGGATCGCTCTTTTGGTCATATTCGGCAAACGATAATCCCGCAATGCGGGTGCGGTACCCAGCAGCGCCAAGCCCTTCGGCGAGGACTACTTCTGACGCCGGGGCATGTTCTGGCGCAGGATTTCGTTGATGCGCGCCTGCCACCCGCTGCCTTCCTGCCGGAAGGCTTCCAGCACGTCCGGGTCGAGCCGAAGCGTCTGGTTCACCTTTCTGCCCGGCTTCACCGGCCTGCCACGGCTGCGGCGCGTCAGTTCCCGCGTCGCCTTTTCGCCGATCAACCCCGCCAGCACGTCCGTCGCAGGCCGTGCCTTGACAAAATCCTCCTTCGTCCACTCGGGGTTGTCGTCGTCCGAACGCGAGACCCTCTTAGGTGTTGTCTTCTTTGCCATTAAGGGGAAAACACTACAGCAGAAAACTGCAACCGTCAAGAATATTCGCTGTAGCGGAAATGGTCGGGTGCAAGCACGCCAACCAAACCAGCCGCCACCGCCTGCGATTGTCGCAGCCATATCCATGTCAATGAGCATGCGGACTTGATGTCTTCGACCTACCCGAAAATTGCCACAATGGCGTGATACTCTAATCGCAAATGGATCTTGACGTCACGCAAGACGGTCGTCTTTCCGATCGTGCCGGCGGGACGCCGCTGCTCCCGCCAAAAAGCGAGGATTTCCGCGGCTCACAGCATCTCGCTCGCTATCATTTTCGGGGATAACGCGGGAACGGCCAAAAGTTAACGCCTGTAGATTCCCTGCAGAAACAGGCGGGGCCGCGGCGCTACATCTCGGCGTAAGTCCCGTTCTTCCACACGTAGAAGACGTATTTCGGGTCGGTGACGTCGCCCTTGTTGTCCCAGGTCAAGGGGCCGACGACGGTCTGCGCGGTCATCGAGTGCAGCGCCTTTGACAGATCGTCGAGCTTGACCGACTTGGCTTTCTCGGCCGCCTGCGCAAAGGCCTGGATCGCGGCGTAGGTGTAAAGCGTGTAACCCTCGGGGTTGTAGCCTTCGGCCTTGAACTTGTCGACGACGGCCTTGGCGGCGGGCACGTTGCGCGGGTCGGGCGGGAAGGTCATCAAGGTCCCCTCACCCGCCGGACCGGTGATCTTCCAGTATTCCTCGGTAACCAGCGCATCGGCGCCGATGAATTGCGCCTTCAATCCTTGATCTCGCGCCTGGCGGACGATCAGTCCCGCCTCGGTCTGGTAGCCGCCATAATAGATCACATCGATATTTTCTTCTTTCATCTTGCTGATGAGCGCCGAGAAATCCTTGTCGCCTTGGGTCACCGCCTCGTACATCGTCTGTTTCAGGCCGGCCGCGTTCATCGCCTTCATCGTCTCGTCGGCGATGCCTTTGCCGTAGGCCGTCTTGTCGTGGACGATCGCCACCTTCTTTCCCTTGTAATGATCGGCGAGATATTTGCCGGCGACCGCACCCTGCTTGTCGTCGCGGCCGCAAGAGCGGAAGACGTTGTTCCAACCCTTCTTCGCCGCGTCGTCGGTCAAGGCCGGGTTGGTCGAGGCCGGGGTCATCTGGAGTACCCCCGCCTCGTTGTAGACCGCAGAAGCCGGGATCGACGAAGACGAGCAGTAATGCCCGGCGACAAACACGACCTTCTTGCCGGCAACGTCGTTGGCCGCCGCGACCGCCTGTTTCGGGTCACACGCGTCATCGGCGAGGATCAGATCGAGCTTTTTGCCGAGCACGCCGCCCTTGGCGTTGATGTCGGCGACCGCCATCTTGGCGCCACGCGTCATCTGCTCCCCGAGCGCGGCATTCGAACCGGTGATCGGCCCGACGACCGCGATCGGGATATTCTGCGCGTTGGCGAGCCCCGCGGCCGCCGCGAATACCGCCGCCAAGATTACCGACTGGCCTAAGCGTTTCATGAACCCTCCCCTGGCTCCGTGTTCGAATTAACTGTAGCACGAGCGGCCGCTCAGTGCCGCCCTCCTTCAAGATACGCGGCGCGCACTTCCGGATTGGCCAACAATTCGCGCCCGGTGCCGCTCAACGCAATCCGCCCAGTCTGCATCACATAGCCGCGATGGGCCACCCGCAAGGCATGGTAGGCATTCTGCTCGACGAGCAGCACCGTCATCCTCTGCCGCTCGTTGATCTCGCGAATCACGTCAAAAATCTGTTTGACGATCAGCGGCGCCAATCCGAGCGAGGGCTCGTCGAGCAGAAGCAGTCGCGGTCGGCTCATCAGCGCCCGGGCAATCGCCAGCATCTGCTGCTCACCGCCCGACAATGTGCCGCCGCGTTGCGTCTGGCGTTGCTGCAGGATCGGGAACAGCGCGAAGACGCGGCCAAGATCCTCCTCGAAGCGGGCGGGATCGGCGACCGTGGCGCCCATCTGCAGGTTTTCGAGCACGGTCATGCGCGGGAAAATGCGCCGCCCCTCCGGCACCTGGGCGATCCCGAGCCGGACAATCTCGAACGTCTCGAGGTGAGAGATGTCGCGCCCATCAAAGCTGATCCGGCCCCGCGCTGCCCGTGGCCGGCCGCAAACCGTCATCAGCAACGTAGACTTGCCGGCGCCGTTGGCGCCGATCAACGCGACGATCTGACCCGCCTCGACCTCAAGATCGACCCCTCTCAGCGCCTCGATATTGCCATAAAAGGCGTGGACGCCGGAAACCGCGAGCATCACGTCTGCGGAGCTTCCAGATCGGCTGCGACCTCTTTGGGCAGGCTGTTGAGTTCCTCCTCACCTAGATAAGCCTTGATGACCTCCGGGTCGGCGCGCACCTCGGCCGCGGTGCCGTCGGCGATCTTGCGGCCGTAATCGAGGACGATGACGTGGTCCGAGATCCCCATCACCACGCTCATGTCGTGCTCGATGAGCAGGATCCCGATCCCCTTCTCGGCGCGGATCGCAAGCAGGAGCTCGTTGAGCTCTGCGGATTCGCGCGGGTTGAGGCCGGCGGCGGGTTCGTCGAGGCAGAGCAAGGCGGGGCCGGTGCACAACGCACGCGCGATCTCCAGACGGCGCTGCGCGCCATAAGGCAGCGCTCCCGCCAGCCAATCGGCACGATCGGTCAATCCGGTCCGGTTCAGCCAATGGCGGGCGCGCTCGATCGCCTCTCGCTCGGCGGCGCGGTAGCGCGGCAGGCCCAAGAGCCCGGCGATCGAGAACAGGCTCGCGGCCATCAACGGGTTGTGCTGCGCGACGATCAGGTTTTCGAGAACCGTCATCCCGGCGAACAGGCGGATATTTTGGAACGTACGGGCGATCCCGGCCCGCCGCGCGATCCGGAAGCCGGCGATACGCTCAAGCTGCAGCGTCTCGCCGTCGTGATGCATCGCGAGCTGCCCGGCGCTCGGTCTATAGAACCCAGTCAAGCAGTTGAAGACAGTCGTCTTACCAGCGCCGTTTGGACCGATGATCGCGGTAACCTCGCCGCGATAAGCGGTAAAGGACAAATCGTCGACGGCGATCAGCCCGCCGAAACGCATCGTCAGACGCTCAACTGCGAGCAGCGGAACCCTCGGCTCGGCAACCTCGGTCATCGCGTCGACACCGGCTGCGGGCCGAGGCGCAGGGTCGGCTCGCGATGCGCGATCAAGCCCTGCGGCCGCCACACCATGACGCCGATCATCGCGGCGCCAAATATGAGCATGCGGAACTCGGCAAAAGCGCGGCCGAATTCGGGCAAGGTCACGAGCAGGATAGCGGCAAGCACCACGCCCATTTGGCTGCCCATGCCGCCGAGCACGACAATCGCGAGGATCGTCGCCGACTCGATGAACGTGAAACTCTCCGGGCTGATGAAGCCCTGGCGGGTCGCGAAGAAGCAGCCCGCGAAACCGCCGAACATCGCGCCGATCGCGAAGGCGGAGAGCTTCGCCGTGGTGGGGTTGATGCCGAGCGCGCGGCAGGCGATTTCGTCCTCACGCAGCGCTTCCCACGCCCGCCCGACCGGCAGCCTGCGGATGCGCAACGTGAACAGGTTGGTAACCAGCGCCATCGCCAGAATGACGAAATAGAGAAATATGACGCGCTGGTCGGGAGAGAATTCGACACCGAAGAATTGATGAAAGGTGGTGACCCCCTCCGGAGCCGAACGGGCAAATGGCAATCCGAAGAAGGAAGGCCGCGGGATTCCCCCGATGCCGTTTGGACCGCCGGTGACCGGCGCCCAGTTTAACAGCACGATGCGGATGATCTCGCCGAAGCCGAGCGTGACGATCGCGAGGTAGTCGCCGCGCAGCCGCAGCACCGGAAAGCCGAGAATGACGCCGAAGCTCGCCGCGACGAGGCCGGAAAAGGGCAGCGCCTCCCAAAAAGTAAATCCGAGATCGCTGGCGAGCAGACCGAAGGTATAGGCGCCAACGGCGTAAAAGGCGACGTAGCCGAGATCGAGCAAACCCGCGAGGCCAACCACAACATTGAGACCCCAGCCGAGCATCACGTAGATCAGTACGGTGGTCCCGAGGTCGACCAGGTAGCGCGAGGAGAACGGCAAAAACGGCAACGCGACCGCAAACGCGATCCCGGTGAGCGTTATCGCCCGCGCTCGGCGATTACTCCAGGCGGAGACCCGGCTGAATGCCCTCCCGCCACGCCCCTCGTGTTGGCGACGGGTGCGCGGAAGCAAACGTAACGCGAGCCGGCCGGCGAATACTCCGATGGCGGCGAACCCGACCCAATCGAAATGGGTGCGGATGCCGAGCGCGCCGCCGCCGACATCGTAGGTTTGCAGTCCAACCAGCGGCACGGCGAGAAGAACGGCGACGAATGCCGCCAGCAGCGCATCTTTGAGAAGTGCCGGCCAAATGATCGAGGGCGGAGCGGCAGTATCGACGGCGAGCCCCGAGGCAGCCGTCATCAGACCTTCTCCACCTCCGGCCGGCCAAGCAGCCCGGTCGGGCAAAACACCAGCACCAGCACGAGGACGACGAAGACCGAGACGTCTTTGTACTCGACCGAAAAATAGCCGGACCAGAAAGCCTCGATGAGGCCAATCAGGATGCCGCCGAGCATCGCCCCGGGCAACGACCCGATGCCGCCGAGAACGGCGGCGGTGAATGCCTTCACGCCGGCGAGGAAACCGATGAAAAAATCAACGACGCCGTAATAAAGCGTGACCATCAGCCCTGCGACCGCGGCAAGCGCAGCACCCATCACAAAGGTCATCGAGATAACCCGGTTGACATCGACGCCGAGCAGCGAGGCCATCCGCATGTCCTGCTCGCAGGCTCGCTGTGCGCGGCCGAGCGGCGTCATTGCGATCACGCTCGTAAAGCCGACCATCAGCGCGAGGGTCAGGAGCATGATGAAGAGCTGCAGATAGCTCAGCCGCACGGCAAAACCGCCGCTCTCGAAGACTGTGAACCCGCCCTCGATGACTGGCGGCATCGGCTTGACGCGCGCGCCCTGAAAGATCTGTACGTAGTTCTGCAAAAAGATCGACATGCCGATCGCCGAGATCAGCGGCGCGAGCCGAAACGACCCGCGCAGTGGGCGGTAGGCGATCCGCTCGACCGCCCAGCCGTAGATCGAGGTAAAGAGCATCGTCGTCAGCAGGACGACTGCCAAGGCGAGCGGCACATAGGTGACGCCGGCCAGTCCCAGGACGAGAAACGCGATGATCGAGATGAACGCCCCGATCATATAGATTTCGCCATGGGCGAAATTGATCATGCCGATGATGCCGTAGACCATCGTGTAGCCGATGGCGATCAGCCCATAGATCGACCCGAGGGTCAGCCCGTTAATCAACTGCTGCAGAAAATATGCCATGCCCGCGCGGGTCCCGGACGCCGGCAAAGTTATGCGCAACTCTTTACCGCCTGCAAGCCGACCCCCTGCCCTATATTGAGATCTGTCCGCTCCTGCCGCCGAGGTCCGCTATGAACGAGAGCCCTGCGCCCAGCGAGAACCGTTTCGATTGGGCCGATCCGCTCCTCCTCGACGAATCATTGAGCGAGGACGAGCGGATGGTGCGCGACAGCGCCCACGCCTATTGCCAGGAAAAGCTGTTGCCGCAGGTCCTCGAAGCCAACCGGCACGAACATTTCGACCGCGAGATCATGAACGAAATGGGCGCGCTCGGGTTTCTCGGCGCGACGATCGAGGGCTATGGCTGCGCCGGCGTCAATTATGTCTGCTACGGGCTGATCGCGCGTGAGGTCGAACGCGTCGACAGTGGCTATCGCTCGGCGATGAGCGTCCAGTCCAGTCTTGTCATGCATCCAATCCATCGCTTCGGCTCCCAGGAGCAGCGGCAGAAGTACTTGCCCAGACTGGCGTCGGGCGAGTGGGTCGGCTGCTTTGGCTTGACCGAGCCAGATCACGGCTCCGACCCCGCCGGGATGACGACCCGCGCCATGGCCGCGCCCGGCGGCTGGCGGCTGCGCGGCGCCAAGATGTGGATCACCAACTCGCCGATCGCTGATGTGTTCGTCGTCTGGGCCAAGACCGAGGATGACGTGATCCGCGGCTTCATCCTCGAAAAGGGCATGAAAGGGCTGAGTGCCCCGAAGATCGAGGGCAAGTTCAGCCTGCGCGCCTCGCTCACCGGCGAGATCGTCATGGATGACGTGTTCGTGCCGCAGGAGAATTTGTTGCCGGGGGTCAGAGGGCTGCGCGGTCCGTTCTCGTGTCTGACCAGCGCGCGCTACGGGATCGCCTGGGGCTCGCTCGGCGCCGCCGAGTTCTGCTGGCACGCCGCCCGCAGCTACGCGCTCGAACGCAAACAGTTCGGCCGCCCGCTCGCCGCCAATCAGCTGATCCAGAAGAAGCTCGTCGATATGCAGACCGAGATCACCCTCGGCCTGCATTCCTGCCTGCGCCTCGGGCGGCTCAAGGATATGGGACGCGACACGCCGGAGATGGTTTCGATCCTCAAACGCAACAATTGCGGCAAGGCGCTCGACATCGCCCGGGCCGCCCGCGACATCCACGGCGGCAATGGCATCGCCGACGAGTACCACGTGATCCGCCATGTGATGAACCTCGAAGCGGTCAACACCTACGAGGGCACGCACGACATCCACGCGCTGATCCTGGGCCGCGCGCAGACCGGCATCGCCGCCTTCGCCGGTTAGACAGCCGCTCACCCCAACCCTCTCCCCGCAGGCGGGGAGAGGGAGAGCGCCACGGAAATCCCTCGCCCCGCGCGAGCGGGGAGAGGGAGGGGCCCATCACGACCGTGATGGGAGGGTGAGGGGCAGACTTCACCCGACGGCTCCGTCGGCGGCGCGGCGCAGCACCATGCCTGGAGTGGCGCCGGTGTGCCGGGCGTTTTCGACGACGACGACGCCGTTGACGAGAACCGTCGTCCGCGAGCCGGTCGGATACTGGTGCGGGTCGGCATAAGTCGCGCGATCCTCGAAATCCGCCGGATCGAAGATCGTGATGTCGGCCCGGTAGCCTTCCTCAAGCAACCCGCGGTCGCGCAGCCGCAGCGCCTTTGCCGTGGCTCGAGTCATTTTGCGGATGGCTTGCTCGAGCGGCAGGATTCGCTGCTCGTGGACGTAATGGCCGATGATCCGCGGAAAGGTGCCGTAGAAGCGGGGATGCGGCTTTCCTTGGCTGACCACCCCGTAATCGGCGATGCAGTTGCCGTCGGAGCCGACGAGGGCCGACGCTGAGCGCACGATCTCGCGGATGTCTTCTTCGGCGATCGAGGTGATCAGCACGCGGGTCGCGCCATCGTCCTCGACCAGGTAATCGCAGACGAGATCGATCGGCTCGCACCCGCGCCCCGCCGCCAGCGCCGCGATCGTTTTTCCGGCATGCTGGGGCAGTTTCGGCGATACCGAGATCTGCACGGCTTCCCATGATGGGATGCGGCCCCAATTATTGAGCCCGTTCCGCTCGATCTCATGGCGGATCCGTTCGCGGGTTTCCGGCAGCGCGAGGCGCGCCAGCATCGCCTCCTGGCCGGCGGCCTGCACCCAGGGCGGCAGCAGGTTTTTGAGCGGGTTGGCCCCGGCGGTGTAGGGATAGGCGTCGCAATCAACCTCGCATCCGTCGGCGCGTGCCGCCTCGAGTATCGCCAGGATCTGCGCCGCCTTCCCCCAATTGTCGACGCCGGAGCATTTCAGATGCACGATCTCGACATGGACACCGACGCGGCGGGCGAATTCGATTGCCTCCTCGACCGCGCCGATCACGCCGTTCGACTCGTCTCGAATGTGCGTGAAATAGTTGGCGTTGTGGCGCTTCAGCACCGCCCCGAAGGCGAGTATTTCCGCCGGCTCGGAAAAGCTGCCCGGCGGCGTGAAGAGGCCCGAGGAGAGCCCGAGCGCGCCGGCAGCGAGCCCCTCCTCCAGCAGCGCGATCATCGCATCGAGCTCGGCCTGGGTTGGCGCGCGGTCTTCGAGCCCCATCACCATCAGCCGCAACGTGTTGTGGCCGACCAGCATGCCGGTGTTGACCGCGACGGCGGGAAAGCTGTCGAGGTATTCCGGGAAGCGCATCTCGCGGAACGGCAGCCACGGCGCGCCGCCGCTCAGATAATCGGCGAGCAGTTGGGCCTTCCCCGGCAGCACCGGCGCAACCGAGAACCCGCAATGACCGATGATCTCGGTCGTCACGCCCTGGCGCACCTTGCTCTCGGCCTTGGGATTGATCGGCAAGGTGAAGTCGGAATGGGTCTTGATATCGATAAAGCCCGGCGTCACCGCGAGGCCTTCGGCATCGATGATTTTGACCGCGCCTGTCGGCAGAGACCGGCCGATCGCGGCGATACGCCCGTCACCAACCGCAATGTCGCCGATTTCGCCAGGTCGCCCGCTGCCGTCGATCAAGATGCCGCCGCGGATCAGGATGTCCCAGCTCATCAGCGCGCCAGATGCGCCTCGCGGCGCCGGTAGAGCTCTTCATTGGCATAGCCCATCGCTTCGGGACGGCCGCGCCCGAGCATGACCTGCATGTAGACCGGTTCGAGGCTGTCGTTCTGGAAGCCGTGGATGACCCCGGGCGGGCAGGCGATGCATTCCCATGGGCCCAGCTTGCGGCTGATCCGCCGCCCGTCTTCGTCCTCGAGGAAGACCGTCAGATAGCCCTGCAGCACGAAGAAGACCTCCTCGACCTCGTGCGTGTGCGCGGCATTGCCCTGCCCCGGCGGCACATAGACGATGCTGAGGGTGAAGCCGCGTGCCGGGATCGTGTTCGGGTCATCGTGCTTGCCGGAACCGCCGGCGCCGATGAAGCGGTGCTGCGCCCGGCGGTAACCCTCGATCTTAGCGTCCTCGAAGGCCTCCCAATCGGCCTTCTTGTCGCGAAACCGTCCGATGTAGCGCCCCGCGATATCCTCGAGCGACAGCGCGGCGATTTCGGGCGGCATTTGATGGCGAGCTTTGGCCATCGGACACCTCCTATTTTTCGCCGGCACTATACGCGATCATCGTGCGAGAAGGCATGGCCCGCCGGGGCGTTCGCGCCACAACCATAAATTGAGCCATTTATTACCGTGTGTGCAATCTGCAGCGAATCAGCAGCAAATTCGTGTTCAGGTTGCAGTTCCGCTTGCCCATCCCATATTCTTGCTTTCAGCCAAAGTCCTCGCCCCCAACATCGCCTTTGAGCCAGAAAGATACAATGGGAATGAGGCAATTTTGCGGTGATCGTCTTCGCAATATTAAAGCGTTCAGAAAGCAGCACCTATGACGTTGGCAATCAAGGATCCCGCCACGATAAAGTTGGTCCGCGAGTTCGCGGGGCTGACTGGAGAGACGGTGACTACTACAATCCGCAGAGCCGCCGAAGAGCAGCTGCAACGTGTCCGCCGGGATCGCGGAGGACGCGGCCTCGCCGCCAAAATCCTCGAAATCGGCAGGCGCTGCGCCTCGTTGCCGATCTCGACACACGGACGGCTGACGAGATCCTCGGTTGCGACGAGCATGGGCTGCCGAGCGATTGGCCATTGATATGATATCTCAGTCAGGTCGCTAAGAGGCCCAAAACTGCCCCCTCGTCGTCCCGGCGAAGGCCGGGACCCGCTCTTCCGGATCGCCAAATTCTCAAGCAACGGCGATGTCGTACAAACCCTCATCCGTTCGTGCCGCGGAAGCCTGGACCCCGGCCTGCCGCCGGGGTGACGCGTCGAGAGGCGGGTACCGGAATTCTTGCCCAGCCTCAACGCGAAACCCATCATCTTGGGCCAGAAAGGTGCATTTCGCTTTCCTCTCAACCCACCCCTACAACTCGTCAATTGGAGCGATTTAACGTAATGGCGACGGCGCACCTAATTCACGGGTTTCTCGGCGTCGGAAAAACGACTTTCGCTCGTCAGCTTGAACAGCAGCTTCCGGCCATCCGTTTTTCGCATGACGAATGGATGGCGCGTTTTTACGGAGATGATCCACCTGTTGATCATTTTGCGGAATTTTATCGGCGGGTTTATGAGCAGATGGAGGAAGTGTGGTTGAGATGCCTGGAACTCGGTCTGAATGTGGTCCTCGACTTCGGCTTTTGGACGCGACAGGAACGTGATACCGCGAGGGCGAAGGCCGCGGCCACCGGTGGACAGGCTCGCCTTTATCAGTTGACGTGCCCGGAGGACGAGGCATGGAGACGGATAGAAAAACGCAACGCGGATCTCCGGGGCAGCCTCTACATCTCTCGAAATACCTTTGAGATGCTCAAGAGCCGATTTGAACCACTTGGCAGCGACGAGCAATGCATTGAGATCCCTCAGCATTGGCTCATAATGGGTTGAGCGGTGCGAAACCCCATTATGTCCGGATCCAATGGGTAGATTTTGCTAGCCGCTCAAGTCAACCTACAGTTTGTGCGCCTTCTGGATCGCCGCCAGGACGCGGCGCGGGGTGATTGGAGTTTCGTTGACTTCAGCCCCGATGCTGCTGAGGGCGTCGCGGACAGCGTTGGCGATCGCCGCCGGCGGAGCGACGGCGCCGCCTTCGCCCATGCCCTTCATGCCGTATTCGGTGTGTGGCGTCGGCGTGTGCAGGTGGCCGATCTTGATCGCCGGCATTTCGGCGGCGCCGGGCATCAGGTAGTCGGCCAACGTGCCGGCGAGCGGCTGGCCGGCCTCGTCATAGGGGATTTCCTCGAACAGCGCGGTGCCGATGCCCTGCACGACGCCGCCCCTGATCTGGCCCTCGACGAGCAGCGGGTTGACCATCGTGCCGCAATCCTCGGCGACGGCGTAGTCGAGCAGCTCGATAAAGCACGTCTCGGGGTCGACCGCGACGACGGCGCCGTGCGTCGCATAGGAGAAAACGCCGGTGCTTATCGCCGGCTCGTAAGTCGCGGTTGCGTCGAGCAGCGGATCCACCCCCGGCGGCAGGCCGTCCATACGCAGATGCGCGACCTTGGCGATCTCGGCGATCGTAACCGAGCCCTGCGGCCCCGCGACGACGCCGTCGGTGCAGCGCACGGCGGCGACATCGCATTGCAACAGATGCGCGCCGATGCGGCAGAGCTTGTCGCGCAGCATACGGCTGGCGCGCGCCACCGCGCCGCCCGACATCACCATGCTGCGCGATGCGAAGGTCCCGAAGCCGAAGGCGGTGCTCTCGGTGTCGCCGTGGCGCACCGAAATGCTCCCCGGGTCGATGCCAAGCTCCTCGGCTGCTACCTGCGAGAGCACCGTTTCGAGGCCTTGGCCGTGCGACTGGATTCCGACCATCAGCACGACGCTGCCGTCGGTCAGCACCCGCGCCGTGCAGCTCTCGAAGCCGGGGATGATCGCCGCGCCGCGCGACGCGAATTCGGCGGCGCCATGCGCAGTCTGCTCGGCGAAGGTGGCAAAACCGACACCGATCTTCCGGCCATCCGGCTCGCGGTGCTGCTGGCGCGCGCGCACCGCGGGCAGATCCAGCAGCTCGGCGCACAGCTCGACGCTCGCCGGATAATCGCCATTGTCGAGACTAAGGCCGCCGATCGTCGCGAACGGCATCTGCTCGGGGCGCACCAGATTGAGGGTCCGCACCTCGTTGGGCTCGCGCCCGACGGCGCGGGCGATCTCGTCGACGAGCCGCTCGATCACAAAACATGCCCCCGGACGGCCGACGCCGCGATAGGGGCCGAGCGGCGTTTTGTTCGTCGCGACCGTGTAGTGCCGTGAACGGTAGTTCGGGATCGTGTACGGCCCGGGCAGCGCGCGCGCCACCATGCTGGCTTCGTGGTAAGGCCCCTGCGGCCACAGCCCGTAGGCCCCGGCATCGACGACGATCTCGGCATCGACGCCGAGAATGCGGCCCTGCCGGTCGGCATAGGCGGTGACTTTGTAATGGTGGTCGCGGGTATGCGCCGCCGTAAGCAAATGCTCGCTGCGGTCCTCGATCCAACGCACTGGATGATCGAGCTGTAATGCCAATGCCGCGAGGACGATTTCTTCCGGGTAGAGGCGCGCCTTGGGCCCGAACCCGCCGCCGACATCGGGCGCGACGACACGGATGCGGCGCTCCTCTATATCGAGAATCTCGGCGAGCGCGACGCGCACGGTATGCGGCGTCTGCGTCGAGGCGTAGAGCACGACCTCGTCGAGGCGATGGTCGCGATAGGCGAGCACGCCGCGGCATTCGAGCGGCGCACCCGATTGCCGCTGCATGCGGAACTCGCGGGTCAGCGTCACGTCGGCAGCGCGCGCCGCGGCCTCGATGTCGCCGCCCTCGAGCGTGTGCTCGATATAGAGATTGTCCCCCCACTGCTCATGGACGGGATGGCGGCTGCCGCGCATGTCGCGCGGCGCGTCGATGACCGCATCCAATATTTCGAAATCGACCGCAACGGCGTTGGCGAGGTCTTCCGCTTCGCCACGCGACGGCGCGATGCAGGCGGCGATGGCGTCGCCGACATAGCGCACCTTGTCGGTCGCGAGCGGCGGCCAAGGAGGCGATTTGGCGCCAGTCGAGTGCGAGACGACCCGGACCGGTTTTACGCGCGGAAGATCGGCCGCGGTAAAGACCCGGCCGCGCGCCTCCGGCGGAACGGAAATCGATTTAATCCGCGCGTGCGCATGCGGACTGCGCAGGAACGCGACCTCCACCGTGCCGGGCAGCTTGACGTCGGCGACGAACTCACCGCGCCCGTGGAGGTGCCGGTCGTCCTCCTTGCGCAATAAGGACGCGCCGACACCGCGGATGTCATCAGGCATCGGACGCCTCCTTGGCGGCCTCAGAGATAGCGGTGACGATATTGGTGTAGCCGGTGCAGCGGCAGATATTGCCGCCGAGGCCATCGCGGATCTCGCGCTCGGATGCCGCGCGCCGCCGCAGGATCAGGTCGCGCGCAGTGATCAGCATCGCGGGCGTGCAGTAGCCGCACTGCAATGCGTGGTGTTGATGGAAATTCCGGCGCAAAGCCGCCATGACCGGATCGCCGGCAAAGCCCTCGATGGTTTCGATCCCGCGCTCGTCGCAAGCGACGGCGAGCATCAGGCACGAGCGCGCCGGCTCGCCGTCGACCAGCACCGTGCAGGCGCCGCAGACGCCGTGCTCGCAGCCGAGATGGGTGCCGGTCAGATTGCACCGCTCGCGCAGAAAATCGGCCAGCGACAATCGTGGCGGCACGTCATCGGCGACCGCGGCGCCGTTGATACGCAGACGGATCGCAGTCACTGCAGCACCTGCTGAACGGCGCGCATTGCGGCAGCAGTGTGAAGATTGCACTGGAATTCGTCGAAATGCCGGTCGCTGGCTCGATCGAGATCGGCCACCACAGCGCTGCGCAGATCGTCGCGACCGCCATTCGAGATAAGCTGAGAGGTTTGGTCGAGCACCAATGGCGCACCATTGGCGACGCCGAGCACGACACGGCAATGGCCGCGCCCACGCTCAGCGATGGCGACGGCGAGTGCATTGGCGAACTCGCCCGCTTTGCGGCACAGCTTGACATAGCCCCAGCGGGCATCGACCGACAGCTTTGGGATGCGCACGCTTTCGATGATCTCCTCGGGGGCGAGCTGCGTCTCGAAGATCCCAGTGGTGAACCCGGCGCATTTGAGCGAGCGCTGCCCATTCGGCCCGCGAACCGCCACTTCGGCATCGAGTGCCGTCAGAACCGCGGGCCACTCGGCGGCTGGATCGGACAATGCCAAGCTGCCGCCGATCGTGCCGCGGTTGCGGATCGCGCGGTAAGCGAGGCTTGCCGCGACACGCGGCATCAGCCCGCGCGACGGGTCGGGCATCCGCCCATCCTCGATCGCGGCATGCGTAATACAGGCCCCGAGGGTTACGGCGTCGGCATCATCCGAGGCGCCCGTGAGCTCCGGGAGCCGGGCGATGTCGATCAGTAAGCCAGGCGAGGCGAGCCGCAAATTCATCATCGCGATCAGCGACTGCCCGCCTGCGAGAACCCGCCCCTCGCCACCGCTGCGGGCGAGCAGATCGACGGCCTCGGCGAGGCTTCGCGGCCTTACATAGTCGACAGTCGGCGCTTTCATGATGGTGGCACCGGTTGCCCCTCACCCTCCTCCCCGGACTTGATCCGGGGATCCGCGGGTCCCTCCCTCTCCCCGCTCGCGGGGAGAGGGGTAGGGTGAGGGGCCCGCGCCCAACGCGGCTGGCCCTCAATCCGGGCGGTCATTTCCACCGCGTCGGGGGGCACAAAATTCAGCGGCCTTCAACGGATCGGGCACCGACATCGCGATGTGGCGCAGTTTCCTCATCGATCCCTCCGATTTCCGCGGCTCTTCGGGGAACTGCAACACCGGCCACAGCCGCTGTCAATCAAAAGCGGGGCACATGCCCGCCCTGCGGTGAGCCAAGATTGTCACAACAGGCCTCACGTTAACCTTTTATTTTAATTTTTCGTTAACCACGATCGCGCGTTTCTGGTATAGTTAACGCGGATGGCCACAATGCCCGACACACCTCGGTCGTTGACCGAGTTCGAGCAACGCTTTGGCGACGAGGACGCCTGCGCCGAGTACCTCGCCGAGGCGCGCTGGCCGGACGGCTTTGTCTGCCCCGGGTGTGGCAGCAAAAAAGCCTGGCGGCTCGAAAGCAAGCCGTGGACTTATGAGTGCGTCGGTTGCGGCCGGCAGACCTCGGTCACCGCCGGAACCATCATGCACCACTCGAAGCTGCCGCTCACTACCTGGTTCTGGGCAGCCTTTGTGATGGCTACGCAGCCCAGCGGCATTTCGGCGCTGCAACTGCAGCGCGAACTTTCGCTCGGCTCCTATAAGACAGCCTGGCTGCTGTGTACGAAGCTCCGCCGCGCCATGGCCGCCGCCGGCCGGAACCTACTATCCGGCCTGGTCGAGGTCGACAAGACCGAAATCACTTGCCGCAGCAAGCACGATCGCGCCGCCGGCAGCGGAACCGGTGAGCATGGCAAGCTTTTGGTCGTCGGCGCCGTCGAGGTTCAGGATCTCCGGCTCGGCCGCATCCGCTTGAGCGCTATGCCCGACGACTCCGCGGTGAGCCTGCGTGCCTTCCTCGTCTCTAACCTCGCGCCGGACGCTACCGCCCAAACCGGCCGAGAGGGCAGCTATTCCGATGGTCCCGCTGTCAACAACGATCCTGATGCCAGCGGCGCCCGCAATGCCTCCGCCCGGGTGCAACGCATCTTCTCCGACCTCAAAGTCTGGGCCTTGAGCGTCCATCATGGCCTGCGCCGCAGGCATCTGCAGTCCTATCTCGACGAGTTTGTCTACCGCTTCAATTGCCGCCGTAATCGACACGCCGCCTTTCCCGCCCTCCTCAGTTTTGTAGCCGGGCACCAGCCGCTCACTTACGACACGTTGGTGTCGCTCGCAGCAAAGGGATAAGCCGCAGCGCTTCGGGCGGCGGACAACAAGATTTTTCCAATCTGCTCATCGACCAGCCCTGTTGTTGTCGCCCCGTGGGCCTTCAGCCCACGGACTTAGTTCCGTGGGGCAGGCCGGGGCCCACCCATCAACCGCTCGTGCGCTGGAACAGTGGATACCGGCCTTCGCCGGTATGACGGCGTAGACGAGACAAAAATCGCAAAAACTCATCGATATAAGTTCGCGATCGGGACACTAGCTCGGGGTCCCCGTAAAACTCGGCCGCGACGACCGTTTTGACCTGAAATTATCGCATTAGAGCTTCTGACCGGTAGGACAGAGGCCGAGGTCGGCTGTCGACGGCCGTCCTGGACAGCTTTCAGCGCGCCGCGCCCGTTCTTTCTCACGCCATCGCCGTGGAGCAGCCATTCGATTCCCGTAAGGTACTTCGGTAACCGTTTACACACAAATCAAGGACAAACACGCCCCGTCAGCGGGTTCCTTGGGGAAAAGTTTCCGTTTCCAACAGCGAGGATGTCGCGGCCCGTCACTGGCGCCCATGAGGCACGCGGCAGGCCAACTATTTGATATTCCGAGAGATTTTAAAGATGGCACGCGTCTTGCCCTGAGATTCGTTAGGTTGGACGTCGGGCTAAGAACAGCGTCGATGGGACCGGCCTCAACGAATGGAGGACGTAGGATGAATCGCCCGACCGAAACGCCGATGCGTAAATTGCTCCTGGCTGGGGCGGCGATAGCCGGCCTGATGGCGGCCTCCGCAACCGCGGAAGCGAACATATTCCCGTTTTCGGGGTCTGGACCGAGCGGTTTTCTTGCTCCGGGAAGCGAGCCGTGGAGCTACGGCGGCGCTTCGCCACCGGGTACCACCGATGTAGGCTGGGGCAGCCCAGGCGTTGGTGCGGGTACCACGGTTTTTACCGGTTCCATACCGGTATCGGATTTCGAGATCACCTTCCAGCACCCGCTCGACGCCGCGCAGATCGCGATAGGTAATACCGCCATGTGCGCCGGCCTCTCTACGGGCGGGACTACAGCCTGTGGGCCTGGATTTACCACGCCGTGGACGGCTCACCTAACCGGCCCGGATAGCATCACGTTCGACGCCCCGTCGGGAACACAGCTGGCTGCGGGGCAGAGTTACTTCATCAACATTTTTCTGCTCCCAGGCGCCGGCGTCTCGGGTGGGGCCTTCTCTGGCGAGTGGTCAGTCCCTGAGCCCGCCAGCCTCGCTCTCCTTGGCAGTGCCCTGCTGGGGTTCGGCATAATGCTGCGTCGCCGCAATCGCGTGTAAAGAAATCCGGCACCGCTTCTTGAACAGGCCGGGCAGCCGGCGCACACGCAGCGCCGCACCGGCCGGGGACAAGAAAGAGGGAGTAAAATGAAAAAATCTCTGACAGCAGCGATGCAGATCCAGCCGACAAAATTTTTCTTCTTGGTGACGGCAGTCGCCTTAGCATCTACCCTTGTGAACCCAAATAGCGCGAACTCTGCACCCATCCTTTATACCATTTCAAGCAGCGCCACTAACCCCGCCGCAGGCCCCGGGCAACTCAATCCCGGAACGCTAACCGGTACCTTTGATTTTGACCCAACCACTGGTACCTATTCATCAGTATCTCTGGATATCGAGGGCGTTCAATCCACTAACCTCAATGGTACCTACGTATTAGATACGAGTGCGACACAAACCAGTACGGACTTGCGTATTCAGGGGAATACACTAATTAACTCGGGTGGCCAATCAAATTTAAACTCGTTTTTAAATGTAACTTTCAACACATCCTTGGGAACCACTCCCGACCAGATTGTGCATATGTTTGCCTTCCAGGGAAACCCCGCCAATTTCACAACGCCACCAACCGTCGCCTTTGCCGACCCGTCGCTCGCGCCTGCGGTCCCCGAGCCCGCCAGCCTCGCTCTCCTTGGCAGTGCCCTGCTGGGGTTCGGCATAATGCTGCGTCGCTGCAATCGCGTGTAAGAGCATCCGACGTCCACTGGCTGGGGCTCGATGCATGCCGGCACCTTCGGGTGCCGGCTTTGTTTTTGACGCCGCCGTGACCGCGTGTAAAGAAATCCGCCACCTTCTCGGCCGAGAGGCGACGCATGCCGGGTGCCCGGCTCAAGTCCAACGACAACGTAAGAGTGTGATCAGCGGTGCGCCGATATGCCCGCATCAGGCTCGTGCGAGGCCACTTCTGGTTAATCAGGCTTAAAATATTGGCAGATAATAAGTAGATTGGTTAATAATGAGAGGTATCCCGGAGTGACATTTTCAATTGTTCCACGCGATCAACTGTGATTGAATGCACGTAAATTCTTGAAGGCAACAATCTGGGAGTCGCCGCGGCGCGCCACAGTATGGAATATGTTGAATATATTTACGACTGGCTGCTGGGTTTGGCTTTTGGCCTGACGCCTTTTAGCAGTCATCAGCTGAAAAGCATATTCATAGATGCGGGGTCTTCTACCCGTATGGGATCTGCTTCGCGATTACGTCTTCAGCTATAAGATTTGGATACTCGGGGTTTTACCTTGCTTGTTCCTGCAGCGATTGTTCCCGGCCAGTCGGGCCGCGGGAACGAGGCGGGCATTATTTTATGATGCGATCTATCCAATAGCCAACGGAATACTGATCTTCCCCTTTGTCTACATGTTTATAACCATTATCAGTAATTTCTATCATCAGATGGTGCCATCTCTGAATACCGGAAACAAACCGCTTTGGCTTCAAATGCTAGGTGCATTCCTTGTAGGCGACCTGATGTTTTATGTATGTCATTGGCTGAGACACAAGGTTAAGTGGCTGTGGTATTTTCATTCCATACATCACTCACAAGAACACCTGGGTCCGCTCACAATCTTCAGATTCCATTTCGGAGATCAAATCGCCCGTGACCTCATTACCAGCGTGCCGATCACCTTCGTTGGAGGCGCCCGATCACATGGTCTATTTTGGTTGTTCTTTTCAATTTCTGGGGTCATTTTATCCATGCTAATGTTAAGACCAATTTGGGTCCGCTCAAATATATCC
>Ga0306925_10000789_pt1 | contig 24301 bp, 19 predicted proteins | sample flu12Cox44000176_FD_203755 | JGI IMG/M metagenome (GOLD analysis project Ga0306925, IMG submission 203755) | Lab enrichment of tropical soil microbial communities from Luquillo Experimental Forest, Puerto Rico - flux8day.12C.oxic.44.000.176 (v2)... | ecosystem: Environmental > Terrestrial >... | reverse complement strand
GAAGGACGATAGCTGCGTGCATCGGGTGAAGCGGGCGAAAAGCACGGCATCATAGGGGCCTGCACCCTCGCGGCCGTATTGCTATATCATCCCTGTATGTCCGATCCCGCCGTTCTCGTCAGGCCGTCCGCGCCGCAAGCCCCCTATCTTGCCGATCTCAACGACGCCCAGCGCCGCGCGGTCGAGGCGGTCGACGGTCCGGTGCTGGTGCTCGCCGGCGCCGGGACCGGCAAGACCCGTGTGCTGACGACGCGGCTCGCCTACATCCTCGGAACCGGCCGCGCGTTTCCGGCCGAGCTTCTCGCCGTCACCTTTACCAACAAGGCGGCGCGCGAGATGCGCGAGCGGCTCGATGCAATGATCGGCCGGGCCGCCGACGGCGTGTGGCTCGGCACCTTTCACGCCATCGCCTCGCGGATCTTGCGCCGGCATGCCGAGCTGGTCGGCCTGAAGTCGAGCTTTACGATTCTCGACACCGACGACCAGCTTCGCCTCCTAAAGCAGATCCTCGCGGCCGAGAACATCGACGAGCGGCGCTGGCCCGCGCGGCTCTTGCTTGCGATGATCCAGCGCTGGAAGGACCGCGGGCTCGGTCCGGAAAAGGTCCCGCGCGCCGATGCGGGCGACTTCGCTCGCGGGCGGGCGGTCGATCTCTACCGGCAATACCAGGACAGGCTGATGACGGTGAACGCCGTCGATTTCGGCGACCTGCTGCTCCACAATCTGACGCTGTTGACCGGCAACCCCGACATCCTCGGCGACTACCAGCGGCGCTTTCGCTATCTGCTCGTCGACGAGTACCAGGACACCAACGTCGCCCAATATCTGTGGCTGCGCCTCTTGGCGCAGCAGCGCCGCAATTTGTGCTGCGTCGGCGACGACGACCAGTCGATCTACAGCTGGCGCGGTGCCGAGATCGGCAACATCCTGCGTTTCGAGACCGATTTTCCCGGCGCGACGATCACCCGGCTCGAGCAGAACTACCGCTCGACCTCGCACATTCTGGGTGCCGCGGCGGGGATGATTGCGCAGAACCACGGGCGGCTCGGCAAGACGCTGTGGACCCACGCAGATGACGGCGAAAAGGTCGTCGTGCGTGCGGTGTGGGACGCCGAGGACGAGGCCCGCTGGGTCGGCGACGAGGTCGAGGCCCTGCAGCGCAAAGGCCATGCGCTGAGCGAGATCGCGATCCTCGTGCGCGCCGGTTTTCAGACCCGCGAATTCGAGGAGCGGTTCATCTCCCTGGCGGTGCCCTACCGTGTGATCGGCGGGCCGCGTTTTTACGAGCGCCAGGAGATCCGCGACGCGCTCGCTTATCTGCGGCTGGTAAACCAACCCGCCGACGACCTCGCCTTCGAGCGCATTCTGAACACGCCGCGGCGGGGCATCGGCAGCGCCACCGTGCAGCAGCTGCATACGCTGGCCCGCACCGAGGGCCTGACCCTTGTCGAAGCCGCACGGGAGCTGACCGCCGGCGACCAGCTGAGGCCGGCCGCGCGCAATGCGCTCGCCGGCTTCATTGCCGTGCTCGACCGCTGGCGAGTGCAGGCGGAACGGCTGCCTCATACCGATCTGGTGCAGATCGTCCTCGACGAATCGGGCTACACCGCGATGTGGCAGGCGGACCGCTCGCCCGATGCCGCCGGACGGCTTGAAAACCTCAAGGAGCTCGTCGTCGCGATGGCCGAGTTCGAGAACCTTGGCGGGTTTCTCGAGCATGTCAGCCTGGTTATGGACAACGCCGCAGAGGCCGGCGGCGACATGGTCAATCTGATGACCTTGCACAGCGCCAAGGGGCTCGAATTCGACACCGTGTTTCTTCCCGGCTTTGAGGAGGGGCTGTTTCCCAACCAGCGCTCGCTCGAAGAGAACGGAGCCACCGCGCTCGAGGAGGAGCGCCGGCTCGCTTATGTCGGGCTAACCCGCGCCCGCCACCGCGCCCACATCTCGTTCGCGGCCAATCGCCGGATTCACGGCCAATGGGTTGATACGATCCGCTCGCGCTTTGTCGACGAGCTGCCGCCCGAACATGTCGAAGTGGTCGCCGAACTCGGCTTGCAGCCGAGCACTGCTTGGGGCTCCGATTGGGCAGCCCCCGGACATATGCCACCATCGGCACGGTTCCATCCGCCGGCGGCCGGTCTACGGCGACCACTGCTGATCGAGAACGGCACAGTGCCGCGGCGCGGCGAGGAGATCCGCAGGGTCGGCGCGTTTGCCGTGGGCGGCCGCGTGTTCCACCAGAAATTCGGCTACGGCACGGTGACGGGGGTGGAAGACAACAAGCTCGCCATCCATTTTGACGTCGCCGGCGATAAAAAGGTGATGGACGCCTACGTCGAGCACGCCTGAAGTCTGGCCGATTGCTACTCCTCACACTCCCGCTTCACGGGCCCCTCCCCCTCGCCGCTGACGCGGGGCGAGGGGCTTTAGCTGCATTCTCCCTCGCCCCGCTTGCGGGAAGAGGGTCGGGGTGAGGGGCTCGGCCCATGCCCGTCTGGCGCATCCTCGCAAAAGTCAGCGGGACCGACGCGGCGATCGCAGTGCTGGCGGTTCTCGACGATGTGACTGGTGCCGTATCGGTGTTTGAGACCACGCCGCCGGAGTGGCGCGTCGAGGCCTATCCACCATCACCTGCGCTGACCCCGGATCTCGCGGCGCAGCTCGCCCTCGTCGCCGCCGCGGCAGGAGGCGTCCTCGTCGAGCTCGGCGAGGAGAAGCTGCCGGACCGCGACTGGCTCGCAGAGAACCAGCTCGCCTTCCCGCCTCTGCGGGCCGGCCGGTTCTTTATCTATGGTTCGCACCATCGCGGTCGTGTGCCTTCCGGCGCAATCGGGATCATGCTCGATGCGGCAACCGCCTTCGGCACCGGCGAACATCCGTCGACTCGGGGGTGTCTGATGGCGCTCGACAGTCTCTCCCGGCGCCACCGCTTCCGGTCCCCGCTCGACATCGGCACCGGCACCGGCATTCTCGCAATCGCCGCGGCGAAATTGCTGCACCGCAAGATGTTGGCGAGCGACATCGATCGCAATGCGATCCGCGTCGCGCGGCACAATCTCGCGCGCAACGGCGTCGCCCGCTTGGTGCGTCTTCGCCGCGCGCAGGGATACCGGGACCGGGCAATCCGCAACTCGCGTTACGACTTGGTTTTGTCGAATATTCTGGCGCGTCCGCTGGCGCTGATGGCGCGCGACCTCTCCCGGACGCTAAGACCAGGCGGTCACGCGGTACTCTCGGGATTGCTGCGTCGGCAGGAGCCGATCGTGCTCGCCCCGCACCGCGGCCGCGGCATCGTGCTTGAGCGCCGGCTGGTCATCGACGGGTGGTCGACCCTGGTTTTGCGCGCGGTTCCGACCAAACGATGATCGGCCAAGACGATAACGGCCCAAAAATGAAGATGGGGGCCGCAGCCCCCATCGGTGAATTCGGTTCGGCCGAACTCCAAATCATACGGGCTTTGGCGAGGCGAACTTACCCGGGCGGCTGAGACGAGCGGGCTCTTCCGACTGAGCGGGCGCATGCGAGCCTTCACAGATGGCGCGGATGTCCGAGCGGCGGATTCCGATATCGGCGAGCGAGTGGTCGTCGAGAGCCATCAGTTCGGCATAAGCCCGCTCCCGCCGCCGCCAATCGACAAAGGCTTCCCGGACCGAGTTCAACAGGTTTAAGACGGACATGCCTATGCTCCCATGCAGTTTTTGCTGCGATGCACAATATTTGGCAGCGCACGGGAAGGGATGCCAGTCACACTGTTGCAATTCAGCCATGCCGACCTAATAGGTGGTGCGGGTTACGGGAAGAGGAGCGGTCGATGATGATGAGCGGAGCCGAGCTGGATCGGGGTGAGCTCGGTCGGTTGCTGCGGGAGGCCCGGTCGGTCTACGACCCGCAAAGTGTCGAGAGGTTGATCGAGGGTGTGTTGGCAGCCCCTGCGGAGGTCGGGACGGGCTGGCATGTGCTGGTCGCCGACCCGATAACGCCCGCGCTGGCCGGCGCGCTCGAGGCGCTAAGGACGGCCAAGGCGAAGGTGTATCACAACGGTCTTTCGGCCGAGGATTTCGAAATCCTGCCCCGCGCCGCTCGGCTCGCCCACCTGCGCGAGGAGCTGGCGGCGCAAGGGCTCGGTGGTTTCATCGTGCCGCGTGCCGACGAGCATCAGGGTGAGTACGTCCCGCCCCGCGGGCAACGGCTGGCCTGGCTTACCGGCTTTACCGGGTCGGCCGGTGTGGCGATCGTGCTGCGCGACCGCGCCGCGCTGTTTGTCGATGGCCGCTACACCTTGCAAGCGGCCGCTCAGGTCGACACCCAATCGTTCGAGATTCATCACCTGGTCGACGAGCCACCGGCGCGCTGGATCGGAATGGCACTCACCTCTGGTGCGGTGCTGGGCTACGATCCGTGGCTGCACACTCCGCAAGAGGTTGAGCGGTTTCGCGCCGCGGCAGAAAAGGCCGGCGCGTCGCTATGCGTCGTCGCCAAGAATCCTCTGGATCGGGTCTGGTCCGAGCAGCCCGCAGCACCGGTTGCCCCAGTCGTGCCGCATGACGAGCGTTTCGCCGGCGAAAGTTCGCAATCGAAGCGCATCCGCATCGGCCGCGGCTTGAGCGAGGAAGGCGCTGCGGCGGCGGTGCTGACCATGCCCGAATCGGTCGCCTGGCTGCTGAACATCCGCGGTGGCGACGTGCCGCACACGCCGCTGCCGCTCTCCTTCGCAATCCTGCGTCGGGACGGCAGTGTCACGTTGTTCATCGACCGGCGGAAGCTCGCTCCCGGTCTCGATCGGCATCTCGGCAACGCAGTGACCGTCATGCCGCCCGAGGGGCTCGGACCGGCGCTCGACGCGCTCGCCACCGAAGGCGGCCGGGTCCAGGTCGATCCGGCGACAGCGGCATCCTGGGTTTTCGACCGGCTCGAAGCGGCCGGGGCGCAAATCCACCGCGCCGCCGATCCCTGCCTGTTGCCCAAGGCGTGCAAGAACTCGGTCGAGCTCGACGGCAGCCGTGCAGCGCATCGCCGCGACGGCGCCGCATTGACGCGATTTCTCGCCTGGCTCGCGGGCGAGGCGCCGAAGGGCGGCCTCGCCGAGATCGCCGCCAGCGACCGGCTCGAGGCGATCCGCCGCGAGGGTGAGCATTTTCGCGATCTGAGCTTTGCGACGATCTCGGGTGCGGGCTCGAATGGCGCCATCGTGCATTACCGGGCGATGCCGGAGACCGAGAAACGCCTCGAACCCGGCAGCCTCTATCTGCTCGATTCCGGCGCGCAATATCTCGACGGCACCACCGACGTCACGCGCACGGTGGCGATCGGCGAGCCGACCCAAGAGATGCGCGACCGGTTCACCCGCGTGCTGAAGGGCCACATTGCGCTGGCCTTGGCGCATTTTCCGAAGGGGACAACCGGAACCCAGCTCGACGCCTTTGCACGCCGCGCGCTCTGGCAGAAAGGCCTCGACTACGACCACGGCACCGGGCATGGAGTCGGCAGCTATCTCGGCGTCCACGAGGGCCCGCAGCGCATCTCCAAGGCCCCCAACGGGCAGGCGCTATTGCCTGGGATGATCGTCTCGAACGAGCCCGGCTACTACAAGACCGGCGCCTATGGCATTCGCATCGAGAACCTTGTCGTCGTGCAACCTGCCGAGGGGGCCGAGCGCGAGATGCTCGGCTTCGAGACCCTGACCCTGGCGCCGATCGACCGCAATCTGATCGACACGTCATTGCTCGAAGACGACGAGATCGCCTGGCTCGACGAGTACCACAAACGGGTGCGGGAGACCCTGACCCCGGTCGTCGACCCTGCGACGGCGCGCTGGCTCGCCGCCGCGACCGAGCCGATCGCGACTGCTCGGCCAACCTAACGCGTGCGCGACTGCGCATGCTGGTCGGCCAGCACCTGGGCGATCACGACCGAGACTCGCTTGCCGGTCGGGATGTGCAGAAATTCGTTCGGGCCGTGCGCATTCGAATGCGGACCGAGCACCCCGGTAACGACAAACTGCGCCTGCGGGAATTTCTCGCCGAGCATCGCCATGAACGGGATGCTGCCGCCCTCGCCCATATAGGCCGGCGGGGCGCCAAAGGCGGCCTCGGAGGCGCGCTCTAGCGACTGTTCGAGCCAGGACGACGACGCCGGGGCGTTCCATCCGGGCGCACCCGGTCCCGGCTCGTACTCGATCCGCGCCCCGTAGGGCGGGTCCTTTTCCAACAGCCTGCGAACGCTGTCGCCCGCCTTCTCCGGATCCAAAGTCGGTGGCAGCCGGAGGCTGAGCTTGGCGACGGTCGAGGGCAGCAGCACATTGCCGGCGTTGAGCGGGTGGGGCAGTCCGTCGATGCCGATGACCGCCAGTTGCGGGCGCCAGGTACGATTGAGCACGAGCTCGGTCAGATCCTCGCTCATCGCGGTCATGCCGGGCATCAACGGAAACTTGCTGTAGACCGTGTCGCCCAGCGCGGCCGCGGCGCGCCGGGCTTGCATCACCCGCTCGGGCGGAACCTGCGCGTAGAGCTCCGAGGGTCGAACCGCCCCGGTCTCCTCGTCCTCGAGACGCGACAAAAGCTGACGCAGGATGCGAAAGCTCGACGGAACGACACCGGAAGCGTCTCCGGAATGCACCCCCTCGTCGAGCACCTGGACGGTCAAAGTGCCCGACGCGATGCCGCGCAACGATGTGGTCATCCACAGCTGGTCGTAGTTGCCGCATCCGGAATCGAGGCACACCACCAGCGCCGGGCTGCCGATCTTTCGCGCAAGGTGATCGATGTAATGGGGCAGATCGTAGCTGCCGGATTCCTCGCAAGCTTCGATCAGGACCACGCAATGAGCGTGGGGCACGCCTTGTTCGCGCAATGCCACCAGTGCGCTCAACGCCCCGAACATCGCATACCCGTCATCGGCGCTACCGCGGCCATAAAGCTTGTCGCCCTCGAGACGCGGGATCCACGGGCCGTACCCCTCAGTCCAGCCGACCATCTCCGGCTGCTTGTCAAGATGGCCGTAGAGCAGCACGGTGTCGGCACCCTCGCCCGGGACATCGATGAGGATGACCGGGGTGCGCCCGGCCAGCCTGACGACCTCGAGTGTGGCGCCGGGGAGTGACGAAAGCTTCGTCCGTGCCCAGCGTTCGAACAGCTCAACCGCCTCGTCCATATAGCCGTGCGTCGCCCAATCCGGGTCAAAAGACGGCGATTTGTTGGGGATCTTGATGTATTCGACCAGGGTCGGAATGACCTCGTCGCCCCAGCACTGATCGACGAACTTCCTGGCCTTGGCGATATCCAGCATAGGAAAGCTCCTGCCCTGCCTCGCGTCCCGTTATAGGATCGGGCGCGCCCGGGCACAAAGCCGATGAACAACGTCAGGCGCGGGCTTTACAAGCCCGCCGGGAGCCACGCCTATATTCTAGGTGGCGCAATCCACAAGGAGCGGCAGGCTTGGCCAGTGAGCGGGTCGAGCGGCGGCTGACGGCCATTCTGGCGGCCGATGTCGCTGGCTACAGCCGACTGATGGGAGCAGACGAGGAGGAGACGCTCGCCCGGTTGAAGGCACATCGGCGCGAACTCGTCGATCCCAGGATCGGTGAGCACCGCGGCCGCATCGTCAAGACCACGGGCGACGGTCTGCTGGTCGAGTTTGCCAGCGTCGTCGACGCGGTGCGCTGCGCCGTCGAAATCCAAGACGAGATGGCCAAACGGAACGCCGATGTGCCGCCCGACCGCCGTATCGAATTCCGCATAGGCATCAATGTCGGCGACATCATCCTCGACGAGAGCGACATTTTCGGCGACGGCGTCAATGTCGCGGCACGCCTCGAAGCCCTGGCGGAGCCGGGTGGGATATGCGTCAGCCGGATGGCGCGCGATCAGGTGCGCGACAGGCTCGCTTTGTCGTTCGAGGACATGGGCGAGCAACAAGTCAAAAACATCGCGCGGCCGGTGCGCGCCTATCGGGTCGTGACCGAGGCTGCGGTGCGGCTCCCCGCCACGGCGGCGCCGGGCAGGCGAAGACGGGTACTGCGCCGGGCGCTCGCAGCCAGCATCGCCGCCCTGGTCCTCCTCGCCATCGGGGCGGCTGCATCCTGGCGCCTGTACCGGCCTCATCCGGCGTCGACCGCGGCTGGCGCACCCGCTGCGCCGTCGACGCTGCCCAACAAGCCGTCGATTGCCGTGCTTCCGTTCGCCAATTTGAGCGGCGATCCGGCGCAGGACTACCTCGCCGACGGGCTGACCGACAACCTCCTCGACGCGCTGACGCAAAACCCCGGCCTTTTCGTGATCGCGCGCAACGCGACCCAGGTCTATCGCGGCAAGGCGGCGGCGCCGCGGGCGGTGGCGAAGGATCTCAGTGTCCGCTACGTGCTGGAAGGCAGTGTGCAGAAATCCGGCGACCATATCCGGGTGACCGCGCAGCTGATCGACGCCGTCAACGACAGTCACCTGCTGTCGGAAAAGTACGACCGCAATCTGACCGACCTGTTCGCGCTCGAGGATGACCTCAGTCTGCAGATCGCCGGTGCGCTCGACGTGCAGCTGAGGGGCGGGACGATAGCCCGCAGCTTGGCTCATGGCACGCGCAATCTCGAAGCCTGGGAGAGCCTCGTAAAAGCGAGTCAAACCTACTTTCGCTTCAACCCCGCCGACATGAGCGAGGCGCAGAAGCTCGCACAACGCGCCGTCGATCTCGACCCGAATTACTTGGCGGCGTGGCAGTTTCTGGCCTTCACCTATTTCGATCAGGCGGATCTGGGCTGGGCACAAGATCGGATCACGGCACTCGGCCGTGCCCGGCAGCTCGACGACAAGATCCTCCAACTCGACCCGGAGTTTGCGGGTCCATACTGGTTGCGTGCCCGCTTGGAATTGCTTCCCGACTTGCCGGAATACGACCCTGAAGCGGCGCTCGCGGATGCGCGGAAATCCGTGGAGCTGGGCCCCAACGATGACCCCAGCCACTGGACCCTCGGGCTTGTCCTCTTTCAACTCGGGCATTTCGAGGAGGCGATCGCGGAGTTCGCGACCGCTCTGCGGCTGAATCTCCACCCGTATATTTGGGAGTCGGGCTTTCACGCACTGGCGCTCAGCGCCACCGGCCATCACAAAGAGGCGATCGCGGAGATCGAGGGCGCAACCGTCGCGCAACCAAAGAACCCGTTCGGGCTCGTCGTCCGCGGACGCATCGAGGCATTTGCCGGGCATTACGCTAACGCTGCCGGATGGTTCGAGCGGGCGCGCGAGATCGATCCGGCTTCGTCTCAGTATGCCATCTTTCTGGCTCAAATTTATGATCGGTTGGGGCGAGTCGGCGACGCCATCAGCCTGCTCGCGAACGGTCCGCCGCAGTGGCGGAGCGTCCCTGGCGTCCGCCTCTGGCTCGGCCTGTCCTACGCGCTGGCCGGCCGGAAAGAACAGGCCGCGGCAGAGTTTGCAGCCTTCCGCGCGCTGGCGCCGAAGTGGACGCTGTCGAATACGCAACGCTTTTGGGCCCGCTACTTCACGCCGCAGTTTTCGGATCGCGTCCTCGCCCTGTCGCGCGAATACGGCATCCCCGAGAAATAACCGCCGGCGCCGCTTCACAGGGTGGTTGCAACGTCACCGTGATCTCAGCCTACAGAGGTTGACGGGGCGGGTGGCCGACAATACGCTCCCGGCACGATTACCGGAGGAGCAACCGTCATGGCCAAGATCGTCCTCGGGATTGCTACATCGCACACCCCGATGCTGAATACTCCGGCCAAGGACTGGCCGAGCTTTATCGACCGCGACGGGGTGCGCGAGTTTCTCGACAAGGAGGGCGACCCCGCAACCTATGAGGAATTGCTGACCCGCGCTGACCCGAGGGCGTTGCCGGAATTGACACCGGAGCGCTTTGCCACGCGCCACGACGAGGCCATGGAGGCGGTCGATCGCCTAAAGCAAAGCGTGCGTCGGGCCGAGCTCGATGCGCTGATCATCATCGGCGACGACCAGAAGGAGCTGTTTCACGAGGATCACCTGCCGTCAATCCTCGTCTATTACGGCGACACGATCCGCAACGTGCCGCTCTCGCCCAATTTCAAGGGTCCGGAATGGTCTCGCCTCGCCACCGCGCGCTATTACGAGGAGAAGGAGCCGCGCGATTATCCGGTCGACGCGCCACTGGCGCTGCACCTGATCGGTGAGCTGATCGACCGCGAGTTCGATATTGCCTCCTCGAACGGGTTGGCGCCCGGCCACGGCGAGGGCCACGCTCACGCCTTCGTGCGCAAGCGGCTGATGGAGGACCCTGACCTGCCGGTCGTGCCGGTGTTTCTCAACACCTATTACCCACCGAACCAGCCGACGCCGCGGCGCTGCTGGAAACTCGGCCAGGCAATCCGCGCCGCCGTCGAGAGCTGGCCGGGTGACGCGCGCGTCGGTGTCGTCGGCTCGGGTGGGCTCAGCCATTTCGTCGTCGACGAGGAACTCGACCGTGGGGTCATCGACGCCTTGGCGCGCAAGGACGGCGAAGCATTGCAATCCCTGCCGCGCAAAAAACTCAATTCCGGCAGCTCCGAGATCCGCATGTGGATCAGCATCGGCGGTGCGGTCGAGCATCTCGATATGGCCTGGTCACATTATGTTCCCGGCTACCGCACGCCCGCGGGCTCCGGCACCGGGCTCGGCTTTGCCTGCTGGTCGTGACCCGACCGCGTCATTTCCCGCAAAAGCGGAAATCCAGGCCCGACGCCTCGGCGTTTGTCCCCTGTTCAAGCCAGAGGCAGGCCTGGACTCCCGCCTCCCGTGGGGGTGACGGCTAAGACTTCGATCTCCTGAGCAAGACCCGGTTGCACACTAAGCGAGGTTCACGATGAGCAAGCGCAAAGACAGCGACGATCTGCTCCGCGTCGGCGCCGGCACGCCGATGGGCGAGATGATGCGGCAATATTGGATCCCGGCGGTAAATTCGTCGGAGCTCGAGCGCGACGGCGCGCCGCTGCGGCTGATGCTGCTCGGCGAGAAGCTGATCGCGTTCCGCGACAGCTCGGGTCGCGTTGGGGTCATGGACCATCGCTGCCCGCACCGTTGCGCGTCATTGTTCCTCGGCCGCAACGAGGAGAACGGCATCCGCTGCGTCTATCACGGCTGGAAATACGACACGCAAGGCAATTGCGTCGATATGCCGAACGCGCCGCCGCATCAGGACTTCAAAGACAAGATCAAAGCTAAGGCCTATATGGTCGCCGAACGCAATGGCCTGGTCTGGGTCTATATGGGTGCGCGCAAGGAGGCGCCGCCATTGCCGGCGATCGAGGCCTCGTTGATGCCTGCGGCCGATCTGCAGATCAACTTCGTGCAGCGCGAATGCAACTGGCTGCAGGCGCTCGAGGGCGATATCGACACCTCGCATTTCGGCTTTCTGCATACCGGCAGCGTGCAGCCCGATGATGTGCCGTCGGATAGCTTGATGCGCTGGACGGTGACCAATCGGGCGCCGGAATATCACATCACCGACACCGACTATGGCACGATGTATTGCGCCTACCGCCCGGCCGAGCCGGGGCAGACCTATTGGCGCTTTGCGAATTTCCTGTTTCCGTTCTGGACGCAGACGCCGCAAGGTCCGTTCGACCGCGTCAACACCCGCGCGTGGGTCCCGATGGACGACACCCACACGATGTTCGTGAGCCTCAGCTGGCGCGGCTCGCCGACCTCGATGCGCCCGTTGAAGAGCGGGCAGATGGTGCCGGGCTCGCGCCTCGGCTTCGACTACCTGCCGAATACGACCGACTGGTATGGCCGCTGGCGTCTGACCCAAAACCCGTCAAACGACTGGATGATCAACCGGGAGGCGCAGAAGACCGAGAGCTTTACCGGCATCGCCAGCATCCACGGGCAGGACCAGGCGGTGACCGAAAGCATGGGCCCGATCACCGACCACGAATTCGAGAATCTGGGGCCGAGCGACATCATGATCGCCCGCACCCGGCGGCGTCTGTTGCGCGCCGCACGCGCCTTTGCCAAGGATGGCATCGTTCCGCCCTGCGTCAACGAGCCGGGAATCTACACCCAAGTGCGCAGCGGCGATTTCGTCGCCGACTCCAAGATCGCCTGGCGCGACGCTTACGAGATGCAGATGCGCGCTGCGGTGCGGCCATTGCAACAGGCAGCGGAGTAGGGGCTCGTCACGCTACTTCGCCGATAACGACAAACGGTCGGTATCGAGAGCCTGCTTTAGCAGCCGCAACAGCGCGCCATGCTGTCTTCGTCGGCAAGCTGAAGGTGCTGCATGGCCAACATGTAAGTCGAAGCCGGGACGGGGCTATACCATTGGTTTCTGGAACGGGATCGTAGCCCGCGTGTTTGTTACCACATTGTTGCAGATAGGTTACACCGGTAACGAAATTGTCCTCATGTGCGCCGACGAGGCCTGACGAACGCCGCGAAAAGAGCAATGCTTCGGCTGCCCCGAGCGCGCCCGCATCAGCTGGGGGGAGCCATGCGGGTCGGGGTCCGGGGGATGGGACCTAAATCTTATCGCGCTCGGGGCGATACATAGACGCGCTTTGCCTGCATAAGTCAATCAGCGAGCGTACGTAGCCCGGAGGAGTGCTCGACGCCAAGATTGCAGGGAGACGGGAATCCGGTCACGGATCGAGATCCGCGACAAGCACCGCAGCATCGTCTCGATCCTCGCCATTAGCCTACCGTACAGGCATTTCGTAACGGTCTTCGTCTGGATCCAATAGCCGGGTTGCGCCAGCGCCCGGACATCCTCATGCATGCCCAGGTGAGGCCAACCCACGCCGACAGTGATGAGCGGGTCTACAACCCCGGGCTTGCCATGGCAATCCTTGCCGGAAGGAGTGAGGCGCTCAGTCCTTAAGCGATGCTTCAAGGGCATCGAGGAGATGCCCAGTGCCCTGCTCACGCGAGCCCGCATCGTCGTAGCCATCGAGGAATGCGCCTTGCTCGGTGACCATTAGGGTGGTTTTCCCACCCTCGGCCCTCAATTCCAGGGTGGCCAGTGACACCGAGATCTTCTTGTCATCGAGATACATCTCGTAGCTGTAGACCAACCGCTCGTTTGGGATCACATCGTGATAGGTGGCGTCGAAGGTGGATACCACGCCGCCTTCCCAACGGCCTTTTAGCCGCTCGCTGCCGCCCACCCGCACATCCATGTACCGCTCGAGCGGTTCCCAGCGGCCGGGCGGTCCGCCAAACCATTTCTGCTTGGCCGCCTTATCGGTCAGCGCCGTCCACACCCGGGCGACCGGAGCCTCATAGGTGCGCCGCAAATGGAAAGTGGCGTGCACCACCGAGCGAACGCCGGTCTCAGCCCCTCCCTGCATGCGCACGACTTCCTTCTCCAACTTGTGCAGCGTCGTGCGCCATCCATCCGGCGCGCCCGCCACCATCCACGCCGCCGACGGATCGGTGAGCGTATAGGTCTGCACCACATCCATGCGCGTCCCGCCGAGCGCGTCGGCAAAGTCGACTTCGGTCATGGCGCCGAACAGCGGCTTTCCGGCGCTGTCGGTAACGCGCATGTCGATCACCAGCCTCGTATGAGGCCTGACCTCGACGAATGTGCCGCGGATCCAGTGCTCTTCTCCGGCGGGGGAGCGCATGCAAACGTCGAACGCACCACCGACACGCAACTCGACCTTGGCGTGTGGAACGGCAAAGGTCTCTGGACAGAACCAGTTCTTCACGTGGTCGGCCGAACTCCAGGCCTTGAAAACGGTCGCGCGCGGGGCATGGAGGACGCGGGAGAGCTTAAGCGGCGGCGGTTGCTGCATGGCCGCATCCTTTTTCCCCTCAGCCAGCTCACTCATTATCATCTCCTTTGCCAGCATTTCGAGGTACTCGCCGAGCCGATCGAGGCGGTTCTCCCACTCGACCCGCCGGGCGTTGATCCATTGCTCGGCTCGGCTGAGCGCCTGCGGCTCGATGGCGCAGGTACGCACCCGACCAACCTTCTCCGACCGCACGAGGCCCGCGTCCTCCAGCACGCCGAGGTGCTGCAGTGCCGCAGGCAGCGACATCGGGAGGGGCCGAGCCAGCTCGCTCACCGGAGCCGGTCCACGGCTCAGCCGCTCTACCATCGCCCGGCGCGCCGGGTCGGCGAGGGCATGGAACAGGCGATCGAGGTTCCGTTCGGGCGGTTGGTTAAGCATATGCCTAAGTATCACGTCTGCCGATAGTTAGGCAATAGGTTTAGTATCTAACCGGCCGTTTTGTCGCAGCCGCCCGCGTGTCGGCGATTCCCGCGCGGCCGATTTAAATCCCTGCTCGGCTGAATTGTCTCGCTGTTAGGTCGAATTAATTCTCTGTTCGCTCAGCTAGGGAATTGCCCCGAGAGTTACCGCGATTCCAACCGCTTACTGACGCAAATGTCGCCTGTGACGGGCTCGCGAACGAGGTTTTCGCAATTTCTTCCCGTCGATCAGGGAAGGCCTGTCGAGGCACGCCCGCCCCAGGCGAGGCAGCCGTCATTCTTGAAGCCCGGCTTGCCGTAGGCGAGCGGCGCGCCGGCCAAAGTTTCGACGTGGCCGCCGGCGGCTTCGATGGCCTGTCCGGCCGCGGTGTCCCAATCCATTGTCGTGCGGACGCGCGGTTAGAGGACGGCCTGACCGGCGGCGATGACACCGAATTTGAGCGTGCCGCCGCAGCTCTTGCGATCGCGTACCGGATAGTCGGCAAGAAACTTGGCAAGCCGCCTCGTCGCCCTCATCCGGACCACGAGTCCCGGTCGCCCCGAAAGCCAGCGGACATTCAGGAGACGCCTCGCATCTTGTGGCGTCGCCTTTTACGGTGCCAATAAGTGAGAACCGTCCCGACGGTGAACTTATACCCTCAGCCTCCCAACCTTCCCGCGGATTTTGCCGCGGAACCAAGGATACCAAACGTTAGATTCGCACCGTTAGGAGCTCAGGACCGTCCAGGTTAGGATCGACCCGCTGGTAAAGCGGGAGAGTGTCGATGTCGCAGCATCACGAATTGCGGGCCGGCCCGGAGACCTGTCACTGGGGGTTCTTCGATGCCGCGCTGAAGCGGGTGTTGTCGGTCGCCTCGGGCGACACGGTGACGATCGACAGCGTCTCGGGCGGCCCCGACGTTCTGCCGGAAGGGGGCCGCTTCGACATTCTTTCCGAGCATCTGGCGATCCACCGGGCGCTTGCGCCGCGGCTCGGCGCACACATCCTGACCGGGCCGATCGCGGTCGAAGGAGCCGAGCCGGGCGATGTGCTCGAAATCCAGATCCTGTCGATCGATCCCCGGCAGAATTGGGGCTACACGCGCATTCGCCCACTTTCCGGCACCTTGCCCGAGGATTTCCCGATCCGCAAAACCTGGCACACCGCGATCGACCGCCAACGCGGCATCGCCACTGTTCCGTGGGGCGCCGAGATTGATCTCGCCCCGTTTTTCGGGGTGATGGGGGTGGCGCCGCCTCCGGTCTATGGTGCGGTGACCTCGATCGTGCCGCGTGAGTTCGGCGGCAATATGGATCTCAAGGAGCTCGTCGCCGGCACCACGCTCTATTTGCCGGTATGGGCCCCGGGGGCGTTGTTTTCGGCCGGTGACGGCCATGGTGTGCAAGGCGACGGCGAGGTCTGCGTCACCGCGTTGGAAACCGCGCTTACCGGCACCTTTCGCCTGGTCCTGCGCAAGGACCTGCAGTTTGACCTGCCGCGTGCCGAGACCCCGACCCACCACATCACGATGGGCTTTAACGACGATCTCGACGACGCCGCGAAGACCGCGCTGCGCGAGATGATCGGGCTGGTCGGCGAACGCCTCGGCCTCGCGCCCGAGGACGCCTACATGTTCTGCAGCCTCGCGGTCGACATGCGGGTGACCCAGCTGGTCGACGGCAACAAGGGCATCCATGCGATGCTGCCAAAACGCTACGCGAACGGCCGTCCGAGTGCCTGACGAGGGAGGTTTGCTTGACAGACGCGGGTCGGGTCGAGAAGCACTATGCGAGCGAAGACATCACCGCGCGCGTGCTGGCCGCGCTTCGAAATGTGATGGGGCCGGACGTCCCGATCACACCCGACACGCTCGCACCGATCGACCACTTCCATGGGAAGGGCGTAATCGCGACCGAGGAGCTTACCTCGCTGCTGCAGCCAAAAACGAGCGATCATTTGCTCGATATCGGCTGCGGCATCGGCGGGCCGGCCCGATGGATCGCCGCCAAATACGGCTGCCGCGTTACCGGGGTAGACCTGACACCGGAGTTCTGCGAGGCGGCGCGCGAGCTCAACACCCTCACCGGGCTCTCCGACTGTGTGCAAATCCTGCACGCCGGCGCCCTCTCACTGCCGGGACCAGACAACAGCTTTGACGGCGCCTACTCGCAGGCCGCGCTGATGAACATCTCGGACAAGCGGGGCGTTTTTCGCGAAGTCTTTCGCGTGCTTCGTCCCAGCGGTTTGCTGGCCTTGTCCTTGGTGGGTGCCGGCACCGCGGGGGAGCCCCACTATCCATTGCCTTGGGCCATCGCGACCGCCATCAGCTTCCTCGCCACGCCAGCCGAAGTACAACGCGATTTGCTCGCGGTCGGCTTTCAGATCGTATTTGTCCGTGATACTAGCGCCGAGCTTGCCGCGGCTCTTGCGCCGGTCTTGAACCAACTGGAGACCGAAGGACTTCCGCCCTTGGGCGAGCACGTTGTGACGGGCGAAAACGCCAGGGAATGGCGGATCAATTGGGCGCGCAGCATGATCGAAGGCCGGCTGTCGATGATCGAGACACTGGTACGCAAGCCCGCTTGAATTAGAAAGCAAGCATCGGATAGAGCACCGATCCTCGTTCCTCCATCTTAGGCTCACCAAATATGCCGAGGAGCTGAAAGATGTTGGACCTAGAACAGTGCTGGGCGGCGGTCGAGAATCGGGACGCCGGTGCCGACGGCACCTTCTTCTATGGCGTACGGACGACCGGCGTTTATTGCCGGCCGGGTTGCGCCTCGCGGCGGCCGTTGCGAACCAACACGCTGTTCTTCGAAACGACGGCGGCGGCGGAGGCCGCCGGGTTCCGGGCTTGCAAGCGTTGCCGCCCGACGGACGTCTCGGCTGCTTCGCGGCACGTCGCCGCGGTCGAGAAGGCCTGCACCCTGCTGCGCACCAGCGAGACTATGCCGAGCTTGGGTGAGCTGGCCGACGCCGCTTGCATCAGCCGCTTTCACTTCCACCGGGTGTTCAAGCAGATCACCGGCGTCACGCCGCGCGACTACGCGCGCAGCCACCGGCTCGGCCGTCTTGGCGAAAAGCTCGACTCCGGTCAGCCGATTACCGCGTCGATCTATGCCGCGGGGTTCGGGTCGAGCTCGCGCGCTTACGAGGCGGCACCAGCAGGGCTCGGCATGACTCCCGGGACGCGGCGCCGTGGCGGCAGCGGCGAGACGATCCGCTTTGTGACGGTCGCGACCCCGCTCGGCTGGGCGCTGGTCGCGGCGACCGGGCGCGGCATCTGCATGACCGCACTCGGCGACGACCGCGACAGCCTCGCGGCGACATTGCGCCAGCGCTTTCCCCGGGCGGAGCTGGTTGCCGAGGATGCCGGGCTCAAGGAATGGGCCGACCGGATCGTCCGCTTTATCACCGCCCCCGAGCAAAACCTCGACCTGCCGCTCGACATCCGTGGCACCGCGTTTCAGGCGCGGGTGTGGCGGGCATTGCAGAAAATCCCGCTGGGGAAGACCGCGAGCTACACTGAGATCGCCGCGAGGCTCGGCCAGCCGAAGGCGGTGCGTGCCGTCGCCCAGGCCTGTGCCGCGAACAAGCTGGCGCTGGTCGTGCCCTGCCATCGGGTAATCCGCAGCGACGGCGAACTCGGCGGGTATCGCTGGGGTCTGGAGCGCAAGCGGGCATTGCTGGCCCGCGAGCGTGCGGCCGTGGCTCCGGATGAGGCGGCAGCCTGAGCCTGCAACGGTCGGCCGCGTTGCCGCGGTCGACTGGCGGCAAGCGGCGGCTTCGCTCGACGAGCGGGGATACGCGACGACCGCGGCGCTGCTGACGAGCGAACAGTGCCGCGGGCTCGCCTCGCTCTATGATCGGGAGGAAGCCTTTCGCAGCCGGGTTGTCATGCAGCGCCATGGTTTTGGCCGCGGCGAGTACAAGTATTTGCGCTACCCGCTTCCCGCCGTCGTCGAGGCGCTGCGCCAGGCGATCTACCCGCATCTGGCACCGATCGCCAATCGCTGGCACGAACGGCTTCGCGAAGAGGGGCGGTTCCCGGCCACGCTCGCTTCCTATCTCAAAGAATGCCACCAGGCGGGCCAGGCGCGGCCGACGCCGCTGATCCTCAAATACGAGACCGACGACTACAACTGCCTGCACCAGGACCTCTACGGCCCGCTGGTTTTTCCATTGCAGCTGACCGTGCTGCTCAGCGCGCCCGGCAGCGACTTTAGCGGCGGCGAGTTTCTGTTGGTCGAGCAGCGGCCGCGCGCGCAGTCACGCGGCGAGGTGGTGCCGTTGCGGCAGGGCGAGGCGGTGATCTTTCCGGTCCATCACCGGCCGGTCGAAGGCACCCGCGGCGCCTATCGGGTGACGATGCGGCACGGCGTCAGCCGGCTGCGCACCGGCCGGCGCTTGACGCTCGGCATCATCTTTCACGACGCGGCCTGACGCCCCGTCCTTTCCTCCCCCGCCCGCGGGGAAAGCAGGGGGCAGGTCGCTATTTTTGCCGCGCGATGATCTTGTCCTTGATCTGGTTGTAGACGTTGGGTGGGATGATTTTGCGGTTGTTGAGATCGTCCTTGCCGCCATAGGGCCGGTTGGCGATGATCGCCTTGGCCCGTGCCGGACCGACGCCAGGCAATTTGTCGAGCTCCTCGGCGGAGGCCGAGTTGATGTCGACCAATCCTCCCGACTGCTGAGATCCGGTGACGGCGCGCGGCGGAACGCTCGGTGCGGTCGCCGGCGATTTGGACGGCGACGGGGTTTGCGCAACCGCCGAGATCGCCAACAGCAGGCTCAACCCGAGCGCGCTCAGATAACGCGCTGCTCTCATCATGCCTCTCCATTAAGCGTTTGCAGTATCACCGGTAGGTGGGTGCCAGTCCACACCCTCGTCGAGCGGGATCACCGGGCGCGGCAGCCGCGTCCAGGTGAAGCGGCTCAGCATCGGCGAGGTCAGGCCTAGCAAATCGACCTCGATGATCTGCTCGGGGCCGAAGAACTCGTCGAAGCCGCCACGGAAGTGGCCGCGCGATTTGACCACGACCGAGCGGACGCGGCCGATATCGAGCCCCATCATCTCGAAAAACACCGGGTCGGCGCATTGCACGCGATGCGAGACGACGACGACCTTGACCCCGCCGACCTGGAGCGCTGCGCACGGTCCGAGCTCGAGCCGCATGCCGCCATAAATGCCGCGCCGTCCGATGCAGCGGCCATCGGTCAATGCCACGACCGTCGCTGGCGCGGCGTAAGGTTCGGAGAAGTTTGTGGTCTCCGATCGGTTGAACCGCGCATCCAACCGCGCGCCTACCCCTTGCCGATGCGCCTCAGCCGCAAGATCGGGATCATAGAAGACGCCGAGCAGCGCGTCCTCGATGCCGGCTTCGTGAAAAGCGCGCAACAGAAAGATAGTGTTGCCGCGCCCACCGCCGCCCGGATTGTCGGCGACATCGGCAAAGACAAGGGCCGGCAGCGAGGGGTCCCGGCCGACCGCGAGCGCCTTCTCCACGGCTTCGTCGAGCGAAGTCAGCCGGGGGTAGAACCGCGCGCGGTTAGCCCAGCCGAGCGCGGCGATCTCGCGAGCGAGCCGCTCGGCCGCGCGCTTGTCACGGCGCGCTGTGACAACGACGCTGAGCCCGCATTCGGGGGCATCGGCAAAGGCAAAGCCGCCCATCGCCGAGACGTTCATGATCTCCGGGCTCATGCCGCGCTGTCCGTGCTCGATCATCTCGGCATAGGGGCCGGCGGCGGTCAGCAGGGTCACCGTCGGCGGCACGATCGGCAGCCGGATCAAAGCGCGCTGCGGCTTGACACCACCGAGCATCTCACGGATCGCAGCGGCCGCCTCCGCGCCGCGCTCGCGCATGTCGAGATGCGGGTTCGTCCGATAGCCGATGAAGGCATCGACCGAGGTGACCATGCGCTCGGAGACATTGGCGTGCAGGTCCAAGGTCGCCGCGATCGGGACATCAGCCCCGACGATCTCCCGCACTTTTGCGAACAATACCCCGTCGGGGTCGTCCTCCTCGGTCGTCAGCGCCGCGCCGTGCGAGCAGATATAGACGGCGTCGACCGGCAATGCTGCTCTGAGCCGACGCTCGATCGAATTGAGCAATTCGACAAAGAAGGCGTGCTCGACCGGCCCGTTCGGCTCGGTCATGGCCAGCGCGATGCCGACCGGCGCCCACGCGCCGGTCGCGTCCATCGCGGCGACAAACCCTGGCGTCTCCGGCAGCATCGTCGGCGCTGACGAGCGCGCCTCTTCGACGATCGCGTCACCCTCGAGGTAGGTGCGGGCGACAACCTTCGTCGCTGGTGGTGCGAAACTTGTTGCACTCGATTGAAAAACCAAGGAGGGCCACGCAAGGCGATGATCGTTCGGGCATGACGGTGGTCCGCGGGTCAGTTTCCGTCGGTTGCGATCCTAGGCTACTCTTCGTCCGACCGCCACGAACCGCGGAAAGGGCGCACGAGATGCCGAAGATCGATGGAGAACGGGTTGTCGCCGATCTCAAGCGGCTCGCCGAATTCGGCTGCTACAAGAGTGGGGTGCACCGGCCGACCTATTCGCCGGTCGATGTCTCCTCGCGGCATTGGCTCGCCGAGAAGCTGCGTGAGGCCGGGCTCGACCCAGTGATCGACGGCATCGGCAATGTGATTGGCCGTAATCGGTCGGCCAGAGGGCGGCGGCTGCTGGTCGGCTCGCACAGCGAGACCCAACCCTACGGCGGCTGGCTCGACGGCTCGTTGGGCGTGATCTACGGGCTCGAGCTGGCGCGCGCTTTTGCCGCCGATCCGGGCTGCGACGGGCTCGGCATCGACGTCGCCGCCTGGGCCGACGAAGAGGGCCACTACCAGAGCTTTCTCGGCAGCCATTCGTTTACCGGCATGCTGACCGAGGAGCAAATCGACAACGTCCGGGGTCGCGACGACGGCACCCCATTGCGCGAGGCCTTAGCGCGCGCCGGCATTGCCGGTCGCCCGCGCGCGCGGGTCGAGCCGGGGCAATATGTCGGCTATCTGGAAGCGCATATCGAGCAGGGCGACACCCTCGACACCAGCGGGTTGCGCATCGGTGTCGTCGAAACGATCGTCGGGATCTGGAACTACCGCATCGCGGTGATCGGCGAGCAGAACCATGCCGGGACCACACGCATGGTGCGGCGCAAGGATGCCGGTGTGGCGATGGTGCGGCTCGCGACCCGCATTCACGACCGCTTTCCCGAGATCGCCGGCCCGCGCACGGTGTGGACAATTGGACGTATGGTGATCGAGCCGAACGCGCCATCGGTCATCCCTGGCCATGCCGAGATGCAGGTCCAGTTCCGCGACGCTGATCCCGAGCGCCTTGCCTTGTTCGAGAAGGCTTTGCACGAGCTCGTCGCCGACGACGAGAGGGCCGGCCCGTGCCATGTCGAGATCGCGACGATAGCCCACAGCGAGCCGCGGCCGATGGATCCCCGGTTTCAGGCGCAGATCGAGGCGGCGGCCGAACGGCACGCACCGGGAATGCATATGCGGCTGCCGAGTGCCGCGGGGCACGACGCAGCGGTGCTGTCGTATCGGATGCCGGCGGGAATGATGTTCATCCCGAGCCTCGGCGGGATCAGCCATCACTGGTCGGAGGACACCAAAGAGGACGACATCGTACTCGGCGCCCAGGTTTTCGCCGACGCCGCCGAGCACATCCTGCGCACCGCGTGACTAGGGTTGGGGGTTCGTGAAACCGGGAAATTTGCAACACCCGGTTCCGAGCCTTGACTTTATAAGAAAAATATCGCAAGTTGAATTACTTAGTATATTTTCCAGGAAATCATCAAACCGGGAAATTTTGGCGGCCAAACCGGGAAATGCCGCGCCGGTAGTTCCCTGTTATTGTCCGTAACCGGGTATTAACCGGGAACGACCAGGGCGCAAAGACAGCATGCCAGTCAGCCTTCAGGAATCGTTGCGCGGCCTGCTTTACGCGCCCTATTACGCCGCACTGGCGCTCGGCGCCTATCGGCAGGAGGGCGTCGACGTCGGCTTCGTCAGCGCCTCCTCGCCGGCGGATGCAGCGGCCGGCCTCCTTAGCGGCGCGGTCGACGTCGCCTGGGGCGGGCCGATGCGGGTCATGCAGATGTATGAGACCCGGCCCGACTGCGATCTCGTTTGCTTTGGCGAGGTGGTGACCCGCGATCCGTTCTTGCTGATCGGCAGAGAGCCGAACCCGGATTTCACGTTGGCCGATCTCTACGGCAAGCGAGTGGCGACGGTCAGCGAGGTGCCGACGCCTTGGCTCTGCCTGCAGGAGGATCTGCGCCGCGCCGGGCTGGATCCCGACGCGCTGCCGCGCATCACCGATCGGTCAATGGCGGACGCCGCAGCGGCGTTGCGGCGTGGTGAGCTCGATGTCTTGCAGTTGTTCGAGCCCTTTGGAGAGGAACTGATCGCCGCCGGCGATGGCCACATTTGGTACGCCGCAGCGGCCCGTGGGCCGACCGCATACACGAGTTTCTACACGCGCCGCCGCACGCTCGCCGCGCGGCGCGACGAAATGAAAAGGCTCGTGCGCGGCCTCTATCGCACCCAGAAATGGCTTCATGGTCAGCCGCCCGAGGCGCTCGCCAATGCGGTACAGGGATTCTTTCCGAGCGCCGCGCCGACCGTTTTGCGCGACGCGGTCGCCCGCTATCAGGCGCTCGGGATTTGGGGTCGCAACCCGATCCTGCCGCGAGCCGGCTATGATCGGCTAAAGGCCGGTCTCATCTCCGGCGGTTTCGTCCGACAGGGCGCCTCGTTCGAAGCCGCGGTCGACAACAGCCTCGCCGATGAGGTGGTCCGCGAGGATCCTCCGCCATTGGAATGATTGCCGAAGAGCGTCTCGGGCCCGAGGTTCCGACGACTGCGCGAGACCACCGACCGGTTCTAAAAACCTGACTCAAAAGTGTGTTGCCCGGCGCCGGAGCCCGTGATTCAGGCCAAGGGCTCAGGGCGAGGGGAGGGGGACCGAGGAGCAACCGTCGGATTAATCAGCGGGAGGGCGACGGTTATCCAAGCGATCTGAGGATGCCGAGTGGGCACGGCTGGAGCCACCGATCCCCGAGGCGCCGCCGATTGGGCCATCTACCGCGCGATGATATGCTGGTGTCGCAACAAAGCTGCGCTGAGAAAAAGGGGAGGAAGAACAGGCCGTGTCAGATCCTGCGTATTGCTGGGCGCGACAGCGCTTCCCATTCACCCGGCGAGGGACGTTCACGACAATCTTGGGCCGACTCCATGTGATCCGCCATTTGGCTGTCGGCCTGCTGTTGATCCTCCCGGCGACTTCAGGCGCGCAGCAGGCCGGCGATCCGCCGACAATAGCCTACGCTCCGGGGGATTGGTGAAGTGAATGCGGAATAGGAGGATTGCGATGTCCTTTGTCCCGGCGACAAGACGCGCTTGGCGTTGCCGCGCACTGGCGTCCTGCATTTCGGCACTTGCGAGTATCGCCCCAGGTGTCCAGGTGGAAGCACAGACCGCCGAGGCAGCGACGCAGCCCCAGGCGGCGGTGACCGGCCCCATGACGCTGCACTACTTTGAGGGTCGCGTAGCGCTGACGCAGTTCCGCCAGCTCGGCACGGAATATGGGCGTTATAGACCAATCACGCTCTACCTGTGCGGCTCGACTTGGACTAACTCGCCGACTTGCCGACCACTGCGCTGAGGCCAAGCACGGCTGGGAGTTATGCTTACCGCGTGCCGCCCTTTGCGGATGCGTGTGAGTGCCTTTCCGCCTTCTCCTAGGGAATGATCCTCTGCTCAACTGCTGTGAGCCCCGCCCCTCGAGCCGCGCTGCGCGCAACATGACTGGGCGGCGTATCACCGCCAGGCCCGCCTCCGATCCCGACAAGCTCGTCCTGCTCAAACTGTGAAGGAACATCGGCGGAAGCGCCAGCGGGACCGACCGCGATCGGCGGCCGCCTTTGCTGTCCGGACGTTGCGGGCATCGTCCTCCATTTCATCCAGCCAGCCAGTTCTCGCGCAACAGCTCGGGGATGCGGGCAAAACCACGGTCGTCGGTTACCAGCGTCAATTGGGCCGCCAGCGCGTGCGCGGCGATCAACAGATCATTGTCGCCCATCGGCTGACCGCGCCGTTCCGCGGCAATGGCCGATGCCG